>OLQE01001028.1_pt1 | contig 17287 bp, 15 predicted proteins | sample 1643161 | NCBI WGS metagenome assembly OLQE01 (sample SAMEA3136650, study PRJEB25190) | human gut metagenome | reverse complement strand
TATGTACGTTTGAAACACACATATAATCACCGGACAAATCTTTAATATTCTTATCCGTAAAATCCAATAACCATTCCATATTGATTGCTGCAATATTCACACCCAGAATGTTACAAACTGGGATTTCATTCTTATTCACCTTATGCTGATATTCACAATTCATTTGTACCCATCCTTACCAACAATTTTTCAAATCCATCTTTATATAAAATCTCCCGACACAAGCCAGAAGTCTTTTTTCTCTAAAAAATCCTCAACTAAACCTCATAGGATAGACCCATGTACATTTCTCTTTTTTATTCTCAACAATAAAGCGATTTGGATACAGACCACAGCAAAACACCTCCGCCGCTTCTCCATAACCTCATCCCTCTAAACCCTTGATTCTACCCCATTTTCAGCCCCAACCACCTTTATCACTCTCTGCACCCCTCTATCCAAAATGCAAAAAATCATGATTTTCTCGCCCCGTCTGACTCGCTCATTTCGTGTTAAAATGATGTTATCAGACTCCACGATATGTCTATCCAAAACGCTAATTTTTGCCTTGGTTTGGTAGTTTTTCATGGGTGTGGACATGATTTTTCCTGTCATTTTACGCCACTAAATTTGGAGGATAGACATTTGAGACACATAGGTAGTCTCCTTTTATTTTCGAAATATTTTTTTCGAGATAGTCTACCAACCATTCCATATTGATTGCTGCAATATTAACTCCCATAATATTACAGGTTGGAATAAGCTTTTTATCAACCTTTCTCTTATACTCCATTTCTCGTACCTTTTCCTCTTTTTCTGTTCGCATATTAACATTTCAAAATCACAAGACCGCATCACCCATGCCATCTCTGCGGTCTGTTTCGTCTGTTTTTTCTTTTCTTTCCGGGATATTTACCAGATAAACTCTGCTTCCCAGACATCCACTCCGGAATCCTGGAATACGCTTTTCAGGCGTTCACGGAGCATCTCTTTCGTAACACCTTTTTTCAAGATCACCTGGAGGAAGCCGCCTCCGCCTGCTCCGGAAATGAATTTTCCGTCAATGAGGTCTTCGCAGGAAGCAAAGATCTGATCGATACAGGTGTTGGTCGAGCCGTTATCGAGTTTATTGGAAACTGCCCAGTGGCGATTCAGAAGTTCTGCAAACCGGTCGATGTTTCCCTGTTCCAGCTCAAAGCGCATGGTCACGGCGAGGTATTTCATCTCTTCCAGTGCTTCACGGGACTCTTTTCTGCCGCCCATGTAGTTGCCTACCACATAGCGGAGCAGATTTCTGGCCAGACGGCGCTGGCCGGTATAAATGAGAGCAAAGCGCTCCTGCAGTTCGTTCTTTGTCGCTTCATCCAGTTCCAGATATTCTACTTTTAATTTCTGCTTCATACCCGGACGGGAGGTGATGTATTTGACGCCCGGTGTCAGACCGCCGACCTGATCCTGCCAGCCTCCGCCGGTACTCATGATCTGTTCCAGGCTTAACACCAGTTCATAGATCTCATCGTCGGACCATTTTTCTCCCAGGAATTCTCCCAGAGCCTTGACACAGGCACCGGAAAGGATGCTGCTGGTGCCAAGACCGGAGCCTTTTGGTACACCGATGACTCTTGTGGACATATAGAAACCGCCGCCCATGTTTCTTAAGATCTCCTGAAGATCTGCTTTTCCTTCCATCGGAATAATGCCGCAGGCGATCAGGGCTGCTTTATGAAGGGCGAAGGAATCATACGGGTTATGGCAGTCCTGGATCTCTTCTACCGTTTCTGCTTTTCCGTAAGCATCAAAGTCCAGGCTGGCAAACTCAATCCGAAGCTCGGGAATCCGCCGGATCTCCACTTCGATGGGCTTTTTCCCGCGGAGCAGAATGGCCGCATTCAGGACCACACCACCGTTTTCGTTGCAATAGGGAGGCGTATCGGTCCAGCCGCCGCCCCAGTTTACCCGTACCGGGAGAGATACTTTCACTTCATCCTTTGCGATGTGATACGTCCTGGTCTTGTTGATCACACTCTGTGCAAAAATCTCTTTCTGAAGGGTATGGAAGCAGAGCTGTTCGATCTGATCATAACGGACGCCATGGAAGCTTTTTCCCATAAATTTCATGGAACGGGAAATGTCGTAAAGGACACGGATCTTTTCCTCAAAGGACAGTTCTTTTTCTGCCAGTTCCATGAGAATATCAAACTGTTTTTCACTGATCTCATCGGTACCGAAGGTTTTCAGGGCATCTACATAGAACTCTCCCTTTCTCATCCGTCCAAGGAAACGTTCCACCAGAATCCGGTTTTCCAGATTTTCGCTCCAGGGTACCAGAACAGAGGTGTCTGCCAGGCGGAAGGATTCTTCCAGTGAATATCTTTTTTCTGCTTTCCAGCTGCGGATTTCTTCATCCGTAGCTTTTCCTTCGCTCATCCGATAGAGAAGGAGTGCCTGTCTGGAGGCTTCTTTCCAGTCTTTTGCCGCCGGGTAGAGGTTGGCTTTCCAGAGGGAATGGTCGGTACCATCCCAGAGATCAGAAAGCTCCAGCTGATTATTTTCAAGAAGGGAACGGATGGTTCCGGCGAGGAAGCTTCCGTCTTTTTCGTAGCTGTTTTTGGGATTGTCCTGTACGCCGTAGGCACGGATCAGATATTTTTTCTCTGTGGCTTCTTTCAGCTGTACGCCATGAAGCACCATCGCAGGTACTTCTATGTCGGAAAGCTCCAGCTGGGAGACGACTGCTCCTTTATGGAGGATCGTTTTTCCCTTCAGCCAGCTGTTTTCCACGTAGCAGCCTTCTTCTACTACTGTTTCTTCGCTGATCAGCGCATTATGGGCAGCGATTGGAAGACTTTTTTCGTTTTCTGTCCGGTTGGTAAATACCAGCGGTTTCCAGTCCAGATATTCATAATCCGAGATTTCTTCTGTCAGAAGGTTCAAAAGCTCCCGGGTGGTTCCAAAGTGGATAAATTCTGCCGGTGAGAGGCACAGAAGTTTCATATGGAAATGGTTCAGGGCTTCCCAGATCTTTGTCCGACATTCTTTTAATTCTTCACAGAAGCTTCCTTCCGGCTGCTCCAGGTAGTACTGTTCCAGTGTGGAATCTTTTGCCAGCGGATAGAGGAAATCTCCGTAAAGGCTGATACGGGAGCGTTCATTGACAAATTTTGCATATTTTTCTTCGTCCACTGCGCCGTCTGTCGTGATCAGGGAGAACAGTGCATTGAGGACATCCACATCAAAGAGGACGGCTCCTGTATCCAGGTCTACATTTCCCTGTTCATTGACTGCTCCCAGTTCTTTTAAGGTCTCCACAGACTGTTTGTGCAGGAATTTTTTCACATGGTCCCGTCCGTTGTTCAGGAAGACACCGTGGTCTTTTCCGACTTCTACGGGCGATTTCATGGAAATGGCGGCTGCCCCGTGGAACTGGGCATCGATCTGCAGGGGATTGAATAGAAGAAGCACATCTCCGGAAAGGAGAAGCATGCCTTCTTTGAAACGGGAGGGAACGCCTGCCATGCTGATGAGAAATTCATCAAAGAGCGTGGATCCTCTTCCGTCCGGCAGTTCTCTGGGAACCGGTGAAAAGAGTTTGCCGCAGACAGAATACTGGGGTACCCGTTTGCTGTCTCCGCCGGAATGGATGACCAGAATCCTTTTTTCATGGAAGTTTCCCTGGATATCTTCCTGCTCTGCCAGCTTCCGCAGTACCTGGAGCGTTGCTCCGCCGGAGCCGATGCGTTTGCCCTCCGGATCCGGGATCACCAGATATTTCGTGCGGTTCGGCAACACGTTTTTTTCCTGCCGATAGGCGATCTGGCTGCGAAAAGCTTCTGCCTGCGCCTCATTGGATGAGGTCAGGACGATGTAATCCCACTGCGGGAAGCTCGCTTTCCGGATGGACCGCTGATAATCCTCCCAGGCATCTATGTAACTTTGTCTCAAGAAAAGAGTTTTCATTTTTTTATATTGATACTGCATTTGGATCTCCCTTTTTCTCTTTATTCACTGCCTTTTCCGGTAACTACGGAGGCTACTGTCATGATCAGGATCTTGATATCCAGCAGAAAGCTCCAGCCATCGATGTATTTCAGATCCAGCTTCACGACTTCTTCAAAGTCTGTGATATCTGACCGGCCGGATACCTGCCACATGCCGGTGATCCCCGGTTTTAAGCTCAGTCTCCGTTTGTGATGCGGGGAGTACTGGGCATATTCTCCGGCTGTCGGCGGACGGGTGCCCACCAGGGACATGCTTCCTCCCAGGACGTTGAAGAACTGGGGCAGTTCGTCGATGCTGGTCTTTCGGATAAATTTACCCACTTTGGTGATGCGGGGGTCGTCTTTCATCTTGAACATGAGGCCGTTCATCTCATTGTCTTTCATGAGCTCCGCTTTGCGGGCTTCCGCATCGGTGTACATGGAGCGGAATTTATACATTTTGAAGGGGCGGCCATTCCGGCCGATCCGTTTCTGGGCAAAGATAACGGGACCCGGATCATCCAGATAGATGGCCGGAGCCACAAAAAGTCCGATCAGGATACAGAGGATGCAGCCCACCAGACCGCCCACGATATCCAGACAGCGTTTGGCGAAGAGCTCGCTTTCTTTGAAGATGCGCGGAGCGAAGCGGATCACCTGCTGATCTCCCAGCATTTCCACACGGGATTCGGTATTGTCTACAACGAAGCTGTCCAGCATGAGGAAGGAATGGATCCCCATTTCATCCAGGGTGGAAATGATCTCTCTTATGTCGGAGCGACGGCTGTCCGGAAGGGAGATAAAGGCGTTGTCTACCACTTCTCTGGTAAGGAAGGTCATCATATCAGCATCATCCGTCGGTATGTAGGTATGGCCTGCGTCATTGCGGCTGATGCGCTCGAACCGGTAAGTTCCGCGTTCAAAGATCGCAATTCCTGTCACATCGTACTGTTTTCCCATGGTCACGATCTTTCGGAGGGTTTCCAGTACATTATCGGGATTGGCAAAGACCACCGTATTTTCTTTGTGTGAGGCAATGTAGTCCTGCTCGGCACGGTGAAGAAGTTCCAGACAGAGATAAGTCAGTACAAAGTTGACGCAGAAGAAGTAATAATAAAGCAGTCTGGATGCGTTGGTGCTGATGTGCGCCAGATAGAGACCGGTGGTAAAGATCATAAACAGAAACAAATTAAACAGAAAGGCTTCTTTCAGCCTGTGCAGCTTTCCTCTGCCTTTCGCCGGTGTCGACACCGGATAAAACAGGAAAACCAGTAAAAAAGACGCAACTAAAAAGGCTGCGACGGTATAATCGCTGCCTTCATTGAACATGTTTCTCCAATTGGTTCCGAAACGCATAAGATATGCGATCAGATAGGAAACAATTATTGTAAGAATGTTCATCACAAAGAGTGTGATCCGTTTGTAGTTCATAACATTTTCCCTTTCCTTTTCCCCACCCACAGGGTTTTATCGTTTTTCTGTGATCTCAAGACCGGCTTCTACCCTTTGTGTCCTCCCAAACATGGGCAGCTCCAGCCAGGCTTTCCGCTTGTGGCGGTCAATTTTACGGATGTACGCTTCTTTACCTTTTAAGGGGCCGGAGGTGATCCGTATGGTTTCATTTTCTATCACGCCTTCTGACATCCGGACGATCTGTTCTTCTCCGCCGAGGTTCAGAAGGAAATCCCGTTCCCGGTCCGTAAGGGGAGTGATCTCTCCGCCGGTGCCAAGAAGTCTCGTCAGGCCGATGATCGTTTTCAGTTGTTCCTGAAGGGCTTCGATATCGTCACTGACGGCAAAAATATAGCCCGGAAAGAGGACTCTTTGCCGGGTGTGCCATTCTCCTTTGTATTTTTTTTCTCCTCATAATAAGGGATAAAGCAGTCTTTCATGACCGGCGGGGAAAGCTTCTTCTGGCACTGGGTCCGAATGCTTTCTTCGGTGCCGGTGCATACCTGCACGACGTACCACATGTTTGTTCTCCTTGTCGTTTTGTTCTATCCCTTGCCTTTTTGTGTATGCGATGGTGGTGGAGCTCGAGCTCGTTCATGCAAGCATGGTGCCGCCAGGCTACAGCTCGATTTCGCTTCGCTTCATCTCGCTGTGATGGCTTTTTGGGTAAGCTACGCCATTCTGTCCCTGTCGGCAGATTCCTTTTTCTGTATAACCTTCGCATTTTCCGAACGCGGCAAGGCGACGATTCGAAAAGCCACAAATTTTCTTTTATTCTATCATATTTTATCGTTTTTTGCAACTTGCCTGGCATCATCCATGCATTTTTTTATTAACAAATCGAGAATATTTTCAGAGTTTTTCTGTAGCAGAATGCACAGTTCAGGACTCCATCTGTCTTCCCAGGAAGCCGGCTGCGCAGCGGGTCAGTGTCTTTTCGGTATCTCCCATGCGGATGCGGGTATCTTTGTTCAGGAGGACCACTGCCCCGATGGCATCGCCTTCACTCAGAATGGGACTGATGGCTTCGGAAGAGGCGAATTCGTTCTCTTCTGCTGTCACGGCGATGCAGTTCTGCCGGTTCTGGCTCACCAGAAGCTGATCCCGGTTCTGAATGAGATTTTCCAGCTGACGGCTGATGGCTTTCCCGGCATATTCTTTCCGGTTGTTTCCTGCTGCTGCCACCACCTGATCCCGGTCAGTGATGCAGACGCTGTGGCCGCTGGTCATCGCCAGGGCTTCCGCATACTCTTTGGCAAAAGCGCTGAGTTCTCCGATCGGGGAGTATTTTTTCAGGATGATCTCGCCCTCGCGGTCCGTGAAGATCTCAAGAGGATCTCCTTCTTTGATCCGCAGGGTGCGGCGGATTTCTTTGGGGATGACGACACGGCCGAGGTCATCGATTCTTCTTACGATTCCGGTAGCTTTCACATTATTTTCCTCCAATGCTCTGTTTTAGTAAAAATGCTTTGCTTTGGAGTTAGTATGTGGAAAACTACGGAAATTATTCCAGCAGTAAGCTTCCTATCAATTTTAAAATATAAAAAACGAGCAGGGGGGAAACCAGGACTGCAAGACTCTGATGGTTTCCCCCCTGCTATATTTTATTTCTTTTTCACTTTAGGATTGATCGCAACACCACGGTTGATATCTCCTTCGAGGTTTTCGCCAAATTCATAATCGTTGCCCGGCAGGATCGCATTGAGCAGGATACCTGCGATGGCTGCGATGGCCAGTCCGGTCAGTGTTACCGGAGTACCGAACAGATTAAAGGTCAGACCGCCGGAAAAGCCCAGACCGCTGACAAGGATCACAGCTGCGATCACCAGGTTACGGGATTTGGTCAGGTCTACACGGTTCTCTACTACGTTACGTACACCGATCGCAGAGATCATTCCGTAAAGCATAAAGCTGACACCACCGATGATGGCAGACGGCATGGAACCGATGATATCGGCCATTTTCGGGATGAAGCTTAAGATCACTGCAAATACGGCTGCGATACGGATAACGCGCGGATCATGCACGCGGCTGAGTTCCAGCACACCGGTGTTCTCACCGTAGGTTGTGTTTGCCGGACCGCCTACCAGCGCGGAAAAGGAAGTGGCGAGACCGTCACCGATAAGCGTTCTGTGAAGACCCGGATCTGCCAGGAAGTTCTCTCCTACGGTTGCAGAGATGGCTGACATATCGCCGATGTGCTCCATCATGGTTGCCAGTGCGATCGGTGCCATGACCATGATCGCAGTCAGGTCAAATTTGCAAAGCTGGAAAGGAGGAAGTCCTACCCAGGCTGCAGAAGCAACGGCTGAGAAATCCAGGATCGCACTGCCGTCCGGATTTGTCATTCCGAGAAGATGCATCACCAGAGCCACTGCATAAGAGATCACAACACCCATAAGGATCGGAATGATCTTAAACATTCCTTTTCCCCAGATATTGAAAACAATGATCGTGGCCAGAGCGATCAGCGCAATGAGCCAGTTCGTGGATGCATTGGTAATAGCGGAAGGTGCCAGAGAAAGACCGATGCAGATGATGATCGGACCGGTTACAACAGGCGGCAGGAAATGCATAACACGCTTTACGCCTACCAGCTTGATCACCAGAGCCAGGATCAGATACAGAAGACCGGCTACCACGATACCACCACAGGCATAGGGAAGCTTTTCTCCCATCGTCATATTTGCAAAGATGCCGGTATCCAGATTTGCAACCGTGGAAAAGCCGCCAAGGAATGCAAAGGATGAGCCCAGAAAAGCCGGTACCTTCAGTTTCGCACAGGCATGGAAAAACAGCGTTCCAAGACCTGCACAGATCAGGGTAACCTGGATGGAAAGTCCCTCACCGTTAAAATAAGTGTTGACCAGAATCGGTACCAGGATCGTTGCTCCGAACATCGCAAACATATGCTGAAGTCCGAGAAGCAGCATCCGCGGGATCCCCAGAGTCCGGGCATCTTTGATCGTTCCATTTTTTTCGTTCATAGTGTGCCTCCTCAAGATATTCTAATTTATTCTATCTTTACAAGAATACCTTTTCTGACATCATTCGTCAACGAAATTTTTATATTTTTTTAAGATTTAAGGCTTATACATAACACAGCGCCGCCTGGCGCTTCCGCCCGTTTTTCCTGTGGAGGCAGAGCAGAAATTCTTGGCTCGCTGAAATCTGCGTTATGAGCAAAAATCCATTGTCTGAGCGAAGCGAGTTCTGGATTTTTGCGAATGTTTTTAGCAGATTTTGGCAAGCCTTAGAATTTCGCCCTGCCGCAACGGAAAATCGGACGGAATGCCAGGCGGCGCGTCCTCGAAGCCATTTATTCTTTTACCAACCCTTCCACCGCATTCGTATACCTTCCGGTACACACCAGACTCACCGTAGACTGGATAAACGCTCCGATGCTGCTGATCTTCTCCGGGGGAGCCGCATAAAAGACCTGAAAATCGTTTTCTTCAAAGTATTTCACCATCTGCTCAATCCGCTCACGGGAAAGGGCGGAAAATGCCTCATCAATGAAAGCCAGCCGCGCACAGCAGCTGTTCTTCGGATAACACTGCAGAAGACTGGCCGCCAGAATGATAAAATACGGTGTCTGCTTCTCACCGTTGCTGGCGGAACCCTGTTTCTTCGACAGATTGGCCACGATCTCCTGATCGCCCTGCCGGCTCACGATCTCCATATCGTAGGAAAAATACCGGCGGTAATCCGTATATTCCTGCTCATCCTCCTCGGATAAAATGATGTTCATGAATTCCTTGATGTCATGCTCCATTTCCTCATCGTCCCGTCCGGAATTCATGTAAGCCTCCGCAGAACTCATATAATCCTGCAGCTTCCGGCAGATCCGGAAGAAAATAGAACGGTCCGGCCGCTCCTTCATGACAAAGCGATACGTATCACTTCCAAAAGGAATCTGCTTCAGTTCCTGGTTGATCGCTTCCATCTCCCGCTTCGCATCCCGGACAGACTCATCGATCTCCGCTACGAAATCGTTCATGAAGGCACTCTCCAGCTTCTCCGCCTGCTCACTCAGCCGCTGTCTGGCCTCTTCGATCTTCACATGAGCCAGATTCCGGTACTCTTCCCGGTAAAACGCGATATATCCCACGCCCCGCTGATTGATATCCAGCTCCGAAAGGCGGCAGTACTCCAGCTGGGCGCTTTCCAGAAGTTTTTCACACTCTTTGACATCGCTCTTCGAGTTATCCACACTTCTCTGCGTAAGTACCTTGAGCGCCCCGTCTTTCTTTTTCCGGAGCTTCTCATACTCTTCCAGCATCGGTGTCTTCAATTCCAGATGGAGATCGCATTTTTCCTCATAATCCCGCTTTTTCAGTGCGATCGACTCCCGGATACCGGTAAGCTCCTTGCTGTAACCCTCGATGGAGTTTCCGCATTTTCCCATTTTCAGGGAATTTTCCGTCACGGCCGCATTGGCGTCCTTCGCCTGCTCCCGGGCCGCTTCCTGTTCCTTTAAGACCGCTGTAAAATCCGGATTGTCACGGATCGCCTGAAGATCGGATTCCAGCTTCCGCTTCGTTTTCTTACTCTTTTCCAGTGATTCTGCCGCACTGAATTCGTAATGACCGGGATCCCAGTCAATCCCGACGATCTGACGGCGGCAGTCCAGGATACGCGCAAGGGCATCCTTGTCCTTTCGCTGAAGCGTCTCTTTCCCCCGGCGTTCCTCCTTCGTCTGCTCCAGCTGAAGGCGGATCGCATCCTCTCCGAGACAGAGCTCTGTTCCGGAAAGATCCATCGGAGAGACGGCATAGCTTTTTGCCAGCATGCCATCTCTGGTGAGACCGCCCTTCGGATAATCATGAAGCTCATCCAGATCCTCACAAAGATGGATCCCGTTCAGAAGTGAATTGGCATACCGTCTGGCATAGACATTGGGGATCTTTAAAATTTCCGCAGCCGAGCCTTTTTTCACTTCGCTCTCCGGAAGCTTATCCGTGAGGACTACGTTGGCAGAATAAAGCTTCTTCTCCTTCAGGACCCGCATGGCCTTGCCGCAGTATGCGCCATCCACGATCAGATAAAAGCGCTTTCTGCCAAGGAAGGTCTCCACCGCCCTCCGCCATTCCGGATCCACCACTTCCTGTACGAGCTCTGCAAAAATAAAGACCTCCGTATCGATGCCCTGATTTTTCAGTTCCTGGCGGATCAGCTTTCTGGCACGCTCGATCTCCGGCGGGAAGACCAGACAGTTGGCTTCCAGTTTTCTGATCTTCTCCGTGATCTCCGCCATTTCTTTCTCTCTGGCCCGGATCTGATCCTGCAGGTGGATCTTATTCTGCTCGTAAAGCGTATCCTGCTGGTCTACCTTTTCTCCGTATTTCTGAAAAACGGAAATCTTGGTCTGCGTATCCATCTCCGTGCCGGAAAGCCGGCTCAACGCCTTCTGCTCTTCTGTTTCCAACGGAAGATCTCTCCGAAGAAGAATGCCAAGCTCTGTGAGCTTCTGTTCCAGCGCCACCAGCTCTTTCAGACGCTGCTCCCAGACACGGCTTTCCACGGCGGCGGCATCGATCTGACGCTGCAGGGAATCCATAGTTTCCTTCATATCCTGAAAAACGGCGCTGTTTTCTGCGATACGAAGACGCTCCTGGGCTGTTTTCTGTGCCTCCTCCAGCTCGGTCTGACGCTTTTCCAGCTCCTTCAGCTGTTCCTCCAGAACCGACTTCCGGCTCTGGACTTCCTTTTCTTCCTGCTCCAGCACCTGCAGATCCTGGTAGCTGAGAAGCAGTTCCCGGATATGAAGGGTGCGTTTCTTTTTCTCATAATCCTGGCTTCGTTTCTCAATGACCTCCAGCTGGCTCTTTCCTTCGCTCAGGCGTACATACACATCCTGCAGCCGTTCGAACTGCTGACGCTGTTCCCGGAGTTCACTCAGGGATTCGATTTTTCCGGGTTCCAGTACACATTCCTGGATAAACTGGTCAATGTTGTTTTCCGGATGGAAGGCCATCATTTTCAACAGTTTTCCGCGGTATTTGCTGACGCCGCAGCGAAGGCCGAGCGCACGGATCACCTGCTCTGTTCCCCGCTCTCTTCCAAGGAAGGCATTTCCTTTTAAGCGCTCCCCGCGGACGGTCAGTTCATTTTTCGGCGTGATCCAGAGCATATTTCCTTCCCGGCGGGCGAAATTGATCTGATCCAGCGTCGTTTCCGGCAGGATAAACCAGCTGCTGGCCGGTTTTGCCGTCTCATTGGGCGATTCGATGCAGACGCCCACCACCAGGGGGGCTCCGGCCACCGGGTCATCAAACTCCATTGCCACGTAGCTGATGACCTCTCCGGAACGGAGGTATCTGGCCGTACCGTTGCTCTTGGTATCGCCGCGGACATAGCCAAGCACCGTACGGTCTCTGTCCTTTGCCGCTTTGTTAAACTGGGTGTTTCCCGTGATCAGGTAGGTCACGGCATCCAGGATCGTGGATTTTCCGCTTCCGTTGATACCGGTAAAAAGAGTGGAACCTTCCAGTTTTACGGAAACATTCTGAAAACGGGACCATTGTACCAGAAGCAGTCTGGTCGCTGATTTCCTATTCATCGGTGTCTGTGTCTGCATCCTGCTCCTCCTCATCCATTTCGCTTTCTGTCTCATTCCACCGTTCCTGCATCCGCTTTTCTGCCGTATTTACAAAGTTCTGGAATTCATCGGGATCCAGAGCAAACTGCATGGAGGGCAGAAGGCAGATCCGGCAGTCATCATCACCGATCCTGCCCACCACCTGTAAGAGCTGATATCTGGAAAAGAGAGACAGAATGGCCGTCATCGTGCTCTTGTCAATCTGATCCTTCACCTTGTATTTTTCCAGTTCAAAGCGAAGGTCCGTCAGTGTAACTGTGATATTTTTGGAAAGGCTTCCCGCGCGGATCCGGTCCGCATACATGGCCCAGAGGCAGCAAAGCACCACGCTTTCCATCTTTTTCAGGGCTACATGATTGATCTGGAGCCGGCCGTTTTCCCCCATATCCCGGCAGTTCCGGAGCATGACCACACCGTTCTCGCGGTCCGTCAGTACATCAAAGCCGATGTAGCCCAGATAGACAGAAAAGGGCTCCGGATTTTTGGAAATAAAATAGTAGGCACGCTTACTCTCCTCGTCCCGGTCACGGACAATAAAGGTCTGTTTCAGAAGTCTTCTGCAGCTTTTCTGAAACAGATCCTTCTCAGAAGAGGTAAATCCCTCCCAGAATTCTTCTATGTTCATTCGTTTTTCTCCTCTTTTTCTATGGTAAATCGCCGGATCAGCATCTGCTGCAGTTCCATATAGCCCTCTTCCACCCGGATCTCAAAGCCGTTTTCCTTCCCGTAGGCCACGGCAGAAAGTGCACTAAGCAGTTCGTTTTTGCTGTCCAGCGGAAGATCATCACTGGAAAGCTCCTTCCGGCTTCCCATGACCTGTTCCACATAGGATTTCATTTTTTCCTTGGAATAGGGGTTTTCTGCCTCACGCTCCTGCGCCAGCCGTGCCCGCTCGATGTCCTCCTCTGTCATATCCTCCACTTCCACCTGGGAAGCTTGGGCGATCCGCTGGTTTTTCCGTGGATAGCGGATGGAATCCAGATCCAGGAATTCATTGCTCTCCAGATCAAACAGCGGATTCATTTCCTCCGGAAGGTCATCCTTCCAGCCCAGATCATCCATTTCCTCCGTCAGGATCCGGATGGTCTGCTCGACATTTCCCCGGATATCCCGGCTCCTGTTCCGAATAAAACGGGCTCTTCCGATCGCCAGCTGAAGGTAGACGGTGATCTTGTGCTTGATATCACGCATGATCTCATCGTAATCCTCCGTAAAAAACTGGCGGATCGTATGGAGCATATCCTGAACCTGAGCCCGGCTTTCTTCCTTGCTCCGGTTCTCCTCCAGGCTGCAGCCTTCGGCCATTTTTTCCAGAAGAGCGGCATCATTCTGGATCTCTTCCAACCGGAGACGGATATAGGAACGGTAAATATGGATGTTCTGCTGCTTGGTCAGACGGGCATATTCTTTGATAAAATCGCCCTCGCAGTACTCCAGGATATTTTCCGTCAGGCTCTCCATGGTCTCTTCCTGGACCATCCGCTCGATGATCTTTTTGATAAACGTAGCCAGGCGTTTCAGAGCTTTGGAAAGAAGTTTGGCATTGCGGTAAACCGCTCTGAGACCGTTGATATAGGGATCGTCCTCCCATTGATCCGGATCTTTCAGAATGTTGTAGACATTGAAAATATAGCTGGAAAATTCCTCCCGTTCCGGTTTCATCAGCTGCTGGAGAAACTCGGAGAGAAGAACGCCCTGCTCCGTCATGATGATGTGTTTTTCATACGTGGCATCGTCAATGTCTTCTTCCAGCCAGCCAACTTCCCGCGAGCAGAAGCGGCGGATCACACCGTTGGCAAGCTCATTATAGTTTGTATTTTCCTCCGGTTCTTCTTCCAGATGCTCGATCTGGTGCTCCATCAGATAGACGGCCAGGGCATCCCGGACCTGACTTCTCGGGATCCGGTAAGTGATCTCCCGGTCATATTCGTGATAGATGAGAAGCAGGCAGTCCGCATAGATGCGGTTGCTGCTCCCACTGGCCAGACAGTTGAAAAAGCTGCCGGGGAGCGTGTCGAATAGATTCATATATGAAACTCCTTATCTGGGTCAAACTCACAATATCCCCCCGTTTCCATACGAAAAGGAGGGATCGTCATCTCGTGCAAGTATATCATAAGCAAAAGCTTTTCTTCAAGAAAAAAATCCCCGCCTGTTGGGGCGGGGTGTGCATCAAAGGTACTTCTTCATGGTTTCTGCGTGATGTTCTTCCTGTTTCAGCTGTTTTTCGGCAAAGCTTAAAACCACTTTATCCTCTCCATGGTAGTCATTGATGCCTTTGGTGAGCTCAGTGATCCCCATGTTGTTTCCCTGAAAGACCATTTCTGCCAGCCTGGACGTGGACGGATCCACCAGGTTTTTGGCCCGTGTCATGACTGTGCTCATCATTTTCGCCACGGGACCGGCTTCTTTTCCTCTGGAAACATGGCGTTCTTCCAGAAGCTCTTCGCTTTTCTTCAAGGCTTCTTCATAGTCACTTTTCTGATGCTGAAGCTCTCTGGTAAAGGACGGATCCGAGGAGAGGGGGATCACCTGGTTCAGCCCGTCCAGCCCCATGTCCGCATACTCGTGAATCGTGTTTAAAAGATCGATCTCTGTTGTCATGGAACATTCCTTCTTTCCTGCAGAATATTGCAGCCTGTGAAGCTGCTGAACAGTTACAGACAAGGAAAGTATCTCCGGATCTCCGTTTTTTTATTCTTTTTGATTTAAAAGCAGCTTTCTCGCCTGCCAGTCCGGCAGAAATCCGTCCATCAGCCGATGAAACCGGGCATTGTGGCTGGGTTCCAGAAGGTGACAGAGTTCGTGGACCAGAACGTATTCCACGCAGGTCTCCGGTTTTCGGGCAAGCCTTGCATTCAGCCGGATTTTCCCGGTTTCCACCGTACAGCTTCCCCAGCGGGTCTTCATCTCCCGCAACTGCCAGCCGGTGCAGTGGACTTTCATAATGGGCTCCCAGTACTCTGCCAGGCGAAGAACGGTATGTTTCAATGCGCTGATCTCTTCCTCCGTATAAGGAAGCGGGGTTTCCGCGGACTGCTCCCGCTCTTTTATCTTTTCCCGGGCATGGCGGATCCAGCTTTCCTTGCTCCGGATGAAGCGGACCGCCTCGTCTTCCCGCATGTGCCAGGGAAGCGTTGCCAGAACACGGCCTTCCGGCGGCTGCACATAGAGGTTCAGATTTTTCACCTTCCGCCGTTCCATGGTGACAGGGATATCACCCAGCATAAATTCTTTCTGTTTCATGATCAGTCGATCACTTTGATACTCTCGATCACCGGCTGATCAGCGGCACTGACGGTTCCGTTGTTATCCTGTACCGGCGTGTCTTTGCAGATCTTGTCCACCAGTTCCATCCCTTCCGTCACGGTTCCAAAGGCAGCATACTGGCCGTCCAGGTAAGTACAGTCACTCTGGACAATGAAAAACTGGGAGCTGGCACTGTCCATATCCTGTGAACGTGCCATGGAAAGGGTTCCTCTTACATGAGAGAGCTTGTTTTCCACACCGTTTTGGGAAAACTCACCCTTGATGGTCTTATCTGCTCCTCCGGTTCCGTTTCCTTTGGGATCTCCGCCCTGGATCATGAAGCCGTCGATGATGCGGTGGAAGGTCAGTCCGTCGTAAAAACCGCTCTCAGCCAGTTTCAGGAAATTGGCCACTGTGATCGGAGCGGTATCCCCGTCCAGCTCTGCCTTGATGGTGCCGTAATCCTTCACCTGGATCTCGATATGGTGTTTTCCTGCCGCATCGATGGCTTCTGTACTCTCCTTTTTACCGCGAACGGCAAACAGGGCGATGACCGCTGCCACCAGGACAACGATCAGGAGCAGGAGCCCTGCGATGATGCCTGTCATTTTTTTGTTGTTCTTCATAGTAATTCTCCTTTCATCAGATCTGCTTCCTGACTACCAGATATTCGTCGCCATTCCGGTAGTAAGGACAGTCATAATGGGTGTCGGAGAGAAAGCGCACCAGCTCGTCCTCATCCAGATCCATCTCACAGATGTAACACTCATAGTCTTCATCGTAAGCATAATAGGTGCAGCTTTCACAGCTGCCGGTTGTTTTCTTCTTCTGCATGTACGTTTCCTCCAATGGATGTTTTTGCAAACTGTTCCTTCATTTTTTCATGGATTTTCTGTGGTTCTGAAGGATTACAGATTGACAGTTTTCCTTTTTTCTGATATGATAATGGAAATTTCATTTCAGTTCTTTGGATTTGTCTGCTTTTACATCATCCCGTTTATTCTAGCACAGCCTATTTTATTGGGCAACGTCTCTTTTTGCTTTTCATCCCTTTTTCTTCCCGGAGGTTTTTTTATGTCCGCACGTTTCTCCAGCTGGGTCTTTCAGCCTGCTCTTTTTTTCTCTTTTTTCAAAAAATACCCTGCCGCCCGAAAGCTTCTCGCCGCCGCACTGACCGGTCTGCCCACGGAACGACTGTTATCTGCCGTCTGGTATCCCGGAAGCCTCTGCGAAAATGGGTTCTGCCTTCGGGTACGGACCGATTCCGGAGAGTTCTTTCTTCTGGAGATCATCCCGTTCTTTTCCCGCTCTGCTTCTTTTGCTTCTCCTCTTCCTTTTTCCTCTCCACAACCCGGTTTTCCGGAAAAATTTCTCCGTATCTTTTTTCTTTTTCAGGAACCGGATCAGAAAAATCCCTTTTTCTATGGAAATTTCACTTCTTCCGGTCCGTCCCTTTCCTGCCGCAGTCTGAATCTTTCCGCTCTCCAGCCCGTACTGCCCGCTTTTCCCGATCTCTATGCCTTTTCGCTCTTTCTTCTGGTCCGCCAGGCTTCTGAGCTTCCACTCCTGAGCCGGCATTTTCCGATTCTCGCTTCTGCCGCCCCTCTTCTGGAAGAAGTGCTTCGGGAACGGGAACTGAAAGCCTTATTCGCAAAACACGCTCTTTTTTCTCCGGAAGACTCCCGTGGCATCTCTGCGATGTGCTCCGTCAACCGGCTGCTGCTCCGTGAGAAACGCTTTGATGAGCTTCAGAAAGTCTCCGATGACCCGGAAGCATTGGAAAAATTGTTCCTGGATTTCCGCGAAAAGGGGTTTTTATAAGCCGGACAGAAAAAGGACCCGTGCCGCTTACACAGGTCCCAAGAAAAGAGAGAAAAGTATATATGAAAAAGCAATCACTGCTTTGTTGAACCCCATTATAGAGTTCAATTGTGATGAGTCTGTGTCAGAAAGAAGAACTTTTTTCAAAAAAATCGTGAACTACTCGGTAACTGAGTTACCAGAGCATCTGAATAGAGGCGGGATACCG
>OLQE01001027.1_pt1 | contig 17294 bp, 23 predicted proteins | sample 1643161 | NCBI WGS metagenome assembly OLQE01 (sample SAMEA3136650, study PRJEB25190) | human gut metagenome | reverse complement strand
TCCAAAATGCTTCGCATTTCGTCGGTGTGGCGTATCCGCCAAATAGATTTCCATGTAAAAGTCTTCATTCATGCAAGCATGATTCACACTTTTGCATGAAAATCTGCTTGACTCTGAACAGTTACCAATTTATCATAATTGACAGAAGAAATAAGTCGAATTAAAATGAAAGATATATTTGGGGAATCATTTTGTATTTCGGGAAGGGTATTAGCGGCTTTCGGAATATTCCAGTCGATGAACTCAGGGATCATCTGGATGAACCGGAAAAAGAACTTTTGACCCAAACATCATATGATACAAAGGAAACAATAAGGGAAATTTCAATCGGAAATGGAGGAAGAAAAACTATGAAAAAAGTATTATACGAAGAATTACTTCCGGAAGAACTGGTGCAGAGAGTACAGGAGATGCCGGTTGCTTACCTGCCGCTTGGTACACTGGAGTGGCATGGCCCCCATATGCCTCTGGGAGCCGACGGAATCCAGTCGAAAGAACTGTTTGTCCGGGTAGCGGAAAAGGTCGGCGGTGTGGTACTTCCGATGCTGTTTATGGGACCCGACCGTATCTTTCATGACGGGGGAAAAGCATTTTATGGAATGGATATCAATACGGAGGGCGCACTGCATACCTATTATGTCCAGCAGCTGAAAGGCAGCGCTTACTGGATGGAAAAGGAACTGTTTAAAGAGTATCTGCGCAGTATTTTTGCTCAGCTCTCCAGAGTGGGAATCCGTATCGTTGTCGGACATGGACACGGTCCGTCGACAAATGCATTTCAGGAACTAAAGGAAGAGGCAGAAGAAAAGTATGGTCTGCGCATCATGACAGCATGGACATTTGCGAAAGATGAGAGACTGAAGTATCAGAATGACCATGCCGGAGCGAATGAGACCTCGATCGTAATGGCTGTGCGGCCGGAGCTGGTTGACTTTGGACAGGTAAAAGACGATGAGAGCAATCTGATCGGAATCGCAGGACGCCACCCGGTCAAAGAATCATCGGAAGCGTTCGGTAATGAAATACTGGAGTATACAATGGAAACATTGATCGCAGGTATTGAAGAAGAGTACAAAAAAATAAAAGAAAGATAGATATGAATGGTTTGGAAAAATGGTGTAAAATAGAAGAAGGTGAAAACTTGAAGAACGAGCTTTATCAAAGCTGTACGCTTTGTCCGAGAGAGTGCCATGCGGATCGTTTTTCCGGCAAAAAAGGAGCATGTGGGGAAAATTCCGTGCTCCGTGTGGGAAGAGCAGCGCTTCATATGTGGGAAGAACCCTGTATTTCCGGAACAAGAGGCTCCGGGACGGTATTTTTTTCCGGCTGTTCTCTGGGCTGTATTTTCTGCCAGAACCGGGAACTTTCTTATGGCGGTCTTGGAAAAGAGATCAGCGAAGAACGGCTTGCAGAGATTTTTCTGGAACTTCAGGAAAAAGGGGCGGCCAATATCAACCTGGTGACGGGAGAGCATTTTATTCCCGGGATCCTGGAGGGGCTGACACTTGCAAAAGAACAGGGACTGACACTTCCGGTAGTCTATAATTCCAGCGGCTATGAAAAGCCGGAAACGATCCGTCTTCTGAAGGGTTCCGTAGATATCTGGCTTCCGGATTTTAAATACTGGGATGATGAACTGGGACTTCGTTTTTCCGGAGTATCGGATTACCGGGAACGGGCAATGAAGGCCATTGACGAGATGGTCTGTCAGACAGGGGCGTGCGTGTTTGATGAGGAAGGCTATCTCAGGAAAGGGGTCGTTGTCCGTCATCTTCTCTTGCCCGGGCATGTGAAAAATTCCAGAGAAGTACTTCGTTATCTTCATGACACCTATGGAAAACGAATCTATATCAGCATTATGAGTCAGTATACGCCGCTTTCGAAGGAGCTGCCATTTGAGGAACTCAACCGGAAAGTGACCAGGCGGGAGTATGAGCGGCTTTTGGATTATGCCCTGGAGCTGGGAATTGAAAACGGCTTTTTTCAGGAAGGGGAAGCAGCAAAAGAGAGCTTTATCCCTGATTTTAACGGGGAGGGCGTCTGAAAAACAAAAAAGGGGGTTTGACATGTTTTCATTTGTAAAGAAAAAAGAAGGTCAGGAACTGGAAACGCTTACCGCTTTTCTTGATGGAAAGGTCATTCCGATCGCAGAAGTACCGGATCAGGTATTTTCCGCAGGAATCATGGGTGACGGCGTGGCGATCGAGCCGGAAAATCATGTAGTGACAGCACCGGCAGCAGCAGAAGTAACAGCAGTTATGGAAGATTCCAGACATGCACTGGGGCTGAAATTTGTCAATGGCGTGGAATGTCTGATCCATGTAGGCCTCGATACAGTCGATATGAAGGGGAAAGGTTTTCAGCTTCATGTAAGTATAGGGGAGAAAGTGGAAAAAGGAGCACCGCTTATCACATTTTCACCGGAAGAGATCAAAAAGGCAGGCCATACGGCTCTGACGATCCTGGCAGTGACGGATGAAGCCGGTGTAAAGAAGATCCATTTTCACACAGGTATCCATGCAACGGCAGGGGAAACGGTGATCGCAGACTTTGAACGAAGATAAGCATTCCCCCGCTTCAAGTGCGCGGTACTAAAGTGCAGGCTGGAACTTCTTCATCTGAAGAAAAAAGAAAAAAAGGCAGTTGTGCTGGAACGGCAGTCGCAAATAAAATTAGAAGCTTTTCTTCTGGGAGAAAAGGATCCGGTCCGACCGGTGAATTTCCATGCACTTCGTCATACCTTTGCCACCCGCTGCATAGAGAGCGGTGTGGACATCAAAGCATTGAGTGAGATCCTCGGCCATGCAAGCGTCAATATTACATTGAACCGGTATGTTCATTCCTCTCTGGAGATGAAAAGGCGAAATATGGAGAAGGTACGGCCTTTGTGCAGGTCTGACAAAGTGACGGAAGAAGTGTCTCCAATATTGGCAGATTCGCAGAAAAAATACAATGATGGTGAAAAAAGACAGAGAAACCGGAATTTGCCAGTTGACAAGTGGGGAAAAGAATGTTAATTTTAGGAAAGATGATTATTAAATATTTAGGAGGATGTATAATTATGAAAAAACGTATCGTAGCAGTAATGTTAAGCGCAATCATGGCAGTCGTTCCGATGGCAGTTTCTGCTTCAGCAGCGGAGACCGAGACGGAAACAGAAACAGCTGCAGCAGAGACTGAAGGTGCCTCCGAAGCAGAAAGTGAGACGGAGAAAAAAGTGGATCTGACCGGTCTGACCATTGGTGTTCAGCTTGGAACCACCGGAGATCTTTCCGTTACCGATGAATATGGTGACGATGCAGTAGAGCGTTACAATAAAGGCTTTGAGGCAGTACAGGCCCTGGTTCAGGGAAAGATCGATGCCGTTGTCATCGATGAGCTGCCGGCAGAAGAGTTTGTAAAATCAGTAGAAGGACTGAAAATCCTGGAGAGTGCATACAGCCAGGAAGATTATGCAATCTGCTTTGCAAAAGAGAATACAGAGCTTGCGGAGAAAGTCAATGGGGCGATCAAAGAGCTGAAAGAAGATGGAACCTTCGATCAGATTGCCAATTCCTACATTGGTGATACTGCCGGAGAGAACTATTATGAGTCTCCGGAAGATGTGGATCGTTCCAACGGTACCCTGACCATGGCTACCAATGCAGAGTTCCCGCCGTATGAATATTATGAAAGTGATGAGATCACCGGTCTCGATGTAGACTTCGCTCAGGCTATCTGTGATAAACTTGGTATGGAGCTTGAGATTGAGGATATGGCTTTTGACTCTATCATCCCTGCAGTAAACAGCGGAAAAGCCGACATGGGTGTTGCAGGTATGACCGTAACTCCGGACCGTGAGAAAGAGGTTCTGTTCTCTGACAGCTATTACAGCTCAAAACAGGTCATCATTGTAAAAGACGATTTTGAGGAGTAAGAAAGACGCTTTATAGGTAACAGGCAGGGGAGCCGGAAAGCTGGCTCCCTTGTTTTTGGAAAAAAGGATGTGAGGTAAAATTATGGAGTGGCTGCGCGAGCAGATTTATAACAACTTTATCACTGATAACAGATGGCGTTATCTGACCAATGGTCTGAAAGTTACACTGGAGGTTACCTTCTTTGCCGTACTCATCGGTATTCTGCTGGGACTTCTGGTAGCAGTGGTACGTTCTACTTATGCCAAGACAGGCAAAATGAAGATCGCAAACTTCCTTTGCGGGATCTATATCACAGTGATCCGGGGCACACCGGTCGTTGTACAGCTTCTGATCATTTATTTCGTGGTATTTGGTTCCGTGAAGATCGACAAGGTTTTTGTGGCGATCATGGCGTTTGGCCTGAACTCAGGCGCTTATGTGGCAGAGATCTTCCGTTCCGGCATCATGTCCATCGATAACGGGCAGTTTGAAGCTGGAAGAAGCCTTGGCTTCAGTTATGGAAAAACCATGCTTTATATTATCATGCCGCAGGCATTTAAAAATGTACTTCCGGCACTTGGAAACGAGTTTATCGTTCTCTTAAAAGAGACCTCTGTTGCCGGTTATATTGCCCTGGAGGATCTGACGAAGGGCGGCGATATCATCAGAAGCCGTACCTTCAGTGCATTTTTTCCGCTGCTCACCGTGGCACTGATCTATCTTATCATGGTAACGATCTTCACCAAACTGGTTGGTATTCTGGAAAGGAGGCTGCGTAACAGTGACCACTAATAAAGGAGAGGTCCTGATCCGGACCGAAAATCTGAAAAAAGTATTTCCGGGCGGCCTGCATGCCCTGAACGGCGTGAACCAGGAGATCCGGAAAGGAGAGGTTGTTGTGATCGTAGGTCCTTCCGGAAGCGGAAAATCTACCTTCCTGCGTTCTCTGAACCTTCTGGAGGTTCCGACGGAAGGTCATATTTATTTTGACGGAACGGATCTGATGGGAAAAGGTGTGGATCTGGATAAACACAGACAGAGGATGGGAATGGTGTTCCAGCATTTCAACCTGTTTCCGCATATGACGATCCTGAAAAACATGACGCTGGCTCCTATCAAGCTGCAGAAACGCCCCAAGGAAGAAGTAGAGAAGCAGGCAATGGAGCTTCTGAAACGGGTTGGCCTGGAAGACCGAGCCAACGCATATCCGAGTCAGCTGTCCGGCGGACAGAAGCAGCGTATTGCCATTGTACGGGCACTTTGCATGAATCCGGAGGTAATGCTTTTTGATGAGCCGACCTCTGCACTGGATCCGGAGATGGTAGGCGAGGTTTTAAATGTTATGAAGGAACTGGCCAACGAGCATATGACCATGGTGGTTGTCACGCATGAGATGGGCTTTGCCCGTGAGGTGGCGGACCGGGTGATCTTTATGGCAGACGGTCAGGTACAGGAAGAAAATGATCCGGAGAATTTCTTTGAACATCCAAAGAGTGAACGTCTGAAGATGTTCCTGAGCAAGATCATTAAATAAACCAATACCAATGAAGAGGTTCCGGTTTTCCGGGGCTTCTTTTTTATGGAAAGAAGCTTTTGACAGTTTTTGCGAAAAAATTTTCTTGCATAAATCGAAGGCTATATTATAATGGTGATGCAGGGGCAAAAGGGACAGGTTCCCCTGTGCCTGTACAAATCTAAAGAAAAAAGGTGACTATTTTGAATTATACAGAAGCAGTTGAATATATATACAATATTCCTAAATTTACGACAAAAAACAAACCGGAGCATACAGCAGAGTTTCTGAACCGGCTGGGCCATCCGGAGCGTTCCATGAAGATCATCCATGTGGCAGGGACCAATGGAAAAGGCTCTGTCTGTGCCTTCCTTTCCTCCATGCTGACGGAGGCCGGAAAGAGAACGGCTCTCTTTACTTCTCCGCATCTGGTGAAGATCAACGAACGTTTTCAGATCAACAATCAGATGGTATCAGATGAAGAATTTCTTTCTGCCTTTTTAAAAGTAGATGAAGTGGTAAAGGGCATGCAGGCAGACGGGCTGCCGCATCCCACCTATTTCGAATTGCTTTTTGGTGTGGCGATGGTGCTTTTTGCAGAACTCAAGGCGGAATATGTAGTCCTGGAGACAGGTCTTGGCGGACGGCTGGATGCCACCAATACCGTCGAGCATCCGCTGGCGACTGTGATCACTTCCATCAGTCTGGATCACACGGAGATCCTTGGTGATACGATAGAAAAGATCGCTTTTGAAAAAGCCGGTATCATCAAACCGGGTGTGCCTGTGATCTATGACGGAAGCTCTCCAGAGGCAGAAAAAGTCATCCTTGCCCGGGCAAAGGAACTGGGAAGTCCGGCTTACCCGGTTTATCCGTCCATGTGTGAAGTTTTCCTTAAGACAGACAAAAGCATTGATTTTTACCTGAATTGTGGGTATTATGAACATACGGCTGTGACAGTTCCCTATCTGGCTGACTATCAGATGATGAATAGTTCTCTGGCACTTATGGCCATAGATGCGGTGGATCAAGCGCATGAAATCCCGCTGGAGACCCGCCTGGAAGGAATCAAAAAGACACGCTGGCAGGGCCGTATGGAGACGGTGATGCCAGGTGTGGTACTGGACGGTGCCCACAATGCGGCAGGTGTGAAGGAGTTCGTCCGAACGGTGAAAGAGATCGAAGGAAACCGTCGGGTAGTTATGCTCTTTGCTGCCGTTGTGGAGAAAAATTTTGAGACCATGATCGAAACCATCTGCCATGAGACCAACCTTTCTGCTGTGGTTGTCACAGAGATCAAAGGTGACCGGAACGTACCGGCAGAAGAGCTGGCGGCTATTTTCCGGAAATATACGGACGCACCGGTAACGGCGGTATCCGGGATCGGTGATGCGTTCGAGGAAGCCCTGAAGGAGAAGGAGGATGGCATGCTGTTCTGTGTGGGTTCTCTTTATCTGGTGGGTGAGCTGAAGGCGATTCTGGCAGAGCGGAAAAAGAAGGAGTGTTGATACATGATCAATTACGAAGAAGAATTAAAGAAATTTCATCCAAGCCTGGATGTAAACGAGGCAGAGGATGCGATCTATAACAGAGATTTCACGGATGTCACCGATATCCTGAAAGAGCTGATCAACGATGAAAAGAAAAAGAAACAGAAATCATAAGGGGAATTTATGAGATGTATATACTGTGGAACTCCGTTGTCATCCATTGACTACTGTACGGGCTGCGGTGCGGATGTGACGCTTCTGAAGCGGATCGGAAGGATCTCCAACCTTCTTTATAACGAAGGACTGGAGAAAGCGCAGGTGCGTGATCTTTCCGGAGCCATTGCCTGTCTGAAACGGAGTCTGAAGTTCAACAAGGAAAATGTAGCTGCGAGAAACCTCCTGGGTCTGGTCTATTTTGAGACCGGTGAGGTGGTATCTGCCTTAAGTGAGTGGGTCATCAGTAAAAATCTGAACGTACCCGACAATGTGGCAGATGTGTACATAGCCAAGCTGCAGTCAAATAAAAACAAACTGGATACCATCAACCAGACCATCCGGAAATATAACCAGGCGCTTCTTTATTGCCGGCAGGACAATGAAGACATGGCTATGATCCAGCTGAAAAAGGTTCTTGCCCAGAACCCGAAGTTTATCAAAGCCTATCATCTTCTGGCACTTCTCTATCTGAAGCGTCAGGACTACGAGAAAGCCAGAAAGCTTCTCAAAAAGGCGGCTTATATCGATACCACGAATACCACCACGCTCCGTTATCTGAAGGAAGTGGAACTGGCAACCGGTATTTCCACCAGTCTTGAGGTGAAGCATAAGAAGAAGTATGCCCGTGAAGAGACGGTAAACCGGCTGACAGGGGCGACAACCTACATGAACGGCAATGAGATGATTATTCAGCCGGCTACTTTTCGGGAAAGCTCTGCGGCAGCCACATTTTTTAATATCTTCCTGGGACTGATCCTGGGTGGGGCTATTGTGTGGTTTTTAGCAGTTCCGGCTACGCGTCAGAGTGTCAATGCGTCCGCGAATAAACAGGTGACGGATGCAAATACGAAAATGGCGCAGCAGGTGGCACAGGTACAGGGACTGGAGGAACAGATCGAGACTTACCAGAGTGAGGTGGATGCGGCAAACAAGACAAAGGATGACGCGAATAAAAAGGTGGAGTCTTATGATCAGCTTCTGAAAGCGGCAGGCACTTATCTGACTGGAGATCAGTCTTCTGCAGCAGCCCAGCTGGCAGAGGTGGATGGAGAATCCATGACCGGTGAAGGAAAAAAACTTTACACCAGCCTGAATACCCTGCTTCAGGACTATGTGTTTAATGAAGCTTATAACAAAGCAGGCACTGCTTACATGGCAGGCGATTATGCGACTGCTATTACTGAGTATATCAAAGCAGTGGCCGCAAATCCGGACTCTTTTGATGCCATCAATTATCTGGCATGGTCTTACCGGAATTCCGGAGATACGGTCAATGCAGATAAAACGTTTAAAGAAGCACTGCAGAGATTCCCGGCAAAGGCTTCCGAGATCCAGCCCTATATCACAAATACTTCCAGTGGGACAGAAACACAGACAGGAGAAACAGATGCCAGCGGCAATCCGGTGACACAGACAGGAGAAACAGATGCCAGCGGCAATCCGGTGACGCAGACAGGAGAAACGGACGCCAGCGGCAATCCGGTGACGCAGACGAAAGAAACAGACGCCAGCGGCAATCCGGTGGATGCGGATGACATTACAACGATTCAGTAAATAAGAGAAACCTCGGAGCAGAGGACGTATGGAAAGAAAAATCCATGCGTCCTTTTCTTATGGAAAAAAAGATTTAAAAAGGAAGGAGACAAAACGAAATGGAAAAAACTTTTGTGGTCAGAGGAACCAATCTGACGATCCATATGCCGAAAGAACTGGATCATCATCATGCGGAGGAGATCAAAAAAGAGGCAGATCATCTGCTGGAAACAAGAAATATCCGGAGTATCATTTTTGATTTCGAAAAGACCAGTTTTATGGACAGCTCCGGTATCGGAATGATCATGGGCCGGTATAAAAATATCCGGTTTGCCGGAGGCACGGTGCTGGCTGTGCGGGTCAACGAGCGGATCCGCAGGATCCTGACACTGTCCGGCGTTTATAAATACATCGATATCTATGAGGAATTGCCAAAACATTCAGAAGTATTTTGAGGAGGAAAATGCAGATGGAGTATGAAAACAGAATGAAACTGGAATTCGACAGCCGTTCTGCCAATGAAAGCTTTGCCAGAGTAGCCGTGGCAGCTTTTTTGAGTCAGCTGAATCCTACGCTTGAGGAGGTGGCAGATGTGAAGACTGCTCTTTCCGAGGCTGTGACCAACTGTGTGGTCCATGCCTATGAGGGAAAGGTGGAAAAGATTCTGGTGGAATGTATGATCAAAGGACAGGAGCTTACGATACTGGTAGAGGACAGAGGCTGCGGCATTGCAGATGTCCATCAGGCGATGGAGCCTTTGTTTACCACAAAACCGGATTCAGAACGCTGCGGTATGGGATTTGCCTTTATGGAAGCTTTTATGGATTCGCTGGAGGTGGAGTCCAGTCCGGGTGAGGGGACCCGGGTAACGATGAAAAAGAAGATCGGAAGAACGATAAATAAGTTTGAACAGTGAAAGGAAGCCTATGGAAAGAACCCTGGCGTTAATCGCAAAATCACACCAAGGGGATAAAAAGGCAAGAAATACACTGGTAGAAGAGAACATCGGACTGGTCTACAGCATCGTGCGCCGTTTTCTGGGACGGGGCATTGAAATGGAAGATCTGGTGCAGATCGGAAGCATCGGTCTGATCAAGGCGGTAGACAAGTTTGATACGGGATTTGAAGTGCAGTTTTCCACATACGCGGTTCCAATAGAGTAAGATAAAGGAAACGACCGGAAAAGCCTTAAAATAAGGGATTTCTGATAAAGGCATTAGATAAAAAAACAGTGCTGTCAGATGTACATTTCGATATCTTATGTTGAAATAACAGTATAGATAAGATATTGAAAACAATTCGGAATTGTTTCTGATAGGAACCTTCTTGAATGAGATGATGACCATTCAAAGGAGGTTTTTTTATGGCAAGAATTATGACAAGAAGAAAAGCCATACCCAAGGCAATCGAATTACTGCAATGTCTGCCACAGACGGAGGAAGTTGTGGAAGTGATACAGGCACTAAAAAAATATTCTTCCACGCCATTGGATAGATGGGATGCAGCCAGTGTATATGAAGCATTAGATGAATGGACAGAATCTCATAATGGTATACCACCGAGAATAAAAGAGTGTGACAGCCATAAAGAGCTACCAAGCCATATGGTCTTTGAAAAGCTTTTTGGAAAAACAGCCAGAGAATTTCTAAATGATTATTATGGTGAGATGGAATACGTAAGGATTGGACGTCATGGAACAAGGTGTGTGGATGATCAATATGATTTTTTGGAAATATTTAAAAACGAATTTGAACGGATACAACCGGCAACGTCAAAAATATATGATGCTTGTAGAAATCCAGAAACACCATCATGGGGAACGATTGCAAGAAGATGTAAAGTGTCTTCCTGGTCAGAGTTGGTTACACTGTCCGGTGTAGAAGCGAATTGCATTAGAAGAAGATATGACACATATAATATTAGAAATAAGTTGAGCGTTTCACAAAAAACGAATTTGGAAACGGATTTGACAGCACACGAACAGCAGGAAGAAAAAGAAAGATTTGAGACATTGCTGATAAAGACGCATGATTTAACATTGCAGGCTGAAAATCAGAAAAAGGCAGAAAAAGCAGTTTCAAAACATACATTACGAATCGGGAGGAAATAGAGATGGCAAAAGTTATAGCAATAGTCAATCAAAAAGGTGGTGTCGCAAAGTCAACTTCCTGTGTGAATTTAGGAATCGGATTGGTAAAAAAAGGATATAAAGTTCTGGCAATAGATTTTGATCCACAGGGAAGTTTAACAGAAAGTCTTGGATATCAGAATCCAGATGAATTAGAAATAACAGTAGCGACAATTCTTCATTGTGAAATGAATGGTCTTGAATTACCAGAAGGATATGGAATTCTTCACCATGAAGAGGGAATAGACATTCTTCCGGCAAATATTGAACTGTCTGGGGTAGAAGTTAGTCTGGTAAATGTTATGAGCAGAGAATATGTGTTAAAACAGTTTATCAAGACAATTTCGCCAGAATATGATTATATCCTGATTGATAATATGCCATCGCTAGGAATGCTTACTGTAAATGCTCTTGCAGCAGCTGATTCGGTTATCATTCCGGTTATGGCACATTATCTTCCTGTTAAAGGATTGGAACAGTTGATGCAGACCATATATAAAGTTAGAAAGCAGATAAATCGAAAGCTTCAGATTGACGGAATCTTACTTACCATGGTAGATCGAAGAACGAATTTTTCAAAAGAGATTATAGAGTTGCTTCATGATAATTATGGCGAATATATCAATATTTTCAAGACTGCAATCCCGTTTTCGATAAGGGCAGCAGAGACGAGTGCTGAGGGAGTAAGTATTTATAAACACGATCCGAAAGGTCGTGTTGCCGAAGCTTATAAAAAATTGGTAGAGGAGGTGATTGGTGATGGCAGTGAAAGAAAGTAGTGCTTCAAAGATAAAATTCAAAGGGGTAGATGCATTATTCGGATTGTCAGAGGAGCAGGAGTGTGTGCGAGAAATTCCGCTGGACGAGTTGGATACATTCAAGAATCATCCGTTTAAAGTGTTTAGGGATGATAAAATGGAGGAAATGATTGAAAGTATTTCAGAATATGGAGTTCTTGTGCCAGGAATTGCAAGACCTTCAAATTCAGGGGAAAAGGATTATGAATTAGTTGTGGGACACAGAAGAAAATATGCTTGCAGGGAATTAGGACTGAAAACAATGCCGGTCATTATCAGAGATATGTCTGATGATGAAGCAACTGTGGTTATGGTCGATTCCAACATTCAAAGAGAAAATCTGCTATATAGTGAGAAGGCATTTGCATACCGCATGAAGTATGAAGCATTGAAACGTCAGGGTAGACGGACTGATTTAACTTTGGTCCAAGTTGAACCAAAGTTGAAAAAAAGATGGGCAGCTGAGATGGTTGGCACAGAAGTCGGAGAGACAATGAGTACGATCAAACGATATATACGCTTGACCTACTTGTCGAATTACTTGCTGGAGTTTGTAGATAAAAATGAATTGCCATTTACTGTTGCAGTTGATTTATCTTATTTGAAAAGTAATGAGCAGTCATTGTTACTGGCGTTTATAGGAACAACAAAGAAAATGCCAAATGGATCTCAGGCAAAAAAACTGAAAGACCTTAGCCAGCAAAAAGAATTGACTGGAGAAGATATAGAGAAAATTCTTAGAGGAGAAGCAAAAGTGAATTATCAGAAAATCAGTTTTTCAGAAAAGCAACTGCAAAAATATTTTCCACCAGATTACAAGAAAGAGCAAATCGAAAAAATAATTTTCCAGTTATTAGATTCGTGGAAAGCACAAACAGAGCAAAGGGGATGATAAAGTGGAATATGAAAAGCAAATAAGATATAATGATAGACAGATGCAAAGATATCAGGCATATCTTTCTAAAGTACAGAAGATAAACAGATTAGATAAGAGGACGAAAGAAATGACGATTGGAGATGTAATTAAAAAATCAATTCTGCCACTGGCATTTATGGTATTCTGGTTTTGGATGACAAAAACAATTATGAAGGTCAGTGGACAGACGGATTGGTTCTGGTGGGTATTTATTGCTGGACTTCCATTTGGAATACATAAAATGCGGTTGATTCTGATTCCGAGAGGAATGGATACCACAGCAACACTTGGGATGGCTGCATTAAGTGTCATCATTGGAGCATTGATTGGAAGTATCATGATTCCAGTGTATGTGATTAGAGCGATATACGTGTTTATACGGTATGTCATTGGAAAATAGAATATTAGATTGATAAGAGGCAGGCTTGCGAAAACAAAAATCGTAAGTCTGCCTCTTTTTTTGTGCTTAAAACCAGGCAATTCAGGGGAAGTCCCTTTTGCAAATATATATTCTTGGAGGATTTTTAATATGAGAGAGCGAATTGAAAGTAAGCATGTAACTAAGGAAATCAAAAGTCAGATGCCAGTAATTCCGGTGGAAATTGTTAAAGAAAGAGGCTGTACGTTCTGCCCGTATTATCTGGGCAATTATGAGAAACAGCCACGTTGTATGATGAAAACCTGTGCCTGGGATGATGAAAATGAACGTTTCCATCCAGTTCTTCGTGAACTGATCCCATTTTATAAAGAGAAGATGGAAAAAGCAGAAGAAAAGTTCCTTGCAATGAAAAAGATTTATACAACACTGTTAGGAATGTTTGCCGATGAAATGAAGCAAGAAGAGTTGGAAAAAGATGAATGTTACGGATGTGCCTATGGAAAATGTGGACCATGTATCGGCATCTGTTACAAATCAATGAAAGCATAGGAGGGTTAAGCCAATGAATACAACAGTTATTTCCGGGCGATTGGTAAGAAATCCCGGATACAACGAAGTGGAGAATGAAAAAGGACTTCATAAGATTGCCAAGTTTGTTCTGGCAGTCAGAAGAAATTATTCCGATGAAGTCAGTTTCATTCCGGTAAAGGCTTTTGCAAAGAAAGCAGAATTTGCCAGAGATTATCTGATGCAGGGCACGAAGGTCATGGTGGAAGGCGAGATTGTCACAGGTAATTATGAAGATAAGGATACCGGGAAAAAGATTTATACCACCGAAGTGTATGCAAACCGGATTGAATTCGCAGGTGCAAAAATGGTTGACAGACCACCGTTTCCAGAAGATGCGGAAGGGTTCTTAGAGATCCCAGAGGGCATGGAAGAAGAAATGCCGTTTAGATAGAGGAGGATAAAAGATGGTTTCAGTAGATCAGGCGTATATGGTAGGGCATATGAAAAATGCCGATGGAAGTATCAATAACAAAAATGTAGTGCTGTCAGCAGCATGTGAAGCAGCGGAACTGTTCCAGTGCATGATGTCAGTAAATCAGAAACTGGAGGACTGGCAGAGATTTAACCACATCTTGGAGCAGCATCTTAGAAGTGTGGAATGTGAGAAAATCCATGATATTTGTCAGGCAGTATATGGAATGAAACATCCGTCCGATGAACTGGAAGGATTGTATCTGGCAAGAGAGGATGAACAGATATGCCTTCTGTACTATCAGGTATTTGTAGGGATGTTGGAAATCAATATTAATTCAGCCGAAGTGCTGTACAAACAGAAGGAGGAAACAATCAATGAGTAAGATGGAGTATATGCCGGTAGATTGTCTGCAGGTGCCGAAGGTGCTGTTCCAGATGGAAAAATACAAAAATCTGTCAAATACAGCAAAGATTTTATACAGCTTATTTCTGGATCGTTTGAAATTTGCGGTGCAGAATGGTTGGGTAGATGGTAAGGGGGATTTGTATGTAATTTATCCAAAAAGTGAAATGAAGAAAGACCTGAATACAACCAGATATGGGGTAGATCAGGCAGTACAGGAACTGGTGGAGGTTGGAAATCTGGTGCGTATCATTCCGAACAATGGAAAAGCAAACCACTTTTATATCAACGATATTTATGAAAATGAGATGGAGGAAGAATCAATGATGACATTAGACAGCATTATGGCAAATATGCCGATGGAAGAAAGAGAAATCATTATGGACAAAATGGTGAAAGCATCCAGAGATATTCTGGAAACAATTGCAGATATGGGATATCTGGATGAATATGGGACACCACTGACTTCAATGGAAGAAAGAAATTATCGAGATGAGCTGGGACAGCTTGATGTTGATCAGATTTCCTGTGATGGCTATGAATTTGGCATGGATCTGGCGTTTGGAATTCTTGAAGAGAATGAGGAAAATGCTGATAGAGTACTGGATATTCAGAAATATGTGAACAGGCAGAATAAAAAGTGTTCAAAAAAGAAATTTATGAAAGTTTTGGAGACTCTGGTACACGCAATAGGAAATGATGAAGGATTTATTGCCGATATGTATGCGTGTGATAAAGAGGCTAGGAAAATCTATTTGGAAGAGGCGATGAATGCATTCAATTATGTGCTTGATGAATTATGTCATGGTACAGGTAGTGCGGCAAATTGTGATTTCGATGTAGAAGAGTAGGAAAATATTATGGCAGATTTTGAATATTTCAGAGCAGAAGAATCTGACCAGTTTTCTTTTTTTCGGATACCAAAAGCTCTGTTCACAGAAAAAGAGTTTGCAAGCCTGTCCACAGACGCAAAGCTCCTTTACGGAATTCTGCTTGATCGAATCAGCCTGTCCAAGAAAAATGGTTGGATTGACGGTGATGGTTATGTCTATATTATTTACACGATCGCAGAATTGCAGGAGCTGTTGCGAATGTCGCATACGACAGTGACAAAGCTTCTTTATGAGCTTGACAGTGTGCATGGGATTGGATTGATCGAACGGTATCGGCAGGGGAATAATCGTCCTTCTGTCATATATGTGAAAAATTTTGTGAAACGGATCAGAGGAAAGCCAGTAAGATACGTTGCTTCTGGAACGCCAGAAACTGGAAATCCAGACTGCAAAGAATTGGAAATCCGGATTGCAAGAAACTGGAAGTCCGGAACGCAAAAAAATAGAAGTCCGGACTGCAAGAATCTGGATGGAAGTAATACTAAGATAAATAAGACTGAAAAGAATCATACTGATAAGAGTAAGGGCAATACTTCCGCTTTGGAAGAAAAATTCAGTCTGTATGGGAGATTTAAAAATGTTGTTCTGTCGGAAGCTGAACTGCGGGAGTTGATGATGCTTTTTCCATGGGATTACCAGAAACGAATTGATCATCTTTCTGTTTATATGAAATCCAGTGGAAAAGAATATCAGAACCATTTTGCAACAATCTGTCTTTGGGCAGAACGGGATGGAGCCAGGGCAGGAATGGATAAATATGAATTTCAGGAAGGAGAAAGCCTGTGATGGAAAATAAAGTAACAGCAGATTATCTGGACAAAGAGGGATGTCTTCATTGTGGCATCTGTGGAAAAAGAAAACAGATGAAAGTCAGTCTGATGGGATTTGAGCATGTAGTGTCCTGTTTGTGCGAATGCGAGGTGAAAGCCAGACAGGAACTGGATGAGAAGATGCAGCGGGAAGAAGCACAGCGGCTGCTTTATCAGAGAAAATCCGTCGGACTTCGGGAAAGAAGATTCTGGGAATGGAAATTTGAAAATGACAATGGAAGCAACCAGAAGACACTAATTGCCAGGCAGTATGTAGAAAACTGGACAGATATGAAGAGAAAAAATGTAGGATTGCTTTTGATGGGACCAGTTGGAACTGGGAAAAGTTTCTTTGCAGGCTGTATTGCAAATGCACTTTTGGAACAGGGAGAACGTGTCATGATGACGAATTTTTCCAGGATTTTAAATGAAATGACCAGCTATCAGGCAGATAAGAACCAGATTATACAAAATCTTGTGGATTATCCGCTGCTGATTATTGATGATTTAGGAATAGAACGAAATTCTGAGTTTGCTTTGGAGCAGGTCTATAATGTGATAGACAGCCGCTATTGTAAAATGCTTCCGCTGATCATAACAACGAATCTGGGACTGAATGAAATGAAATCCACAGATTTGGATACTGCCCATCAGCGTATTTACAGTAGAATACTTGAAATGTGTGTTCCCATCTATTGTGGTGGAGAAGATAAGAGAAAAGAAGAAGGGACAGAAAAACTCGTACAGGTGCAGAACCTGATTACCGGTTAATTTGTCTTTTTTTATTAAAGGGGGTGATTGCCATGATTACAGATCTGGACAGCAGTTGAATCGCTGAAAGGAGGGAAAAGTCATGCAGGAAGAGGTAACTCAGAAAACGGTCACGTTCTGTATTCGGGCTACTAAGATTACAGCAGACCTGTTGAAAAAGGTTCTTGTTGCGTATCTGCGTCATCAGAAGCAGAAATCAGTAGAGAAGAAAGCACAGAAAAATCAGCCGAAACAGGGAAAGGTCACGATAAAAGAGCTGGCAAAACAGAATGCCGGGATGGTCAATATCGAGATCACGGACAAAAATATCAAGTCCTTTGAACGGTATGCCAGAAAATACGGGATCAATTATGCTCTGAAAAAAGACAAGAGCAAAGAGCCTCCGGTTTATCTGGTATTCTTCAAGGGACGTGATCAGGATGCACTCAATGCTGCTTTTCGTGAGTTTTCCCAGAAACAGATTCAAAAAGCGAATAAACCTTCTATTCATAAGCGTCTTGCAGCTTACCGGGCAATGATGCCAAAGAAATCGAAGGACAAAGTAAAGAACCGGCATCAGGAGCAGA
>OLQE01001026.1_pt1 | contig 17294 bp, 10 predicted proteins | sample 1643161 | NCBI WGS metagenome assembly OLQE01 (sample SAMEA3136650, study PRJEB25190) | human gut metagenome | reverse complement strand
CTGCGCGAGACGCTGTTCCGCATGAGCGGCCCGAACTACGGCCTGTGGTATGTGCACCTGCCCAAGGCCTGGGACGGCATGCGCTACGGCTTCCGCGTGGACGGCACCTGGGACCCCAAGCACGGCGTGCGGTTCAACCCGTACAAGTTCCTGATCGATCCGCACGGCAAGGGCATCGACGGGCGCATGGAGCTCGACCCGGCCGCGTTCTCCTACCAGTGCGACATCGTCGACGGCAAGGTAAAGGGCTCGGCCTGGGGCGCGATGAGCACCGTCGACTCGCTGGGCAAGGTGCCGATGTCGGTGGCCATCGACGACCGCGACGAATCCAAGCACGAGGGCGAGCCGAGCCACCCGCACGTGCCCTGGAGCAAGACGGTGATCTACGAGCTGCACGTCAAGGGCTTCACCGCCGACGCCCCCTGGCTGCCGGCGGAACTGCGCGGCACCTACGCCGGCCTGGCGCACCCCTCCACGCTGTCGTATCTGCAGCGGCTGGGCGTGACCTCGATCGAACTGCTGCCGATCCAGGCCAAACAGGACGAACTGTTCCTGCAGGAACGCGGCGGAACCAACTACTGGGGATACTCGACGCTGAGCTATTTCGCCCCCGAACCCTCCTACGCCACGCGCAACGCCCAACGCAAGGGCGCCGCCGCCGTGCGCAAGGAGGTCATCGACATGGTCCGGGCCCTGCATGAGGCCGGCTTCGAGGTGATCATGGATGTGGTGTACAACCACACCTGCGAGGGCGGGGTCGAGGGGCCGACCGTCTGCTGGCGTGGGTTGGACACGCTCACCTACTACCGGCAGCAGAAAGGCAATCCCGGCAGGCTCGAGGACACGACCGGCTGCGGCAACACACTGGACTTCACCAACACCCCGGTTGTGGCGTTCGCCATCGACTCGCTGCGGTACTGGGCCAAGCGCATCGGCATCGACGGGTTCCGCTTCGATCTGGCGGCCTCGCTGGCGCGGCTCGACGGCGAGTTCACCAAGCACCACCCGTTCCTGTACGCGTTGCGCAGCGATCTGCTGCTGGGCAATCTCAAGATCATCATGGAACCGTGGGATCTAGGCAACCAGGGATGGCGCACCGGACAGTTCGGACTGCCGTTCGGCGAATGGAACGATCGCTTCCGCGATACCACCAGGACGTTCTGGCTTTCGGACGTGGCGGCCGGAGCGAGGTCCGGCAGCGTGGGCATGCAGGAGATCGCCACACGCCTGTGCGGGTCGGCGGACCTGTTCGCCACCGATCCCGGACGCGGCGCCACCGCGTCGATCAACTTCGTATCCTGCCATGACGGGTTCACGCTCACCGATCTGACGCGGTACGCCGTCAAGCACAACGAGGCCAACGGCGAGAACAACATGGACGGCTCGAACACCAACCATTCGGCGAACTTCGGCGTGGAGGGACCGAGCGTGGACGCCCGCGTGGAGGCCAAACGCGAGCGGGCGGCCCTGAACATGTTCGGCATGCTGCTGCTGTCGCTCGGCACCCCGATGCTGCTGGCGGGAGACGAGTTCCGCAACTCCCAGGAAGGCAACAACAACGCCTATTGCCAGGACAACGCCATCACCTGGCTCAACTGGGATTGGATGCGCAAGCAGGGCGATTCGCCCGAAAGGCGGCGCATCGAGGCGGTGTCGGACCTGATCGCCATCCGCAAGTCGCTGGAACTGTTCCACCATGAGGACTTCTTCACCCGCCTGACGCAGCTCGGCCTGCTCAAGCCGTCCAGCCGCGTGCAATGGTTCCTGCCCGACGGCACGACGCCGATGGAGAGCGACTGGTTCGACACGTCCATCCGCAGCTTCACGATGCGGCTGATGTCGAACGACGAGGTGGATGTGCTGATTGTGGTCAACGGCGTGGACAAGGCCATGGATTTCCACCTACCGCCGGACAGCATGTGGAAGTGCCTGTGGAGTTCGGCGGTGTCCAGCGGCGACGAGCCGAAGCGCAAGACGACCCGGCCGCGCAAGCAGGCCGCCAGCGCCGCACTGCCGCCCGAGGACAACGTGTGGCGGGTTCCGCCCCTCAGCATCAGCCTGATCCAACAGATCACCTGGTAGCGCCCACCCCTTCCGCCTCCCGACTTGCGTCACGGTCCGCCCCATACGGACTCTGACACAAGCCGGGAGAACGACCTTCCGAAAAACCTTGGAATATCAACGATGCTACGGAAGTTCCGGCACGAACTTGCATCAGAGTCCAAGAACAATCCGGAAAAGCGAGGGGCGAAGCGACGAAGCAGGAACGGGGACAACGTGAAAAGGGGTCCAATCCCGAAGGATTGGACCCCTTTTGCGTAGGCCGAATAAGGCTTAGCGCTTCGAGAACTGCGGAGCGCGACGAGCCTTGTGCAGACCGGCCTTCTTGCGCTCCACGACGCGGGCGTCGCGGGTCAGGAAGCCGGCCTTCTTCAGGGCGGCGCGGTTCGCGTCACGATCGATGGCGTTGAGCGCACGGGCCACGCCGAGGCGGATGGCGCCGGCCTGGCCGGTGGTGCCGCCACCGTCGACGAGGACGATGCAGTCGAACTTGCCTTCGAGCTTCAGCAGCACGATCGGGGAGTTGACCTCACGCTGCAGCAGCTTGGAGGGGAAGTACTCCTCCAGAGTGCGGCCGTTGATGGTCCACTTGCCGGTGCCGGGAACCAGACGCACGCGGGCGACGGCCTCCTTGCGACGACCCGTGCCGTAGCCCGGGGCGATGGTGGAGGTGCCGGTGCCAGCGCCGGAGTTGGTCTCGGTGGTGTAGGAGGTGAGCTCTTCGGTCTCAAGAACCGCGGAGTTGTTGTTCTCAGCCATGATGTTCTATCTCCCTTCGGTTCACTTGGCCTGCTGCGAGACCTGGGCGATCTCGAAGGTCTGCGGCTTCTGCGGCGTGTGCGGATGCTCGGCGCCAGCGAAGATGTGCAAACGATCCAGCTGCACCTTGGAAAGACGGTTCTTCGGCATCATGCCCTTCACCGCGGCCATGATGATGCGCTCGGGCTTGCTCTGCATCAGCTGGGCGTAGCTGTCACGGCGCAGACCGCCGGGACGACCGGAGTGAGAGTAGAGCTCCTTGCCCATCTTGTTGCCGGTCAGCGCGATCTTGGAAGCGTTGATGACGATCACATGGTTGCCGGAATCGGCATGCGGAGCGAACGTCGGCTTGTTCTTGCCGCGCAGCAGGACCGCCACCTGGGTGGCGAGACGACCGAGCACCACGTCGGTGGCGTCCACGATGTACCAGTCATGAGTCAGATCAGCTGGCTTCGGTGTGAAAGTTTTCACGATGTACCTTTTCTATATATTGTGTTCCGGGCCTCAGTCGGTCACGTTGAAGCGGTCGTGGCTTCCTTCGGCCTCATTATCCGTGGGCTCCCTGAAAGTCCTCGATGGCGAGTGGGAAAGCGCTTTGAAGGACCCCGTAGGGAAACACAACAATCCTCTAGTATATCGTCCCCTTTGACTTTCCGCGACCGTCGTGTTGCAGCCCATCCGTCAGGCATCGCGCGCGACGAACGCGACGGAACCGTGGACACGACAGGCATCACGAATATGCCGAACGCGACGGGCCAGCGGACGCGGCGGGCGCGGGCGCGGCGAGACACGCCGGATACGGCAGTGCCGACGATTCCGGGGAACCGTCGGCACTGCGCACGATACGTCGCGACAGGATCATCCCTGCATGATGGCGGTCAGGGACTGCAATCGCGGATTGTCGAACAGCGTCTCCAACGGCACGACGTGCCCGGCGGCGTCCGCCAGCGGAATACGCCAGTTCGGATACTCGTTGTTGGTGCCGGGCTGGTTCTGCGCGCGATGCTCGCCCACCGCATCGGTCAGCGATGCGGCCAGCAGCTTGGACGGAGCGGCCTTCAACGCGCGATACAGCGATTCGACGATCTGCTGCTCGTTGGCGTGCTCGTCCTCCAGCAGCTTCGGGTCGAGATAGCCGTTGTCAACCAGCATCATCAGCATGGCGTTGTGTTCCTTGACCGCACTGGCCTGGAACTCCTGCGCGGAGCAGGTCAGCAGGTTGAGCTTCTCACGGATGCGCACATGCTCATAGTCCAGATAGCCGGCGCACGGCGGCAGATCATGCGTGTTCACCGAGGCCAGCGCATACGGGCGCCAGGTCTTCGGTTCGTGGAACACGCCGTCGGTCTGCTCGAACCATTCCACCGCGCAGCCCAGCAGTCCATGCTCGGCCAGCGAATCGGCCACATACTCCGGAACCACGCCCAGGTCCTCGCCCACGACCACGCCGCCCACGCGGGAGGCCTCGATCGCCAGGATGCCCAGCATGATGTCCGAATCGTAATACACGTACGCGCCTTCGGAGGCGGAACGCCCCTCGGGGATCCACCACAGACGGAACAGGCCGAGGATATGGTCGATGCGCACCGCTCCGGCCTGCGCGAACATGCCATGCACGATATCGCGATACGTGCGGTAGCCGTTGTTGGCCAGATCGATCGGGCTCAGCGGCGGCTGGCTCCAGTTCTGCCCCTGCTGGTTGAAGAAGTCCGGCGGGGCGCCGACCGTGGCGCCCTTGGCGAACCGCTCGGGGTTCCACCACACATCGGCGCCCAGCGGGTGCACGCCCACGGCCATGTCGGCCATGACGCCGATCTGCATGCCCGCCTCCCTGGCGGCATCCTGCGCGGACTGAAACTGCTCGGCGGCGATCCACTCCATCCAGCGATAGAAGTCGAGCGTGTCGGGGAACTGGTTGCGCAGATCCGCGATCTGCGGCGAGTCCTTGCTCAGCGACCGCTCCCAGTTGTCCTCCGCCTCACTGGGCGCGCCCCACTTGTCATAGCACAGGCACCAGGTGGCATAGGCTTCGAGATCCTCGCCGCAGGAACGCTTGAACGCGTCGAACGCGGCCTGGCGTTCCTCGCCGCGGCCGGCCTTGAAGATAATCCACAACGCGTGCATCTTGGCCCGCCACATCGCGTCACGGTCGATCTTGCGCGCATCGGCGTTCAGATCCGCCACGCTGTTGTGCAGATCGTCGATCTGCCGGCGGGTCGACTCGTCCAGCTGCTGGTATTCCTCGATCGATTCGGGACGGATGTAGGTGAAGTTCACGAAACGACGCGACACCGGCAGGTACGGTGACGGCGTCAACGGCGACACCGGCTCGGCGGCGTGCATCGGATTGATCATCACGAAGTCGGCGCCGGTGCGTTCCTTGGCCTGCACCAGCATCGTCTTGAGGTCCTCGAAATCGCCCACACCCCACGAACCGTTGGAACGGATCGAATACAGCTGGGCCATCCAGCCCCACAGCTGGCCACTCTTGAGCACGTCCGGCAGTTCCACGCGCTTGGGCGCGCTGATCAGCGTGGCGTCCGTGGTCAGGCCGTCCACCGTGACGTGCAGCGTGTGGTAGCCGACCGGCACGTCGTCCGGAATCTCCACCAGGGCCGGGGCGATGAACGTGCCGTCGATGATGTGGGCGCGGGCGGTGCCGTCTCCCACGACGGTCAGCGTGCCGGCGTAGGGTTCGCCGTTCTCCAGCGTCAGGCTGGCCGTCGGCACCGACATGATGCCAGTGTTGACGCGGATGCGGTCCGTGGTGCCGGCGATGTGCAGCACCGTCGGTGCGACCACGCGCCCGTAGCGCTCCTTGATGACGGTGTTGATGGAACGGCTGATGGCCCCTTCGCTGGAGGCGTCCACACCCAACGCCGCCAGCACCGCGATCAGGACATCATCTTCGATCTCGTGATAGTCGTTGCTCTGGCCGACGTAGCTTGTACCGATGCCCAGCATCTTCGCCAGACGGATCAGCGGTCGAGCCAGACGCTCCTCGGTTTCTCTCTGGTCAGTCATAGTTTCAGTGTAAAACCTCATCAGACACGCCACGCGGCGGACATGCCGAGCATGCCAACGTTTTCACCGCGTTGCCAGACGCCGCTGGGCGGCGTTACGCACCTCCGGCGAGGGATCCGAAGCCAATCGGGAGACCACGTCAGGCGACGTATTCGGGTTCAACGCCACCGCGCGGCGGATCATGGAGGTGAGTACATCGGGCCCGCCCGGCGCCCGTTCCCCGCCGAATCCGGCCAGGAATTCCAACGTTTCGGGGCTGGTGCGCGGATCCTGGGCACCCTCGAGCCGCATCTTCCACGAGGTACGCGCATTGCGTAGCGCGATTTCGCGCACTTCCGGCGACTCGTCCTTGGTCAGCCGCCCGACCAGCCAGTTCTTATCCTGCTCGTTGGCGGCCACGGCCTTGCGCACCTCCACCGACTCATCCTGCGCCAGCTTGACCAGGATGTTCGGGAACGGCATGGTCTGCGCCAGAAAGATGCGATCCTCCAGCGGCGTGTGCGGGTTGCCCGCCACCGCCTCCAGCAGTGCCGTCGCGCGCGAATAGCCGGACTGGTCGGATTTGTCCGGCAAAGGGCGGCGTGCGAACTCGCTGAGTTCCGCCGCGTCGGTGGAATGCCGCAACCGCTCGTAGACGGTCGTCAACGCTTCGAACTGCTGCGTCGGTGTTGCTGATGCTGCTTCTGTCATGCCACCCAGCTTAACCACAGTCAAGTAAGACGGTACATATCTACCGGTTTCCCCTCCCGGACTCTGACACATTCACAAGAATCAGGCCAAACACAAACCCCGGAATTCCAACGTTTCCGAACACGCCCGAAAACCAACTTGCATCAGAGTCCATAAGAAAAGCAGGAGAAGCCATTCCGGACTCTGACACATTCCAACAATCTTGCTCCAACGGAAACCCTGGAATTCCAACGTTTTTAGAGGGGCCTGAATTCCAACTTGTGTCAGAGTCCGGAAAGACGGCGTCCGGAAAGACGGCGTCCGGGAAGACAGCGTCCGGGGAAAGTGAGGCGGGCGGATTACAGCGGGACGGGGCGGTTGAGGGTGGCGACCGGGTCGGGGATCACGGCTGCGTTGAAGGCTTCGCGCACGCGGATTTCGAACGCTTCCGCGCGCTCCAGCGGCACCGATACCTCGATGACGACACGGTCGGTGAACTCTTGGCTCACCTGCTCACCGTCAACCGCCGCCGCAATCCGCTGGAACGAGCCGATCTGCGCGTACTCCAGCCGCACGCGATACACCCGGCACGGCACGATCCGCGCCCGCGTCGCGGCCTTGACCGCCAGCGACGCGCCGGTCGAATACGCACGGATCAGACCGCCGGACCCCAGCAGGATGCCGCCGAAATACCGCGTCACCGCCACCACGCAATCGGTGAGTCCGTTCGCGCGCAGCACGTCGAGAATCGGTTTGCCCGCCGTGCCGGACGGTTCGCCGTCGTCGCTCATCCGTTCGGACAGCCGCCCGTCGGCCCCGCCGCAAATCGCCGCGTACGCCACATGCCGCGACTTGGGGTGCTGCTCGCGAATCGACTCCACGAATGCGAGCGCGTCCTCGAGTGAATCTACATGGCAGGCATCGCCGATGAACTCGGACTTCTTCTCCACCATCGAGTCGTGTGCGGGAGAGTCCGGCGGGTCGAGCAGCGTGAACATCTCGGTCATTGATTCGCCTCGATTACAACTCGTCGTGATAGATCACAGTCCAAAATATCGCGCCGACTGTGACTGTGATCTATTTCACCAAACACCCATATTCCAAGACGTTGAAATTCCGGGGATTTCGGGGATGGATCACGGTCACGATGGATCACGGTCACGCCTACAACTCGTCGGTGATCTTCCACTCGCGCACCACGTCCTGGTCGGCGCCCATCGAGTACACCACGTCCCAGATGCGTTGTCGCACCTGCGCGTCATAGTCCTCCGACCAGCAGACCCCGTCCGGATGGTCCTCAGACAGCGGACACCACTGGTAGACGCCCTGCCGCTTGTTGGCGGTGGGCAGCCAGTCGATGCGGCTGACCCGCCAGGTGCCCGGCTGTCCCTTCTTGCCGGCGAACTGCACGCGCGCGGTGATGCCCTGGTTATTCACGATGTTCTCCGGCGGCGCATCCACCGTGAGCGCGTTGCCCAGCCCGTAGATGATCCAGGTGTCGTTGTACTTCTCGATCGGCTGGGCGCAGTGGCAGCCCGCACCGTAGATCAGGTCGAACGCGCCGGTGTCGGCGAGTTCGTGCGCCTCGGCCACCTGCCAGGTGTCGGCGTCGGTCAGGTATTCCTGCACCGAGTGCATGGCGATGGCCACCACGTCGGCGCCCTGCTCGCGCGCTTTGTTGGCCTTGTCCACCGCCTTCTGGATGTCCGAATCGTGGTTTGGGTCGCCGAAGTCGCGCAGACGGTCCACCCGCCAGTCGTAGTCGGGGGTGAGTGCGTTGAGCGAGACCGTGCCGGTCACGATGCCGAGCGTGCCGCCGCCGGTGGGCGATTCGACGAGCAACGGCTCGTAGGACTCTTCCTCGGTGTTGTAGGAGCCGGTGTGGGCGATGCCGAGGCTGTCCAGTGTGGAGGTGAGCCGTTGGATGCCTTCGGCCCCCTGATCCCAGGAATGGTTGGTGGCGTGCGTGCACGCCTGATATCCGACGCGGGCCGCGGAATCGGCGACCTCGGGAGGGATGTTGAACACCGGGTATCCCGCGTAGGGGCCGCCGCGCTCGGCGATCGGGGTCTCGAACTCGCACACGGCGATGTCAGACGCATCGATGTACCGGCGCATCGGTTCGAACAGCGGGTCGAAGTCGAAGGCGGTGCCGTCGGTGGCGGTGGTGTCCGGTCCTTCGAAGTTCACCCACAGTTCGGGGTGGAACAGCAGGTCGCCGTTGACCAGCATCGCGATGCAGTCGTCATCGGGGCAGTCCGGGGAATTGCCCGGATGCCTGACCACGGGTTCGGGCACGGTCGAATCGCGGTGCAATGCCACGCGTTCGGGGCCGTTGTCGGCCCCGGTGCCCGCCCACGGCCGATTGCAGGCGAACCATGCGGCGATGCAGGCCACGCAGACCACCAGCAGACCGATCAGGGCCGCTCCTCGCGCCGCGACATGCGGGTCCCTGCGCACATGCCGTCCATACCGTCCCTGAGCCATACTCTCTCCTCGTCTCTCGCCGAGTTGTTCCCTTCAGCTTACCCGTTCGGGGCAAGGCCGGTCCACCGGCGACGCGCGAGCGCGGCGGTGGTGCCCGAATTGCGGATGAAGAGCGGCCGCCGATGGCGTGCCCGCGCCAGGACGACTAGACTGTGCACCGGAGACGGATGGACAAAGGCGTACCTCCGGCTCCGCTTACCTGTTCGGTTCGTCCGGGGACGGCGTTCAGACGATGGCGTTCAGCCGTTCGCCACGCAGGAACGCCGTCGCTGAGCGGACGTTCTGCCCTACCAGCGCGCGCAGCGCGTTCCCGGAACGCCACGCCACATGCGGCGTGATGACGAGGTTCGGCAGGGTGCGCAGGGGATCGTCGTCGGGAAGGGGCTCGGGCGCGGTCACGTCGATGCCGGCGGTGATGTCGCCGCGCGACAGCCGCCCGGCAAGCGCGCCGGGGGCGATCAGTTCGGCGCGGGCCGTGTTGACCAGCATCGACCCCGGATGCATCCGGTCCAGTTGGGCAGCCCCGATGATGCCTTGGGTGTCGTCGTTCAGGGCCAGGTGCAGGCTGACGACGTCGGACTGGGCGAAGACCTCGTCGATGGATGCCGCGGCGCGCCCCTGCACCGCGGTCAACGCGTCGGGGTCGGGGTGGCGGTCCCAGACCAGCAGCCGCATGCCGAGTCCGTGGGCGAGCCGCGCCACGCGACAGCCGATGCCGCCGAATCCGATGATGCCGAGCGTGCGCCCGCCCAGCTCGTCGATGTCGGCACCCGGCCAGCCGCCGGCGTGGGTGCGAGCGTTCAACGAGCCGACATGGTGGGTGAGCTCGAACATCAGGGCGATGGCGTGTTCGGCCACCGCGTTGTCGCCGTAATGAACGGCGTTGCAGACCGTGATGCCGAGACGGCGGGCGGCCTCCAGGTCGATGAAGCTCACCGCGCCGGTGCCGCAGAAGGTGATGCATCGCACGCTGCCGGCGATCCGCTCCAACAGTCGCGCGGGAGCGCGGAACCCCGTGGACATGACCACGGTGGCGTCCGACATGCGGGCGGCGAGCGCATCCTCGTCATCGGTCCAATCGGTGTGGATGCGCACGCGGGCCAGGCCGGCGAACTCATCCAGCCGGTCCGCCAGCAGTGCGGTCATCGAGGGGATGCTCACGGGCACCACCACCAACGGCAGATCGGTGCGGTCGGTGTCGCGCTCGATGACGGGCAGAAAGGATGGACGGGTTTCCTCGGCGGTATCACTCATGCCGCCAGCTTAGCGCAGATGGCCGCGAATGCGCGGGGCGGAACACGGATGGTGAATCAGCCGCGCAGGGCGTGCTTGACGCTGCGGGACTTCATGTAGACCAGGGCGCCGGCACCAGCGATCAGCAGGCCGAGCACGGTGAACAGGGCGGTGCCCGCGGCACCGGTCAGCGGCAGCTCGGTGATGGACTTCACGTTGTTCACGGTGACCGTGGAAGTGTTGCCATCCACGACCAGGTCGGGCACGTCGCCCGTGACCTCGTAGGTCACGTCCTTAACCTCAGCATTCTCATGCTCGCCCTCGATGGTCGCATCGATCTCAAGGTTGAACTTCAGATCCACATCCAGATAGCCGGCGGGAGCGCCGGTCTCCTCGATGACATACTTCACGTCGTCCTCGAGGCCGGCGAACGTCGCCCTGCCGTCCCGGTCGGTCGTCACGGTCTGCAGGGCATTGTCCGCACTGCCGCCATCGGCGCGGTAGATGACGAACGTCGCGCCCTCGAGCGCCGCGCCGGTGGTCTTGTCCTTCTTGACGATGGTGTAGTCGAAGTTGAACACCTTGACGCCGGGACCGGGGACCGTGTCCTTCGACTCGTTGCTGGTCGGGTCGTTCGGATAGGTGAGAGACGGCGTATTGAGCACACCGGTGGGACCGGTGGGACCGGTGACCTTGGCCTCATAGGTCACGGTCACGGACTTGCCGACCAGGGCGGCGTCAGTGAACGTGTCGTTCTCGCCGGGCTCGTCGGCGCCGAAGCCCTGCTGCACGATGTACTCGGACAGGTCGACGGTGAAGGTCTTGCTGCTCTGGTCGAAGCCGGTCACCGTATACTCGTCGTCAACGGTGAGCTCGGTCCCATCGACAGACACATGCAGCGTACCCGAGACATACTCCATCGGGGCGCCGTCATCGAACTCGTCGGTGATGGTGAACGAGTAACCCTGGACCTTGTAGCCCACGTAGTTCGGGATATTGGTGTTCAGCGTGCACTTCGCGTTCTCTCCCCGCTGCACGGTGTTGTCGTCGACGGTCTTGGCGATGCTCACAACCTGGTTCTTCACATTGGCCGTACCATTGCTGATTACGGTTCCTTCGCTGGTATTAGTCTTGTTGATGGTCAGCGGGGTGCCCACCAGCATGGGGACAGCCTTGGAGGAACCGGTCGCAGTGTCTGTTGCATCCACCTTGCTCTGATCCAGAATCAGCCACAGACCGGGGCTGTTGAACGTGATCTCAGCCGTCTTCCCCTCGACCGTAATAGTACCAGCCGAACCTTCTTGGGCATCATTGGGACCAACCAAGGGCGACGCAGAATCACCGATCGAATCACGCAACGCGTCGGCGAATTTGCGGGTGGTGCCGTCACCCAGATACGGGGAGTCAACCGACTTGTCGAGCTTGACGTGGTCCTGCTGCTGCGCCCAAACCAACGGATCGATACCGGCAGGATCAGTAGGAACGGTTTCAGGAGCAATCGCAGCGTTTACGGCCGCCGTGACCTGAGTCTTGATGCCATCAACCGTCTTCAGGGTGAAAAACTGGTTGGGGGACTCGCCGTACACGTCGTAGTCCGCGATTTTGATCGCCTTGTACGTGTGCCCGGTGAACTGAGCAGCGTATTCGGCGTTCAGGGTCACCGTGGTGTTTGTTCCATCATCAGTCGCCACCGCGGCGTTCGCTGCGCCCGCGCTCAACGCCAGTCCGGTCGCCGCGAGTGCGGCGGCCGCAACGCCGGCGAGGGCCCGCTTGAACATGCCCTTCATTGTGTTCTCCTATTCTCCCCTATGGGGTTGTGTTCGGAATTATGGGTTGCTCCCCTTGTTGGTTCCCCAACCCATCCGGGAGAGCGGTGGACAGGCGAGAAGTTCTTGAGATTTCTGGGATTTGCATTATCCGGGGCCGGAACGGCAGTCGATGCATCAGGCCGCCGTTCCGGCCATAACCGGCAGCTCACACTCGCCGGCGACGAGCCAGCAGCCATGCGGCACCAGCCATGAGCAGCATGCCGCCGCCGGCGAGCAGCAGTCCGCGCGCCGTCGTCGCCCCGCCGCCGGTCAACGGGAGGGTTGCCACCGGGACCACCGTGTACGTGTTCGTCACGGTGAGGCTCACGTCGGCGGTCCCGTCGCCGGCGTCCGTGAACGTTCCCGACGGGTCGCCCTGATAGGTGGGGTCGGGCGCGTACCCTTCGGGGATGTTCGTTTCCGCGACCTCATACCAGGCCCCGACGGGCAGGTTCCCGATGACGATGCACTGGTCCTTCCGCAGCGTGACCGTCGCCTGGCCTGCATCGTTGAATGTGATGGTTCCCTCACCGGCGTTCGGGTCGGGCTTCAGCGGCTCGCCCGGTTGCCCGTCCGCATACGACCGGGTGACGGCCGGATAGGAGCCGGCGATCGCCGCACCACCCTCCGACTGCTTCAGCGTGATCGTGAACGTGAACTCCTGTTCCCCGACGCTCGGCGGCAGGTGCTCGCCCTCCACTGTTTTGGCGATCCGCAGCGTGGCCTGACGGTCGGCGACCTGTACGATGGTCACGCCTGTGAACAGGCCGGTGATGTCGATGTCGCCGAGCTCGTAGACGCGCGGGTCGATCACGTGGGCGTTGTCCGGATTCGCCACGGTGTCGTCGTTGCACTGCTGGACCTTCAGGTACGGGATCCCCTCGTCCACGGTGAACCGGCGGTCGGCCTCCGTCGTCGGCGACTGCACGTCATAGTCGAGCGCCGCATCGTCACCCGCATATTGCAGATGCAGCCTCACGGCACCGGACCCGGTCGACGCATCCTCCCAGTCGCCCACCGTATCGCCGACCTGCGGGGTGGCGACGATCTGGTTGAGCGTCGCGTCGATGTCGTCATCCACCGCGAACGGCAGCATCGAACGGACCAGACGACCGACGCCACGCGTCGCCCTGACACCATCATCCTTCACGCCGGCGTCGGCGTACACGCCATTCCCCGTCACGATCACCTTGGCCGGCGTCGCATTGACCGCGTACCCGGCGGGCGCCCCGGTCTCGACGATCCAGTACGTCCCCTCGGTCAGACCGGCGAATATCGCGGCGCCGTTCAACGCGATCCTGTCGGTTTCACGATCCAGGTCCCGCGTCGTCACGGGTTCGCCCACCTGCTGGGTACGATCGGGCGCCGTGCCCTCCTGGTTGGACCGGTACATCGTGAACTCGGCCCCGTTCAGCGGAACGCCGCTCTCGTCGGTCTTCTGCACGATCACACGGTTGATGATGTTGGGCACGTACAGGTGCGCCGCGAACTGCCGCGTGAACCCGTCGGAGTTGGAGACACGGTGCGTGTTGGCCTCGCTCATGGCGCCGGCACCGGCGGTGGTGTAGTAGTATCCGCCGCGGAATTCGCCGTTGCCTTCGCTGTTGAAGAACACATAGTCCTGGATGCGGCCGGGCAGCCCGTCGATCAGCGTCTGGTGGGAGCCGGACGAGGCAAGCAGGAAGGTCGCGCCAGTGGCATCATCCGCCGCCTGGATCGACTCCCACCCGTCATCCGGGGCGACCGTCCACCCACCGGTATGAGAACCATACACCGGCACCCAACCGTTGTCCGTCCGCTTCTCCACGATGACGAACAGACGCCCGGTCATCGTCTGCGTTTCGACGGGACCGGTGCCATCGGTGAACGCCAAGCGGTTCGGGGCCGTGACGAGCACCGTCGTCTGCGAGTAGATGCCGGTCCGCCACGTGCCGCCCTCCGTCCGTTCCGTGCTCATGTCGGAGAGCAGCAGGTTCACGCTGTCGGGTCCCTGCGCCTCGCCGCTGTCCTTGTGCCACAGGTACATGCGCATGTCGCCGGGCGAACGATACCCCTCCGGGATCGCGGTCTCGCGCAGTACCAGATTGACACGGCGACCGCCGCCGTCCGACGCGGGCACGCTCTGCGTCAGACCATCACCGCGGTCGCCGTACAGATCCCATAACCGGTCGAACGTGATCGGATTGTCATTGTCATCTAACAGCACGACGCTGCCGTCCGCATCGGTCGTCGCGGAGCAGACCGCATCGCCTCGAATCCCGTAGTTCGCGTCCGCGACATATATCGCGAACCGGGCGTCGGATACCGGTTCGCCGTCCTGGTCGATCTTGACGATATCGGTCTCCGGGGGAACGACCAGGTTGTACTTCAACGACATGTTCGAATCCGTATTGCCCCGCTCCAAATAGAAGAAATCGAGCGTATGGTACGTACCATCCTCAAACGTATCGCCGTTCAGACCGTCGGTGGCACCTGACTGGCGCATCAGCGCCGCGATGGTGGTGTCCTGGTAGCGCCGCTCGCCCGGATCCCACCGGTTGTTGGTGTTCGTGTCGTCATACACGTACACGTGACCGTCATGGAAGTTGATCTCGAGCGACGTCCTGTCATGGATGCCACCCAAGTCACCGACCAGCACATCATCGACGAACACCCACACGTCGTCGTCGCCGGAGAAGTTGTAGGTCACCTCCTGCCGGTTCCCGCCCGAACCCGTATACCCGCTATCCTGCTGGATGAACCGCGTGCCCATGCGCACGCCGAAATAATGGTTGATCACCGGACTCGTCGATGTGACACCTGTTTTCTGCCGGAGACCGTCAGGACCTTCGTCGAACACCTGGCTGTCGGTGTTGAACGGGAAGAACTGGCCGTCCGGCGAATCGCCGCCCTTCCGGACGCCCCAGGTGTCATACAGGGTGAAGTCGTTCGACCCCTCGTTGAACTGGGCGAAATTCGCCATGCTGTCGTAGTGGTAATAGCCATCAGCATCCACCTGCAGCAGATCCCCCACATCCGTAAAGGCCTGCTTGCCCTCCCCCGAACTCCCGTCGAACAGGTAGGCAAGCGATTCCGTACCGATCCCACCGGTGCCGCTCAACACCGGATACCCATCCCCGCCCAGCCGCGAAGCCACGATGCCGCTACGCGGCGCCGCACTCATCGTCCACTCGTTGACGGTGGTGGAGTTCAGGTTTGCCGGACTGGTATCGGCGTTCTGCCCCATGCCTTTGCCGAACTTGAGCACATGGCCGGCATTGATGCCCAGATTCTGATAATTCGGCGGATTGCTGTTGTCCGGCTCGTCGCGCCCGTTGAGCCAGTAGTCGAACAGGTCGATGGTGGTGCCACGCGGCGATACGCCCGCCACGGTATGTCCCGCGATATTCGCCGGTTCCTCGGCGAGCGCGACGCCCGCCCCCAAACCGGCGGCGAGCATGGCCGCGGCGGAGACGAAGGCCGTCAGCCTTGCCTGCAAGCACTCCCCCCAAGGATTCCGTCTTGCCATGCCGCGCTCCCTTCGCCAGTCCCGCGATCCCTGATACCTGATGTCGTGACGCCCACTGTACCGCGCACAGCCCCGGCATCACCCCCTTCCATCTCCTTCGAAACCCCCGAACCGCAGCAGCGCACGCCTTGCACACCAATGGACGCAACACCAATGCCACTCCCCTACACTCACACGCCCTTTTCCTCCCCCTTTCGGGAGTGCCGCCGTCGCCATGCCATCCGCATGACGCGTCACGGCCACAGCAACCGGCCACGCCGGCGGCTCGTCCCCTCATTGCCGACCTCACGCACCCCCCTTGCGCGGCGCGACCGCCGCCGCGTCACGGTCCGTCACCGTGCAAAGCCGCACGATTCCGCCGTGGCGCATCCCCGCACCCCCGTTCGCCGATTCCGAATATGACACCCGTTTGCTCCCCCATCCTCCTATGATGAGAACCAGTGCAGTCAGACGACCAACGGGGAGGCCCATCATGCGCGGTACTCATGCCAAACGCGGCACCGGATTATGGCGCGGCCGACGCGCGAAACAGCGCACGGACGACTCCGACTTCACCGGACTGGAATCCGTGGCGGACCTCGATCAAACCCCGGACGACACGACCGACGACCGACCGCGTTACGACTCCGACAACGGCGATCGCGCCGGTTACGGCAACAGCCACAACGACGCTCCGAGCATCATCCCGACCTTCGACCAGATCCTCGGCGGCGACTCCGCCACCGGCTCCGGGCGCGGCCATACCAGCCAAACCACCCAGACCGCCCAGACCCTATGGCCGCCGTTCCCCGAGGCCATCGACATCTCGGATCTGGTCGCGCAGCGCAAACGGCTCCGCCGGTCCATGTGGATGCTGCGCATCGTCTCCGTGCTGCTGCTCATCCTCGCGCTGTGCGTGATCGGATACCCGCTCGTCCTGCAATACCAGTCGGATGTGCGCCTGGCGCACACCACGTCCGCCGCGGCCGAACGCGTGGCGGGATGGCCCTACCCGCAGGCCGACGAGGCGCTGGCCGCCGCACGCGCCTACAACGAACGACTCGCGCAGTCCGGCCAGCCGATCCTGGGCGAGGCCAGGGACCCGTTCTCCGCGGCCAGCGGCGGCTCCCACGCCTCCGGAGAGGATTCCGCCAGCTCGCAGGATGAGGAATACCAGTCGCTGCTGGACGCGGGCGGCGGCGTGATGGGCGCCATCCGCATCCCCGAGATCTCCGTGGACCTGCCCATCTACCACGGCACCTCCGAATCGGCGCTCGCCTCCGGCGCGGGACACCTGTACGGCTCGAGCCTGCCGGTGGGCGGCGACTCGACGCACGCGGTCATCACCGGACACCGCGGGCTCGTGGAGGCGATGATGTTCACCCGACTGGACGAGATGAAGGTCGGTGACTTCTTCTACATCGACGTGATGGGCGAAACGCTGGGATACAAGGTGGACCGGATCACCGTGATCGAACCGGACGACACCTCGCAGCTCAAGATCGTGCCCGGCGAGGACCGGATCACGCTGATGACCTGCACGCCCTACGGCGTCAACACGCACCGACTCCTGGTTTCCGGAGTGCGCGCCACCATCCCCGGCGAGGCGCCACCGATCGAGGAGGCGCCGCACGACCCGCGCGCCATCACCATCATCACCGTGACATGCACGATGCTGCCGTTGCTGTTGCTCGTGGCCTTCCTGCGGCGCGGACCGTGGAATCCGATGCGCCACGGCACACGCTGGCCGCGCCACTGGTGAGGCT
>OLQE01001025.1_pt1 | contig 17306 bp, 10 predicted proteins | sample 1643161 | NCBI WGS metagenome assembly OLQE01 (sample SAMEA3136650, study PRJEB25190) | human gut metagenome | reverse complement strand
TTTTCAAAAGTAATGTAAAAGATATTATGACTGGCTACCGTGCGTTTAGCAGAGTATTTGTGAAAAGCTTTCCAGTATTATCAAAAGGATTTGAGATTGAGACAGAAATGACGATACATGCACTGGATAAGAACTTCTTTTTAGAAGAAATTCCAGTAACATATCGTGACAGACCAGAAGGCAGTGAATCAAAATTAAATACATTTAGTGATGGATTTAAAGTATTAAAAACAATTGCAAATTTATTTAGAGATTATCGTCCAATGACATTTTTCGGATTCTTTTCAGCGATTTTTGATCTTACAGCGCTTGGGCTGTTTATTACAGTTTTAATGGAGTATTTTGAGACAGGATTAGTAGAGCGTTTTCCAACACTGATCGTATCCGGTGTATTGGCAATGATTGGGATTTTGCTTTGGGTGTGCGGATTGATTCTTCAGGTAATTACGAAGAAGCATAGGCAGTTGTATGAACTGATGTTAAACCAGATCAAAAAAGATATGTGAAAATTGCAGGAGAACAGGAGGACAATTTATGAAAGCATTAGTAACAGGAGTAAAAGGTCAGCTTGGCCATGATGTTATGAATGAACTCGCAAAGCGGGGATATGAAGGTGTTGGTGTAGATGTTGAGGAAATGGATATCACAGATGCAGCAGCAGTAGATTCTGTCATTCGTGAGGCAAAAGTAGACAGCGTTGTTCACTGCGCAGCATGGACGGCAGTGGATGCAGCGGAAGACAATGAAGAAATGTGCAGAAAAGTCAATGCTGAAGGTACTGAGAATATTGCAAAAGTATGTAAGGCACTTGATATCCCGATGATCTATATCAGTACAGATTACGTGTTTGAGGGAGAAGGAACACGTCCGTGGGAGCCGGATGATAAAGTAACACAGCCGCTGAATATTTATGGACAGACCAAATATGAGGGAGAACAGGCTGTGGAACGTCTCCTGGACAAATATTATATTGTCCGCATCGCTTGGGTTTTTGGTGTGAATGGAAAGAATTTTATCAAGACCATGCTGAATCTGGGAGAGACACATGATACTCTGACAGTTGTGGACGATCAGGTAGGAACTCCGACGTATACTTATGATCTTGCCAGACTGCTTGTGGATATGCTGGAAAAAGATGCTTATGGAAAATATCATGTGACAAATGAAGGGGGATATATTACCTGGTATGAATTTGCAAAAGAGATTTTTGCGCAGGCAGGAATGGATGTCAATGTAGTTCCGGTGACAAGCGACAAATTTCCGGCAAAGGCAAAACGCCCTCACAACAGCAGAATGGACAAATCTAAACTTAAGAAAAACGGCTTCACGCCGCTTCCGACCTGGCAGGATGCCTTGAAAAGATATTTGTCAGAAATCCGTTAGGGGGGGGAATGGGAGTATGAAGAAAAAATATGTATTGGGAATTTTGACAGCGGTTGTGCTGATGTTTGGAATTACAGCCTGTGGAAAAACAACAGAATCAACTCCGGAACAAAATGCAACACAGGAAGAGCAGAAAGAGGATCAGGACAATGACACATCTGATCAGGATGTCAATCAGGACGGACAGAATGAACAAGACAAGACACAGCAGGAGCAGACAGAAAACACACAGGATGCAAATAATCTGGGAGCAGGAACAATTACTGTGTATGCCCAGAACAAGGATGTGTCCGGCTTTGATAAAAAAGAGGTTTCACTTGAGGCGATCACACCGGAAACTGTTCTTTCTCAGTTGGCAGCAGCCGGAGTTCTTCCATCGGATACCACAGTTCTAAGTTTTACAAAGAAAGAAAAGGATGGAGAACAAGTCATTGATCTGGATCTCTCCGAAAAGTTTGGAACTTACATTAAAGAGATGGGATCTTCTGCAGAATATCTGGTGATCGGAAGCATCTGCAATACGTATTTGGACGTTTACCATTGTGCAAAAATTCACATTACAGTAAACGGAGAAATGCTTGCCACAGGACACGCGGAGTATCCGGGTTATATGACAAGATTTTCTTAAACAACAAAAGATAAAAGGCAGGATTTAAGAAATCTTGTCTTTTTTTTCTACAGAAGAATATGGTACAATAAGAAAAAATCAGCGGGGAGGTACAGGGGGATGAAAAGAGATGGAATAAGGATAGAAAACGAAGCATGCAGATCCTATGTAAACATGGAGCAGACCGGCAATATGTGGGAGTTACAGGAACAGGATCCACAGCTTCATGTTTATTTTACGGAATCAGTGATGGGCGTTCGTTTATCCTTTTTTCTTTGTATTGAAGGAATAGAAGCTTTGAATGCTGTGCTGTATTATAAAGGAAAAGGCGAGGTATTTAGTGAAGAACAAGCATACCACTTTCCACTATATTTGAATAGGCATATAGAGAAAGAAATCTATTTTCCTTATCCGGCAGAGGCAGTTCGATTGGACTTATCAGATCAAAATGTTGTTGTGAAAATAGAAAAATTGGAAATTGCTTCAGCATCTTCTGAAAATGCTCTGAATGCATTAAAAGAAAATATGGGACAACTTGGCAGAAAAGAAAAGATAGCAGTATTGACTCATGATATGAGTAATACAGGAGCACCGCTTTTGGCATATCATATTGCGGAAAAGCTGAAAGAAAATGGTCGAGATGTTGTGGTATTGGCTGCGAATCATGGGGATGGATTTTTAGAAGAAAAGTATGCAGAAAAAGAGATTCCTATATTCTATTTGCATGATAATGCGAGAAATCAGGTATCAGTCGGCTGGTGTGGTACAAAAGGAGAGTCAAAAAACTGGGAGGCCGAAGAATATCTGGAGCATTTAATGCAGCTTTTGAGAGAAAAGGAATTTTGTCGAGTGATTACGAATACTGTTGTGTCAGGGAAGTCCTCTTTTAAAACAGTACGGATTTTTTATTGTTTCCTTGATACATGAGATGAAGACAACGATAGAGTTGTATGGATTTCTATCTCCAGGTGAGTCGATTGCATATTACTCTGATTACATTGTGTTTCCCGATTATAGTGTACAGAAGGGATTTGAGACTCTTTTTCCAGTGATCAGGGGGAAATGTTCGATTCGGCCTCAGGGTGTGTATATGCAGGTTGACGAAGAGGAGGATTCAAAGTTCTCATTTGAAGAATATGGGTTTTCATTGGATCAAAAAATTGTCATGTGCTCAGGAACATGTGAATTGAGGAAAGGAACAGATTTATTCGTATCGGCAGCACAGATTCTTTCTCGAAAAGAAAAAACAGAGGAAGTCCACTTTGTATGGACAGGAAAATTTTCGGATCCGATTTTGGAAGGATGGATTTATAATCAGATTCGGCAATCGAACCTGGAAGGAAGAGTTCATTTTATTCCGTTTATTAAAGATAAACAAAAATATCACGAATTGTTGAGACATGCAGATGTATTCTGGCTTACATCAAGAGAGGATCCATTTCCATCGGTGGTATTGGAGGCAATGAAATACAAAATTCCGGTAGTGGCATTTAAGAACTCTGGTGGGGTCAATACAATGCTGGACGAAGGCAGAGGAAATTTGATTTCTGAGTTTGATGTTGAGGAAATGGCGAAAGTGACAAAACAGCTTTTGAGCGAGAGACGGGAAGAAGTGTTGACGGGTGCAAAAGCATGGATAGAAGATAAACTGAAGTTTGATGACTATATAAGATATCTGGAACAGCTTTTCCAAAATAAAGTGCAGATAGTCCCAGAGATCGATTTATATGAAATAATAACTCCAAAGCTACATGAATATTTTCAAGGAGAAGTATCCAGTCAAATCGAAAAAGAACGGATTCATCAAATTCAAATAATGAAAGATTCAAAAAAATTCAAATTTTCTGATGATAAAATAGTATTTTTTGATATAGCAGACAGGACAAATTATTTTGAAGATAAAATGGTGATGGAAGAAAGTGGAGAGATATGTAGAGATTTATTTTTGGACAGACCGCTTATTTGTGTGCCACCATATTATTGTAAAAAAAGTGCAGGAGAACTAATTGGGAGCAGAAAAATTTTATGTGGTGCAAATGTGCTTTCAAAACAGATGGAAAAATCAGGACAGCTTTTGCTTTTAGAAGAATTGATGGAATATCAGGGAATTTATCTTATGGGAGCAGGTGTGTGTGATTTTACAGAAGGTGATCAGATTAGTGATTATACACAGAATGTACTTCACTTTCTGTTATCTTCCAAAGGAGTTCATGCAGTTCGTGATGAGAAGACAAGATATTTTCTGGAGCAGATAGGAATTCATAATGTGATACGGACGGGGTGTCCGTCTTTATGGAGTCTGACAGCACAGCGATGCAAAAAAATCCCTAAAGAAAAAGGAAAAGAAGTGTTAGTAGTCTTGGAAGAGAAAAAAGATTGCAGGGAAGAAGACAGCAGGATGTTGGACATGTTAAGAGAAGAGTACGAAACAGTGTATATCTGGATCAAAGATAGGAAAAATCTGGATTATCTCCAAAAATTAGGGGATTTAAATAAATATAAATTACTTCCAGGCTCAATATCAACATTGAAAAAAATATTTTGTGAGACGGCAGAACTTGACTATATAGGAACAAACATACAGATTGGTATTCAAAGTCTTACCATGCTAAAGAGAAGTCTGATCCTTTCAGATACAGACTATGCACAGGCGTTGCGTGAAGAAATGCATTTGCCTGTATTAGGACGTAGTATGCAAAAAGAGGTAGAAGCATGGATTACAGCCCCATATGAAACCCGTGTTCTTCTCCCGGAAGAAAATATTAAGTATTGGAAATCACAATTTGTAAGAAAATTTGCCAGATGGTATAAGAAAAGATAAACAGGAAGGAAAGAGATGACAGAAGTCTCTTTCCTTCCTGTGTTTTCTATTTATGCAATAATTTTCTTTTCAGCCAGTCGGCCGCATAACCGAATGTGTGGCGTATCAGAGCAAATTCGATCCGGATATAGCTGCCTAGATGTTCCATCCGAAACGGAACCTTGCGGCATTTGGACAGACCATGGATTCCTTCTTTGATTCCGTTTTTGTAATCTGTTCCAAATCCGATTTTGCAGAAAAATAAATATTTCACCAGATATCCCAAAAGTAATGGAATGAAATTCAGGATCAGCTGCAAAAGCGGCATATTTTTGTAATTCAGCCAGACACTGTTGCGGGCAGATAGTTTCACTTTAAAAGTGTTATATTTGGAACCGCTCGTTCCACTTCCGACGTGGTACACAAGCGCAGAAGCGCAGAACCGGTTTTTATAGCCGTAGATCATGGCACGGTAACCAACATCGATATCTTCCAGATAGGCAAAATGGCTTTCGTCGAAGAAGCCGATTTCATCAAACACGCTTCGTCTGTAGATCGCAGCTCCGGCACAGGCCGTAAATACCGTATCATCTTCGGTGTAATTCGAAACCGGTCGTCCGGCTCCCCGGCATACCCCCCAGCCCATCAAGGTATAGAGATCTCCTGCGCTGTCGATCAGATCGGGGTGATACATCTGGATCATCTTGCTGCTTACAGAAAAAATCCGGTCAGAGACCTCGATCGCCCGGATCATCTCTTCGACATAACGAGAATCCACGGTTGTATCATTGTTTAAAAGAATGACGTACGGGGTATCTGCGTGACGTATCCCTTCATTGACCGCACGGCTGAATCCATAGTTCGAATCCAGAGCCAGTACTTCGATATCAGGGTAAGTCTGTTCCATATATTCCAGACTTCCGTCCGTGGAGGCATTGTCCACGATCAGGATCTTGAAATCCCGGCAAGTCTGTTCATTTAAAGAAGCCAGACAGGGCTCCATAAAATGTTTTCCGTTATAATTGGGAATAATGATAGTAACTTTCATGTGCTCCTCATTTCTATTACTGCTGTAATTTATTTCGCGAATGTATTATATCAAATTCGGTTCTGTTTTTCTATACAAACATATGTTTATTAAAAATTACGAAAATATTACGGAAAAATGAATAAAATACTGTTAAAATCAAGTTTGTGCTTGTCCATTGAAATAAAGTATTGTATTATATCATAGATAATGTGTTTTTATAAGTAAGATAACGGAAGGTCGTATTATGATAAAAGAAAATCAGAAATTATTAAACCGCATTCAGGTTGTGCTGGATGCAGGAGTGATCATTGTAGCATATGTGCTGTCCTGGTATATCCGTTTTCGGAGCGGATTATTTGACCTGGATCCATGGTATCTGTCGCTGAGAGAGTATATGAAGGTACTGTTCTTTCTGGTGCCGTCCTATTTGATCCTGTATTACGCATTTCAGCTCTATACGCCGAAGCGGGTACAGGGAAGAAGGCTGGAAGCCTGGCATGTAGTACAGGCGAATGTGATCGGCCTGATGGGTGTGACCATGGTATTTTTCCTTGCAAAGCTTTCAGACAGATATTCCAGATGGGTAGTATTTATCTTCTGCTTTGTCAATATTACCATGGAAGTATTTGCCAGAAATATGGTGAGGATGGTTTTGCGCAAGGCGAGAAAGAACGGATATAATCAGAAACATATGATTCTGGTTGGCTACAGCCGCGCGGCAGAGCAGTATATTGACCGGATTCTTGCAAACCCGGAGTGGGGATATGCCGTGCGGGGAATTCTGGATGACCACCAGCCGAGAGGAATGGAGTATAAAGGGGTCAAGGTGATTGGGAGTATCGACAATCTGCTGGTCATTCTTCCGCAGAATCAGATCGATGAGATTGCGATCACACTGGGACTGGATGAGTATCACAAGCTGGAATATATTGTAAATATGTGTGAAAAATCAGGTGTGCATACAAAGTTTATTCCGGATTATAACAATATCATTCCGACAAAACCATATACAGAAGATATTCAGGGACTTCCTGTGATCAATATCCGTCATGTACCGCTTAATAATGCTTTGAATAAGTTTGTGAAGCGGGCAGTGGACATTTTTGGTGCGATCGTTGCGATCATTCTTTTTTCACCTGTGATGCTGGTTGTATCTGTGCTGATCAAGCTGACTGCACCGGGACCGCTGATTTTTAAACAGGAGCGAATCGGGCTGCAGAACAAGCCGTTCTACATGTATAAGTTCCGTTCCATGATCGTACAGAAAGAGAGCGAAGAGAAGAAGGGCTGGACGACAAAAGATGATCCGAGAGTGACTCCGATAGGAAAATTTATCCGGAAGACCAGCATTGATGAGCTTCCACAGCTATTCAATGTGCTCAAAGGAGATATGAGCCTGGTGGGTCCGAGACCAGAGAGACCATTGTTTGTAGAAAAGTTTAAGGAAGAGATCCCAAGATATATGATCAAGCATCAGGTGCGTCCGGGACTGACCGGATGGGCACAGGTGAATGGCTATCGTGGAGATACTTCAATCCGGAAGCGGATTGAGTGCGACCTGTATTATATTGAAAACTGGACGTTGGGACTGGATTTTAAGATTATCCTGCTGACGTTCCTGAAAGGATTTATCAACAAAAACGCATACTAAAACGGAGGCGGATCTATGTTTCGCAGAAGAGAGCGAATATCGCTGCAGCAGAGAAAACGATTGAATAAAAAAAGACAAAGGCGGGGAATCCTGTTTTTGGTTCTGGAATTTCTGATACTTGCAGTTCTTGTTTTGGCGGCATTTATGATGTACAAGCTGGATCATCTCAACCATAATACACTGGATGAGAGCAGCCTGGAACTACATGAGACACCGAAGGGATATACGAATGTGGCATTGTTCGGGTTGGATTCCAGAGACGGAGAGCTAAGTGGCGGCGTGAGAAGTGACAGTATTATGATTGTCAGCATCAACAATAAGACCGGAGATGTAAAGATCATTTCCGTATATCGGGATACGCTGCTAAAGCAGCAGGATGGTACTTATGAGAAAGCAAATGCGGCGTATTCCTTTGGAGGTCCACAGGAGGCAGTGGCAATGCTCAACCGGAACCTGGATCTGGATATTACAAAATATGCTTCTGTAAATTTCAATTCGCTTGCAGATATCATAGATATCCTGGGTGGGGTGGAAGTAGAGCTGACCAGTGAGGAAATATTCTGGCTGAATGGATATACGGCAGAAACCTCACAGGTGGTAGGACGGCAGACACATACACTGGATGAGAATTCTCCGGGAGTTCACAATCTGGATGGAATACAGGCAGTTTCCTATACCCGGATCCGTTATACAGCCGGAGATGACTTTAAGCGTGCAGAGCGTCAGAGAATTATATTGCAGAAGATGATTCAGAAGCTGAAGACAGCAGGACCGGTAAAATGGAATAAGATTCTGGATCAGGTACTGCCGGAAATATCAACGAATATGACGACACCGGATATCATGAAACTGGGACTGAATATATTCCGATATAAAATTGGAGAGACAAAAGGCTTTCCGTTTGATATTACGACCAGTGAAAATGTCATTGGACTGGAAGGTTCTTATGCGGTTGCGATCGGACATGCGGATAATGTAAGACAGCTCCATGAGCAGCTTTTTGGAGAGACTGGATACCAGCCTTCGGACGAAGTACAGCAGATCAGTCAGGATGTGGCTTATCTGACGGGTGTTTATCCGGAAAATTATGCACAGTAGCGAAAGAGGAAAAAAATGTTACGAAAAATGATCGCAGACAGAAAAATCGAATATAGTTCTTATACTTTAGTTTATGCGGCAGCGGTATTGGCTGCAAAGGCACATCTGGATTATGTGACAGCAGTACTTCTGATGGCAGAGGCAATGTTTTTGTTTATATGGAATTTTAGAAAGACAAAAAATCTTGTGGATATGCGGGGGCTTTTTACGCTGGCATGGGTAGGCGGAGAAGGTATCGCATGCCTGAAGCTCAGCAGGCTGCAGAGTGACTGGAGCAATGTGACATGGCTGACCTTTTTTCTGATCTATGTGTGTTTCAATCTGGGATATGATCTCTGGATTGGCCGTTTTTCGAAAGAACAGGGGCAGGAAGTAAAAAGAGATGAGATCTCGGCAAAGCGGATTCTGATCTGCATCTTCGGACTGATGGCAGTTTCCATTGCATGTTTTACGTTGGAGGCAGTGGTGGTAGATTATATTCCATTGTTCAATTCAGCGCCTCATGCATATTCTTATTTTCATATTTCAGGAGTGCACTATTTTACAATCAGCTGCATTTTGATTCCGGCGCTGACTGTATTGTATACCAAGGTTACAGAAAAAATTTCGGGCAGGACATGGATCCTTTTAATTGCAGGAAACCTGACGGCAGTGGCGATTCCAATTTTATGTGTCTCCAGATTTCAGCTGTTGTTTGCGGTTGGCTTTGCGGCAGTGATGTACTTGATGTTGTATAAAAAAATCACATGGAAGATGATCGTCACAGGGGTATTGATCATGATTCCCGTGTATGTGCTTCTGACAGTTGCAAGAAGGCATAATGTGACTTATTTAAATGGAATTTTTGAGATGAAAAATTCCAAAATGCCAATTTTTATTACACAGCCGTATATTTATGTAGCCAATAATTTTGAAAATTTTAACTGTATGGTAGAGCAGTTGACAGCGCACACATGGGGACTGCAGATGCTGTTTCCGTTTTTTGCACTGACGGGGTTGAAATTTGTATTTCCGCAGTTGGTGACAATTCCGGATTTTGTCACAAAAACAGAGCTTACGACGTTAACGATGTTTTATGATGCCTACTATGATTTTGGAATCATCGGAACCTCTTTGTTTGCGTTTATAATCGGTTTGACTGCAGCAGCAGTTTCAATTCTGGTGCGTCAGAAGAAAAATCCGATGACGTATATGTTTTATGGACAGATTGCGATTTATCTGGGGCTTGCCTTTTTTACGACCTGGTTCAGTAATCCGACGACCTGGTTCTGGCTGGCACTGACTTTGATGATGTACTGGTTTGTCGGATATCGCAGGAAAGGAATAGGATCACATGGAAGAAAATAGAACAGTGGATGTGCTGATCCCTACGTATAAGCCGGATCAGAGATGCGTACAGCTGGTAAAACGTCTGTTAAACCAGAGTGTTCAGGTCAATCGGATCTATTTGATCGATACAGAGAGCGGGATCTTTCCAAAAGAGTTGTATACGATTTCTGACAGAGTCAAGATCCACCGGATTCTGCCGGAAGAGTTTGATCACGGTGGTACGAGAAATCTGGGAGCTGAGATGTCAGATGCGGAGATTCTTGTCTACATGACCCAGGATGCTATGCCGGCGGATCAATTTCTGATCGAGCGTCTGCTTTACGGATTTTCGTATGAAAACGTAGCAGCAGTTTATGCAAGACAGCTGCCGGCAGCGGATTGTCAGTTTATTGAGCGCTATACAAGAGAATTTAATTATCCGAAAACCAGCAGATTGAAATCCAAAGAAGATCTTTCCAAACTTGGAATCAAAACCTATTTCTGCTCCAATGTCTGTGCAGCATACCAAAAGGATGTATACGAAAGGCTTGGAGGATTTGTACGAAAAACGATTTTCAATGAAGACATGATCCTGGCAGGCAGGATGATTCAGGAGGGGTGGAAGATTTATTATGCGGCAGATGCAAAAGTAATACATTCTCACAATTATAGCTGCAGACAGCAGTTTCACCGGAATTTTGATCTGGCGGTCTCACAGGCAGATCATCCGGAGATTTTTGAAGGAGTACCTTCTGAAGGAGAAGGGATGCGCCTGGTGAAGGATACAGCAAAATATCTGCTGAAGTCGGGCAGACCATGGCTTCTGGTATCTCTTGTATGCAAGAGCGGGTGGAAGTACATGGGATATAAACTGGGGAAAAATTATAAGAAACTGCCCCGGTGGCTGATTTTGAAATGTACGATGAATCCACGATACTGGAGAGAAACTTGAAATTCACAGTTTTTTCATTGATGTTTGAAGGAAAATATTGTATGATGTTAAAGTGCATATTTTAGGCAATCTATGATGTATGCCATGAGAAAGGATAGAATTATGGGAGATACAAGAAGGCGTTCGAGAGCAGTAATGTCCGGAGCGGACAGAAGAAGTTCTCAGAGGTCGGGGCAGCCGCGCCGCCGTCCGGAGCAAAGAAACCAGATGGGAGACGACAGGGACAAAACGCAGAGGCAGCAATCCGCCCAGAGAAAACGACCGTCCGGCAGCACTTCTGCAAATGGGAGGCGGTCTGTGAATGGAAGACCTTCACAGAAGGGGCGTTCGAGAAAGAGGGCAAAGAGAGGATTTGCATCTTGGTCTCCAGGGAAAAAAGCAGTGGCGATTCTGATGGGAGTTCTGATCTTGCTGATTACAGCAACCGTTGCAGTGGTTGCGGCAAAATGGGGAAAAATTGGCGGTGTTGCATTAAATCCGGATAAGCTTGCGATTTCGGAGGAAGCGGAGATCAGCGGTACCGGTTACCTGACTGTTGCTCTGTTTGGCCTGGATACGCGTGCGACAGATGAAGAGATGGGGGCCCGAAGTGATACGATCATGGTGGCGTCTCTGAACCGTGAGACAAAGGAAATCAAGTTGGTTTCTGTTTACAGAGATACGCTTCTGCAGCTTTCAGATGGAACTTACAATAAAGCGAATGCAGCCTATGCTTACGGCGGTGAAGAAGAAGCAGTTGCTATGCTCAATAAGAATCTGGATTTGAATATTGAGCATTATGTGTCAGTGGATTTTTCTGTTTTAGTTCATGTGATAGATGCCCTTGGCGGAATTGATATTAATGTAGAAGAAGCGGAAAATGGCATAGACATCATTCCGTATCTGAACAACTATGTTGTAGAAGTTATTAAAAATACAGGAGTGGATTCAGCTCCGTTTACGCAGTTAGGACAGCAGCATTTGAATGGAGTACAGGCAACGGCTTATGCCCGTCTCAGATACGGCGGCGGTGACGATTATAAGCGGACAGAGAGACAGCGGGAAGTACTGGAGCAGATCGCGATAAAAGCGCAGAAAGCAAAACTTTCCACGATCAACAAGATCATTGATAAAGTGTTTGACAACGTGAAGACGAATTTTACACTGACGGAGACGATTGCTTATGCAAAAGACGTGAAGTCTTATAAATTTGGAGAGACACAGGGATTTCCGTATGAAAGTACAACGGCTAATCTTGATGTTGGAGACTCTGTTGTAGCGACAGATCTGGCATCCGATGTGACGAAGCTGCACCAGTTCTTATTTGGAGAGAACGATTATACACCGTCTTCTACGGTACAAAGTATCAGTGAGGATATTGCCAACTCCACGTATGATACGGGAGTATCTTACGATACAGAATATAATGAGTATGGATATTCTCAGGATTATTCGGGATATGACAGCGGCTACACAGATAACAGTTATGGAACTGGCGGATATCAGGACAGCGGCTACGGAGATGGCAGCTCTGGTAATGGGTATACAGAAGATACCGGCGGTGATTATGTACCTCCGTCAGATGGCGGCGGTACAGACAGTGGAAGCAGCGACAGTAATTCCCAGATACCGGATACCGGAACCGGCGACAGTGGTGATACCGGTGGAGAGAGCTTAGAATAAGGGGAAAACAGTTTTTATTTATACGAAGAAAAGTCGAGAGACAGGAAAGAGGAGATGTACATGAAGTCGTTGAAAAAGATAGGGATTCTTTTGTTTGCAGTGTGCTTTCTGATGTTGTATCCTTCAGTGTCTGTACATGCGGCAGAAGGAACGCTTCAGTTTTCGGATCCTACAGCAAAAGTAGGAGAGGATGTTACAGTCAAAGCTAAGATCAGTACTGGTGGAGAAGCAATCGGGGATGGTTTTGTTACAGTAACATATGACAAAGCAGCACTGGAGTTTGTCAGTGGAACCAATGCAACCGGTGGGGACGGAACAGTGAAGCTGGAAGCTACCGGGGATGGAACTGTTTCAGAGCTGGAGTATACCATGGTCTTTAAAGCGCTGAAAGAAGGAGCAACAAAGCTGGAGGTGTCAGATTATACCTCTTATCTGTATTCTGATGAAACCTTAAATCTGACAACAGGTGATTCCACAGTTACTGTGGAGGCAGGGGATGGAACATCGTCAGAGAGCTTGGCAGGGACCACTGCGGTGGCGACAGGAACTGGAAGTGTAGAGATCGACGGAGTCACATACACAATTTACAATGATTTTTCCGACGCGCTTGTTCCGGACGGATGCAGCAGAACGACGATGGAGTATAACGGAGAAACTGTAAACGCGATTTTGCAGGAAACCTCCGGAAAGTATTTTGTGTATCTGGTTGAGGGAGACAAAGACCCGGTGATGGCACTTTACAATGAAAAAGATAACTCATTTGCGATTACAGAGATGGTGTCGATCACAGATTCCAGTTATATCTTTTTGTTGGGAACAAATGATGGAAAAGGACTGCCGTCTCAGTTTAAGAAAACAAAACTGACAGTCGGCACACTGACTTTCCCGGTATGGCAGAATTCAGAGAGTGAGGACTTTTATCTGATGTATGCGATGAACGAATCAGGAGAGGAATCGTTCTACCAGTATGATACAAAGGATGAAACGTACCAGAGATATCCGGTCACAGATGTAAAAGAAAAGAGTACAAGTTCTTCGACAACACTGATAAATAAAGTAAAAAATTTTCTTCAGGATCAGGTGCTGATCGTTGTAGCAGCAGCCTGGGCGGTTATTTTAATTTTGATCATCATTATTATTGTAGTCGGCGTGAAATTACGCAGAAGAAATGAAGAACTTGATGAATTCTACGATGAGCATGAATCCATCGGGAATTCAAAAGGAAGTCGTGCAGTTGTTGAGAAAAAATCTCGTAAACAGTTCAAAGGATATCAGGACGAAGATCCTGATGAATACGAAGAGTACGAAGATGATGACGAATATGGGGAAGATGATTACGACACATATGAGGACGATTCGGATGAATATGAGGATGATTTTGAAGAGTACGACGATGACGAGTATGAAGACGATGATTATGACGACGAATACGATGAGTATGAGGACTATGATGATGACGAAGAGGATGACGAAGAGGATGATGTTCCGGAGTATCAGCCAAAACGAAGATCGTCTGCTCGTGAAGAAAAAGACAGTTATGATGTAGATTTTATAGATTTATAAGAAATTGGGGCAAACAACAGAGAAAGTCTGTGATATGCCCCAATTTTATTTATAAATAGTCACTTTAAGGAGAGTATAAGGAGGAGAAAGATATGTGTGGAATTGTAGGATATGTAGGAGAAAAGCAGGCAGCGCCGATTTTGCTGGATGGATTATCAAAGCTGGAATACAGAGGATATGACTCAGCCGGAATTGCAGTCTATGACGGAACAGAGATTCAGACAGAAAAATCAAAAGGTCGTTTAAAGGTGCTCAGTGAACTGACACATGACGGACAGACAATGCCGGGAACAATCGGGATCGGTCATACCAGATGGGCAACACATGGTGAACCGTCAGATGTAAATGCACATCCACATTATAACAAAAATAAAAATATTGTTGTTGTGCACAATGGAATTATTGAAAACTATTTGAAACTCAAACAGAAGCTGGAGAAAAAAGGGTATGAGTTTGTGTCGGAGACAGATACCGAAGTACTGGCACATCTTCTGGATTACTATTATCAGGGAAACCCTCTGCAGGCGATTACAAAGGTAATGCATCGAGTAGAAGGGTCCTATGCACTTGGGATCATGTTCCAGGATCATCCGGATGAACTTTATGCAGTGCGAAAAGACAGTCCGTTGATCGTGGGAGAGACAGAAAACGGATGTGTGATCGCATCCGATGTTCCGGCAGTGCTGAAATATACAAGAGATGTATATTTTATTGAAAATGAAGAGATTGTACGTATGGAAAAAGATTCGATGCAGTTTTTCAATGTAGATGAAGAAGAAATCGAGAAAACTCCTGAGCATATTGAGTGGGATGCCAATGCAGCAGAAAAAGGCGGATATGAGCATTTTATGCTGAAAGAGATGTATGAGCAGCCAAAAGCAATCCTGGATACGTTTTCACCGCGCATCAAAGGAAATGATATCGTGATCGAAGAGCTTGGGATGTCTGATGAGGAAATCAAGGCAATCCGCAAAATCATGATCGTGGCCTGTGGATCTGCATATCATGTGGGAGTTACTGCAAAATATGTGATGGAAGGAATGGCTCGGATTCCGGTGGAAACAGATCTGGCTTCTGAGTTCAGATACCGTGATCCGATCATGGAGGACGGAACACTGGTTGTGATTATCAGCCAGTCAGGAGAGACGGCAGACTCTCTGGCGGCACTGCGTGAAGCAAAGCAGAGAGGGGCAAAGGTACTTGGAATCGTCAATGTTGTCGGAAGTTCGATCGCAAGAGAGGCAGACAATGTCATGTATACATGGGCGGGACCGGAAATTGCGGTTGCGACAACAAAAGCATACTCCAGTCAGTTGATCGCATTGTATCTGCTGGCCATGAAATTTGCATTTGTGAGAGGTAAAATCACAGATTCGGAAATGCGGGGATATATTGAAGATCTTCAGAAACTTCCGGAGCAGGTGGAGCTGTTATTAAATAACAAGAATCGCATCCAGAAGTTTGCCAACCGTTATCTGGCAGCGAGAGAAGTATTCTTTATCGGAAGAGGAATCGATTATGCGATTTCCATGGAAGGATCTCTGAAATTAAAAGAGATTTCTTATATCCATTCAGAGGCATATGCTGCGGGAGAATTGAAACACGGAACCATTTCTCTGATCGAAGAGGGAACACTGGTAACAGCGATTCTTACACAGAAAGAGCTGTACAAAAAGAGCATCAGTAATATCGTAGAAGTAAGGACCAGAGGAGCGTTTGTTCTTGCCATTACAAATGAAGGAAATCATGAGATTGAAAAAGCGGCAGATTACGTTGTATACATTCCGCAGACCAATCGATATTTTGCAAATTCTCTGGCGATCATTCCGCTTCAGCTGTTCGGATATTACATTTCCGTCGGAAGAGGATGCGATGTGGATAAACCGAGAAACCTGGCAAAATCTGTAACAGTAGAATAAATAAAGCTGGTTTCAAGAATTGTTAAAGGATTGAACACAGTTTCATCACAAAAGGACGGTATGATAGCAGTATAAAATACAAGAGAAAGAAGGAATTGATATGGAAAATCAATACAATTATTACCATTCTGAGGAACCGCAGAATGATTCATCTTATAGCAGTCAGCCGAACCCGGAGCATCATGAAAAACCAAAAAAGAAGATGCCAAAGGCCGTTGTGGTGACAGGATGCGCGTTGCTGTTCGGAGTGGTTTCAAGTGCCACATTTTTAACAACAAATGTAGTCGGAAACAAAGTGCTGGGATTGGATCAGAAGGCTGCAAAAGAAGTATCTAATACAACACAGAATAAAGCGTCACTGACGAAGACGTCCAGTGTAGTTACATCTGATGTTTCCAGTGTTGTGGAATCTGTGATGCCATCGATTGTATCCATCACAAATATGAGTGTTCAGCAGGTGCAGAGCTTCTTCGGAGGAACTTCCCAGCAGGAAGTGACCAGTGCGGGAACAGGAATCATCATCGAACAGACAGATTCAGAGCTTTTGATCGTTACAAATAATCATGTCGTTGCAGACAGCAATCAGCTGACAGTGACATTTGACGATCAGAGCAGTGTGGAAGCAGATATCAAAGGAACAGATTCCGCACATGATCTGGCTGTGATCGCAGTTCAGCTGGATAAGATTTCAGATGATACACTGGACAAAATTTCAGTAGCGACACTTGGAGATTCTACAAAATTGAAAGTAGGAGAACCTGCCATTGCAATCGGAAACGCGCTGGGATACGGACAGTCCGTGACAACAGGAGTGATCAGTGCAACAGACAGAGAGAGCCAGACAACAGACAGTGAAACAGGAGAAACAACAGGATCTTCTGATGTAAAACTGATTCAGACAGATGCAGCGATCAATCCCGGAAACAGTGGCGGAGCTCTTGTGAATGCAAATGGAGAAGTCATTGGAATCAACTCTGCAAAACTGATCGGAGAGGACGTAGAAGGAATCGGCTATGCAATTCCAATTTCAGATGTCACAGACATTATTACAAATCTGATGAATCAGGAGACAAAGACAAAAGTATCTGAGGCAGAGAGAGGATATCTCGGAATTACAGGACTGGATGTAGAAGATTCTGATTCTCAGCGTTATGGAATGCCGACAGGTGTTTATATTTCCGAAGTATCACGCGGAGGTGGAGCAGCTGATGCAGGAATTACAAAAGGAAGTATCATTGTAGGATTCAACGGAATTACAATTGACAGTATGGAGTCATTGCAGGAGCAGCTGCAGTACTATAAGAAAGGCGAAAAGGTAACTCTGACGCTTCAG
>OLQE01001023.1_pt1 | contig 17326 bp, 14 predicted proteins | sample 1643161 | NCBI WGS metagenome assembly OLQE01 (sample SAMEA3136650, study PRJEB25190) | human gut metagenome | reverse complement strand
CGCTCAGGAACACCGAGGGTTCTTGGAAAGCCCGGTCTCGCTGCCGCGCGCATCCAAGCCCCGCACAACCGCAACACCCGACCAAGGAAGGAGAGCGCGTGGCGTTCGGACTCGAGAGAAAACAATTGTTCATGCTTGCCGTGCTCATGTTCGGCACGTTCACCACCGTGCTGAACCAGACCGTCGTGACCCCGGCGTTGCCGGCGGTCATGCATGACTTCGGCATTGACGCCTCCACGGCGCAATGGCTGACCACCGGCTTCACGCTCGTGAACGCCATCATGATTCCCGTCACGGCATACTTGACCGATCGCTTCTCCACGCGCTCGCTCTTCGTGGCCGCCATGGGCCTGTTCACCGTGGGCAGCCTGCTCGCCGCATGGTCGCCCGCCTTCGCCGCCCTGTTGGCAGGCCGCCTCATCCAGGCGGCGGGCGCAGGCGTGCTCATGCCCATGGTCATGACCGTGCTCATGCGCACCTTCCCCGCCGAACGCCGCGGCTCGGCCATGGGCATCTTCGGCTTGGTTATCGCCTTCGCGCCGGCCATCGGCCCCACGGTGGCGGGCTTCGTCATCGACCAGGCCGACTGGCACATTCTGTTCTACCTCATCTTCGCCTTGTCCATCGTCATCATCGTCCCGTCGCTGTTCCTGGTGGACAACAAGGCGCCGGCGAACAAGGGCGACTCGGTGCTCGATCCGCTGTCGCTGGCCCTTTCCACCTTGGGCTTCGGGCTTATGCTCTACGGTTTCTCGGCCCTGGGCTCGGCCGGCTTCACGTTGGTGCCGCTGCTCACCACCGCGCTCGGCATCGTCGGCGTTGTATGGTTCTTCATTCGCCAGACTCGCCTGCCGCGTCCGATGCTGCGCGTCGACGTGCTGAAGAACCGCCGGTTTCTCGTGGGCACCATCATCGGCATGCTCGTGCAGGGTGCGCTTCTGGCCGCCGGCATCCTCATGCCCATTTACGTGCAGTCGCTTCACGGGCTGTCGGCCACGGTGTCGGGCCTCGTGCTTATGCCCGGCGCCATCCTCATGGGCATCATGAACCCGATTGCCGGCAAGTGGTTCGACCGCCACGGCCCACGCCGCATGGCCATCGTGGGCATGAGTTTGCTGACGCTCACCACCTTCGCCTTCGCCATTCTGAACCTCACGTCCAGCATCATTTACATCACCATCGTGTACACGGTGCGCATGTTCTCGATGTCGCTGGTGAACATGCCAATCACCACCTGGGGCATGAACGCCCTGGACAACAAGGTCATGAACCACGGCACCTCCGTGAACAACACGCTGCGCCAGGTGGCGGGCTCGCTCGGCACCGCTATCATCATCGCGGTGTCCACCCAGGTGCAGAACATCGCCTCGCCGGAGCTCGGCGCGGCCCAGGGCACCATGTTCGGCATCAACGCCGCCTTCCTCGTGTGCACGGTGCTCTGCCTCGTCGGCCTGGTCATGACTATCGCCCTTGTGAAGGACAAGCCCGGCGAGGAGGCCGCGGTGGACGAGGAGGGCACCCGCAAGTCGCTGCTCACGTCCATCATGAAGACCGACGTGTACTCGCTGAGCCGGGAGGCTACGGTGGAAGAGGCCATGCGCCTGTTCGTGGAGAAGAACATCTCGGCGGCGCCCATCGTGGACGAGTCGGGCGAGCCGGTGGGCTTCATTTCCGATGGCGACATCCTGAAGCGGCTGAGTCCGCGCAGCAACTCGTTCACCGATCCCATCGTGCTCATCAACAGCACCGTGAACGACGACGAGGGCTACGACGAGAAGCTGGCGAAGGTCATGCAGATGCGCGCCAGCGAAATTGGCGCCGCCAGCCCCATCTGCGTGAGCGTGCACGCGAACCTGACCGATGTGTGCCGTGTTCTGTCCGAGAACCACCTGAAGAAGGTGCCGGTGCTGGAGAGTGGCCACATCGTGGGCATCATCAACCGCAGCGACATCACCCAGTACTCCATGGCCGCTTACCTGGCCGACCATCCGGAGCGCGCCGTCTACTGCGGTGAGGGCCCCTCCGGCCAGCACGAGTGCGTGGAAGAGGCCTGCGAGGAGTGTTAAATTCAAGCAGCCCCGGCGAGCGAGGGCAACGGGGCTGCTTGCGTGTGGGAAGCCGCAGGGTCGGCTTCCGTGCGTATGGGAAGACGCCAGGTGCGCGGGGTGCGATTGTGCGCTTGCTTGCGACGGTGCGGGCAAGCGGCGGTGCGCTGGTGAGGGGCATCCGGTATCTTTACCTCGATAGTAACTGTTTTGCGCGACGGCACGGGCCGTGGGCGGTCAAGCGTCTCCGATCTGCTATCCTATCGAAAACACCCGAGGCGTTCGCATCCCTGAGGCGCGAACCCCCTTAGGCGACGACCTTGCCGCTGCTTTTTGGGCAGCGGTTGTGTCGGCGCTTTCGCACGGAAAGGAAGGCCCATGTTCGGAGACAACCTAGAGCGCATCGTCGCGGCCATCGAGAAGAACTACGAGGCGGACGAGATCTTCTTCACCAAGCCCGGCCGCCGCTTCCCCAGCCGCGCGGCTATTAAGGGGCTCATCACCGAGTTGCGCCGCGTACTGTTCCCCGGCTATTTCGGACCGGAGATGTTGTCGCCCTCTACGAGCCCCAGCTACTTCATCGGCCAGACGCTCATCGACATCGAGTCGGTGCTGCGCCAGCAACTTATCTTGGCGCTCACCTATACCTCCGACGATCGCGACGACCTCGTCGGCAGCGGCAATCATTTGTGCGGCGGTTGCACGAGTGACTCCGTGTGCGAGCAGACGGCTGAAATCTGCACGAAGTTCTTCGACGCTCTGCCCGAAATTCAGCGCACGCTGCTCACCGACGTGCAGGCGCTCTACGACGGCGACCCGGCGGCGGGCTCGAAGGAGGAGGTCATCTTCACGTACCCGGGCTTGTACGCCATCTACGTGTATCGCATTGCGCATGTGCTCTACGATTTGGGTGTGCCCATCATCCCGCGCGTGATGACCGAAATCGCCCACTCTTCCACGGGCATCGATATCGGTGCTGGCGCTCATATCGGCGAGTACTTCTTCATCGACCACGGTACTGGCGTTGTCATCGGTGAGACTACCACTATCGGTGACCACGTGAAGCTGTACCAGGGCGTTACGCTGGGCGCGCTCTCCACCCGCGGCGGCCAGCGCCTGGCCGGCGTGAAGCGCCACCCCACCATCGAGGACAACGTCACCATCTACTCCAACGCCAGTGTGCTGGGCGGCGAGACGGTCATCGGCGAGGGCTCGGTTATCGCGGGCTCCACCTTCGTGACCTTCTCGGTGCCGCCCCATTCCCGCGTCTCTGTGAAAGAGCAGGAGATCCGCGTCCGCCAGCCCGGCGAGAGGGACTAATCGACAGCAAGCAGCGTCGGAGGATACCAAACTGGCGATCTTGACAGAGCGCTTGTGGAAACGGCGGGCGTCGCCCAGAAGCCTCTTCGCTAGTCTCGCCTTTACTGCTCGCCGCCGTTGGGTTCTACGAGGTATTCGAAGCCTTCCTGGGTGTATTCGCCGGCGATGCGCACGCGGGGAAGGGCCTCTACAGGGTCGCCCACCTCAACGCGGCGGTTCTCGATGGTGAAGGCGCACAGTACCCCAGCTTCTTCCATGTTAGCACAGCCTCGCCGACCCCCATGTTTTCACGTCTCAGGCCCAGCGAAGCAAATAAAAACCGGGAGCTGCGGAGGGAAGGTTTATCGGGGACTCTCGACCTACTATGGATAGAAGGTCGAGAGTTATGATATACTGCTAGCAATTCTGAAAGGGGTTGCTATGCCGAACATGCAGATGAACTTTCGTATCGATGCCGAGCTGAAGCGGCGCGGGGATGAGCGCTTTGCTCGGTTCGGCTGCACGCCATCGGAGGCCCTGCGGCGCTTTTACGAGGTGGCGGCGCGCTACGACGACGAGTCCGAGGCAGCCTTGCAGGCGGTTATCGGCCCCGAGACGGAGGAGACCGACACCATGAGCGAGGGCGAGAAACGCGCCCAAGCGGTCACGGACTTCCTGGCATCGCTTCAGGCGCAACGCGAGGCCCTAGGTATTCCACCAGCTGCCTCGCCTCAGGAGTTCTCGGATGAATATTGGGACAATCTTTTCTACGAGGCGAAGACCGAAAGACTGGCTGAAAGGGGACTCTGGTGACGGTTGCGGAGAATGCTATTGTTGTAGACAAAAACATTTGGCTCGATTTCTATCTTCACGAGCGGCCCCTTCATGAAGAAGCTGCTCGCTTTATTCGCGTTGCGGAGAAACATAACGCCAATTTGGGAACACCAGCGGATGCTGTCAATGAAGTTTTTTACACCATTGGGAAGTTTTTGAAGCAGCAAGTACGTGAGAACGGTGGCACTGTCGACGAGTGCACGGCCCGTGCTATAAACAACTTCGCGTGGGGGTGCGTCGACCACATGACCGATCTTGCGATATCGGTTCCCATGGACGATCGTACGGCGTGGCTAGCTCGCCACTATCGCGATATCACCTCGGATTACGAAGACGCCTCGGTGCTTGCTTGCTGCGAGCTGAGCAAGGCAAACTATCTGGTGACCCATGACAAGCGCCTGGCTGCCCAGGCCAACATAGCCACCAAAACCGCCACGGAAATGGCCGACCTCATAACCCGTGCCCACGGGGATTAGCCTCCCTGACCAATGCGATGGCCCGGGTGCGATCCTGTGACAAGCTGCCCTGTTTGCGAAGATTGCGAGACATTTTCCGTGGTCTGACAGTTGCCTGTTTGTCAGCGATGCCCTAGCATCGACACAGAGCATGATTAGAGAACGCGCCCGACGGCGATGGTGCGGCGATGGCGATAAGGTGTCGCCCGGTCGAAAAGCAGAAAGGACTCCCATGGAAAACTTCGAATTCGTTTCCCCCACGCATTTCGTCTTCGGACGCGGAGCTGAAGAGCAGGTGGGTGAGAAGCTGGCAGCAGCTGGCGCCAAGCGGGTGCTCGTGCACTTCGGCGGCGGGAGCGCCGTAGCCTCCGGGCTCATCGACCGTGTGGGTGCCTCGCTGGACGCCGCCGACATCGAGCACTTGGAACTGGGCGGCGTGCGCCCGAATCCCGAGATCACGCTCGTGCGCGAGGGCGTGCGCCTCTGCAAGGAGGCTAACGTCGACTGGGTGCTCGCCGTGGGTGGCGGCTCGGTCATCGACTCAGCGAAGGCCATCGCCAATGGTGCTTGCGTGGATGGCGACGTGTGGGAGCTCTTCGAAACCAAGGCCACCGATCATGATGTGCTGCCCATTGCCGTGGTGCTCACCATCCCCGCCGCCGGCAGCGAGGCCTCGAAGAACACGGTCATCTCCAACGACGAACTGGGCCGCAAGACCGGCTACGCCAACAACGCCCACCGCCCGAAGTTCGCCTTCATGAACCCCGAGCTCACGTTCACGCTGCCGCCCTTCCAGACGGCCGCCGGTCTCACCGACATGTTCTGCCACCTGTTGGAGCGCTTCTTCGACGACGTGGGCGCCGTGCCCGTGACCGACAACCTGAACCTGTCGCTCATGAACACCATCCGCGCTGAGGCGCCGCGCGTGTTGGCCGACCCCGACAACTACGACGCCCGCGCCAACATCATGTGGGCCGGCATGCTCTGCCATCAGGGACTCGCCGGGGTGGGCCGCCATGAGGACTGGGCCACCCACGGTTTGGAGCACGAGCTGTCGGCGCTGAATCCGGCCATCACCCACGGCGCGGGCCTGGCCGTCATGTTCCCCGCCTGGATGGAATACGTCTACAGCGAGAACCCGGCGCGCTTCGCCTTCTACGGCCAGGCCGTATTCGGGCTGACGCCGACCGGTGACGTGGAAGCCGACGCGCTTTCGGCCATCGACGAGACGCGCTCCTTCTTCGCGAGCCTGGGGATGCCCACCACTCTTGCCGAGCTGGACGTGGAAGAGACCGACATCCCGAAGATGCTGCCGACGCTGGCCCAGAACAAGGGCATCCCCTTCGGCACCTTCAAGAAGCTGACCCTGGAAGACGCCGAGGCCATCTACAAGCTGGCGCTGTAGGGGGCGGGGTTCGGAAGCCTAATTCTCGAGTAGCAGTTCTCCGTTGTCGAGCTTCTCCTGCAAGTAGTCGCGGAAGTAAGGGAGGTCGAACCCCACGAGGCCGCGTGCGCGTTTGCCAATGATGCCGGCGTCGATAAGCCGCTTGCGGTACTGCGCCACGACGGAAGAGGAACGCCCCAGCCGCTCGACGAGATCGGCGATGCGGCTGTCCCCTTCATCTTCCAGCATAGCTGCGGCGAAACGAAGGTCGCCGGGGGAGAGCTCGGCGAAGGTGGCGTCCAAAATACGGTAGGTCATTTCCTGCTGTGCGATGGCGATACCGCGCGCGAAGTCGGCCGAATCGAGTGTGCTAGCCCGGGGATTTTCGTCCCAGGCGTAGTACCCGACAAGCTGGAGCATGAAAGGAAAGCCGCCGATGGACTCCGTCGCTGCAGTCAGCGCCGCTGCGTCAACGTTGCGGTTGCCTGCTTGGGCCGTGCGCACGAGCGCTGCGGAAACCTCGCCGTCGGGAATGCGGTCAAGCGCCCTGCGGTTCGAGCGCCGGAGAAACGACACGGTCTTGTTGTTGAGCAAAGATGAGATGTTGTGCGGCAGTCCCGCCATGAGGAGCGCTACCTTGCGCCCCTCCCGAACAAAGTGCTGGTAGAAGGCGGCGAGCTGAACCATTTCGTCGAGCGTCGGATCGACTTCGTCGACGGTGAAGAGCACGCCGACTCCTTGGGGGTGAAAGGATTCTCCTCGATGCCCACAATGCCTCCTTCTAAGTTTTACTAAGGAGTTCTAAGTTTCACTAAGTTTAACTAAGTTCTTCTAAGGAGTTCTAAGTTTCGCTAAGTTTCTCGATTTGGAATGAGGTTGACTTTTCAGCTGCTGATGTCGGGATACCGTTACCTATATAAAAACGTGGTGAATCCCAAAATTCTCCTATGCAAAAACGTGGTGATTTGCAAAAATAACCTATGCAAAAACGTGAATCACCCTGAAAGGATGCCATGAAGCGCCAGGCCATCGAAGATATGAAGCGCTGGAAAGAATCTCCTCGACGAAAGCCGCTCATCGTGAGCGGAGCCCGGCAGGTGGGGAAAACGTGGCTTATGAAGGAGTTTGGGCGAGCGTACTTCAGGGAAACGGCGTACATCACCTTCGATGACAATCCCCAGCTCATCGCCGCTTTCGAAGGATCGTTGTCGCCGAACAGGCTCCTTCCCATACTCCAAGCTGAAGCAGGCGTCCGCATCGACAAGCATACTCTGCTCATTCTTGATGAGATACAAGAATCCCCTCGCGCCATTCAATCGCTCAAGTACTTCAACGAGCAAACTCCCCATATTCCCGTTGTTGCGGGCGGATCGGCGCTCGGACTTGCGTTGCGGCGGGGGAAGCGAACGGAAAATAAGCCGCAGGCGCGGGCTTCATTCCCTGTGGGGAAAGTGAGCTTTCTCGATCTCTACCCTCTCAGTTTCCGGGAGTTTTTAGACGGTGTTGGTGAGGAATTGTTGGCTGAATTGGTGTCTGCTCTTGACTGGGATGCCATGGCCCCGTTCCACGACCGGTTGATCGAGCTGCTGAAACAATATCTATTCGTAGGGGGAATGCCGGAGGCGGTGCTTTCCTTCGCAGAAACGTCGGATCCAGCGGAGGCGCGCCGTGTGCACAGCGAGCTCTTGCGCTCCTACAACGCCGATTTCTCAAAGTATGCCGACGATGCGCTAGCAGAACGGATTCGTCGTGTCTGGCGGGCGGTGCCGACAAACTTGGCCAAAGAAAACCGTAAGTTTATGTTTTCCAAGATACGGGAGTCGGCGAGAGCCCGGGAGTACGAAGATGCTCTGCAATGGCTGACCGACACCTCGCTTGTGTGTCCCTCGAGTTGTGTGAGCGTGCCCGAGTCGCCCCTTGCGTCTCATGAAGACGAGGGAGTGTTCAAGGTCTATGTGCTCGATGTGGGTCTACTTGGCGCAATGTGCAACTTGAGTGCCCGAACTATTCTCGATAGCGAGGCGTTGTTCAGTTCATTCAAGGGGGCGCTTGCAGAGCAGCTCGTTGCCCAAGAACTGCTTGCGAGCGGCCAGGCGGGCAACAAAGTGGATACGGGCAACAAGCTGCACTATTTCATGAACCAGTCGACGCGCACCGAAATCGATTTCATCGTAGATGGAAACGAGCGAGTGCCGCAGCCCGTGCCCATTGAGGTGAAGGCTGGAACCAATCTGAGGGCGAAAAGCCTTGCCGCTTTCGTCAAAAAGCATCTCCCAGTACTGGCCTTGCGCACTTCGTTGGCCCCTTTCTCACGTGATGGAGTGATTAAGAACGTGCCACTGTACGCGTTCGGTGCCTATTTCCACAAGGAGATCGCAGGACAATGACAACGCTCAGGCTGCCACGCAGGGGAGGGAGATACGTGGCGGCCTGTATGGGGAAGAGCGACTAGACGAGAGTAGCCGGCGGTTTTGGCGACTATCCTTGTTCTCGCGCTATGCGGCTAGGTAAACCGCAGCAGCGTTGGCGGCGTTGCGGCCAGAGTTGACGTTGTTGTTCCCTCGCACGGCACAAGGCGCTCGGCAAGATCCTCGACGTGGGTAATTACCACCTGGAGAAGGGTTACGTCCTCGGTGCGACAAATGTCTCCCAAAAGTCCAACTTCCTCAACAAAAATGATCCAACTTCCGCAATGAAAACGATCCAACTTCCGCAATCACCTCGCTGACGTGGTATAGTAGGCGCACCGATCGATCATTGATGGAAGGGGCGCGCCATGGTGGAGAAGGACGAAGAGCGACAGGAGGGCTATTGGCCGCGCGTGGCCGACGCTGTGCTTCAGCGGGCGCTTCGGGCTTCCGGCGCCGTCCAGATCGTCGGCGCGAAATGGTGCGGCAAGACCGAGACGGCCAAGCAGCAGGCGCAAAGTGCTGTGTACCTCCAAGATCCCGACGAGGGTCCCTCTCTGGTCGCTTTGGCCGAAGTGCGCCCGTCGGTGCTCTTGGAAGGCGCCGAGCCGCACCTCATCGACGAATGGCAGATGGCGCCGCAGCTGTGGGATGCCGTCCGTTTCGCGGTCGACCAGGGGAAGGGCAAGGGCCGGTTCATCCTCACCGGTTCGGCTACGCCCAAGAAGAGACCGAAGCATTCCGGCGTGGGACGGATATCCCGTATGCATATGCGCCCCATGTCGCTCTTCGAATCCCGCGAGTCTACGGGCGCGGTCTCACTAGCGGGGCTCTTCGATGGTGCCGCCGAGGTGGGCGCCATATCTGATCGCTCCATCGAGGACATCGCCTTTGCGCTCTGCCGTGGCGGTTGGCCGGAGGCCGTGCTGGAAAGCGATCCGGAGATCGCCCTCGACCAGGCTAAGGATTACGTTGCCGAGCTACTCGACTCGGACATCGACGAGATGGACGACAAGAAGCGCAACTCGACGTGGCTGCGGGCCATTCTGCGCTCCTATGCGCGCAACATATCCACCGAGGCGAGCCAGGCGACCATCGCAGCGGATATGGGAGGAGAGCCACCTTCGGAGAACACGGTCGCCGATTACCTCGACGCGCTCCGGCGCACCTACGTTACCGAGGACTTGCCGGCGTGGAATCCGGCGTTGCGCTCCAAGACCGCCGTGCGCACCAGCCCGACGCGGCACTTCTGCGATCCGAGCATCGGGGCGGCCCTGTTGGGCGCGTCTCCGCGGAAGCTCTTGCTGGACTTTAGTACCTTCGGGCTGTTTTTCGAATCGCTGTGCGTGCGTGATCTGCGCGTGTATGCGGCCAAGCTGCGGGGAACCGTCTACCACTATCGCGATAAGACGGGTCTCGAGGCCGACGCCGTCGTCGTCTTGGACGATGGTCGCTGGGGGGCCGTCGAGGTGAAGCTCGGCGAGAAGCAGGTTGAAGAGGGCGCGGCCCACTTGTTGAAGCTCGCCTCGCGTGTTGACGATTCCAAAGAGGGAGCTCCCTCGTTCCTTATGGTGCTCACGGGCCAGCAAGCGGCCTATTGCCGACCGGACGGCGTCTACGTCGTCCCGATAACCTGCCTGGCCCCGTAGCGAGAAGGTTGTCCAAAAGCCTTTCTCCGCCCTGTTGGGGCTCCGAAAGAGTCTCGGATTTCTCAGCTGGCGGTCAGAGCGCGTCGTTGCTGCGAGCCGTCGGCGCAGCGTCTTTTGGCCCTTCTTGTCGCCGATGATTTCGAGTCTCTGGAAGCAGGCGATATCGAGGTGCTTATCACCGGCTTTGGAGGGCATTGCGCGGCTGGGCTCTCCGAGGTGTTCGGCACCGATTGGGCCGATGGGGCCATCGTCGAGGCTCTCGGATGCGGCGAGGCGGCAAAAAGGATGGGCCGCTCTGCTGTTTCGTGGGACATGCTGGGCCCAGATGCCTTCCGTGTTGCCCGACAAAACGGCTGGCTGCTCGAGCGCGCCTGCGCAGCGGGCCTTGATCGACTCGCTGCCTCCGATGCTGAAGCAGGCTCCAATCTCGTCGAGAGCCTGCGGGTCTACGTGGCTTGCGGCGGTGACGCGAACGCGGCGGCTGAGCGCCTCTGCCAGCACCCCAATTCGGTGCGCAACCGCGTCAACCGTGCTCGCGCGGTGCTGGCGATGGAAGACGCCACGGACAAGCAGCTGTTCGCCTACCTGTCGATGATCTTCCTCTAGGCACCTCGCTTTCGCAGAGCGCTGCGTGCGACAGGGCGCGGCTCGTTTGCGCCGTGGGCGGCCGCAAGCCCCGTTGTGAGCGCCCACAACGGGCCGCTCCAGAGCCTGTGGCCGCCTCCACATCCTACTTCGGGTTCGCCTTTTATGCTGGACTCACGTTCCTAGCGGAGACCGTGGATCAGCGAGAAGGAGAACCCCCATGGAGATCAAGGATTTCGAAGTCGAGCAGTGGATGAACCTCTGGGAGACGAAGTGCACCCACAACGTCGCCGAGACGTGCGTGTACTCGCTGTCCCTCGACCAGCTCTTCGAGCTGACCGGCGGCGACAAGCAGGCGTTTCTGGACGCCTTCGCGGCGCGCCGCCTCACCTACGGCGACATCGAGGGTCGCCCCGACCTGCTTTCCGGCATCGCCAAGCTGTACCGCACGAGCGCCGAGGACGTCACGGTCTTCGACTCGGCGGGCACCGCGCTGCTTGACATTGCCTGTGCCAAGATCGCCCTGGACGCTGCCGCGAGGCGCGGACTCGGCACCGTGGCAGAGCTCTAGAAGGTATTCTCAGGTGGTTTAGAGTTAATTCTGCGCCGTAGTGCTTTTTCCCATGGGCTTGTTACCAATCGGAAATACTAGACGCGTTATGGTGTGTCGGTTAGCGTCAATACAGGAAAGAGAGAGCTATGGGGCGTTTGACCGTTGAGGTGGCGGCGCGGGCCGATGCACGGACGGGGGAGTTCGTCGAGGCCTTCGCCCGACGCGTGGAAGCCATGCCGCCGGGCCAGTGTCCGGTGGGGCTCATGCTGGGACAGTTGCAAGCGAGCGCCGCGCAGACCTGCGGCAAGTGCACGCCGTGCGCCCAGGGCATGCCGAAACTTGCGGCGCTGCTGGGCGATGTGGCCGCCTTCCGCGCCACGGCGGCGACGGTGGATGAGATCCGAGATGCGGCCACGCTGCTGCGCGACACCGCCGATTGCGCCGTGGGCTGGCAGGCGGGGGCGATGGTGTTGGCGGGACTTGACGCCTTTGCCGACGAGTTCGCCAGCCATGTGGAGGCGGGCGCCTGCGCTCCCGGCACGCGCCAGACGGTGCCCTGCGTCACGCGGTGTCCGGCCCATGTGAACGTGCCGGCCTACATCGCGCTGGCTGAGGAGGGCCGCATCGCCGAAGCGGTGAAGATGATCCGCAAGGACAATCCCTTCCCTACGGCCTGCGCGCTTGTGTGCGAGCACCCCTGCGAGGAGCGTTGTCGCCGCACGATGGTGGACGCGCCGGTGAACATTCGCGGCATCAAGAAGTACATTGTAGACACCGTCCCCGCGGATTCCGTGGAAACCCCCGCGCCGCTGCCCGCCACGGGCAAACGCGTCGCGGTGGTGGGTGCCGGCCCCTCGGGGCTCACCTGCGCCTACTTCCTGGGGCTCATGGGTCATTCGGTGACGGTATTCGAACGTCGCAGTCGCCTGGGCGGCATGATGCGCTACGGCATTCCCGCTTATCGGCTGCCCCGCGAGCGACTCGACGAGGATATCCGCGCCGTGCTGGGTGCCGGCGACATCGAGGTGCGTACGGGCTGCGACGTTCAGACGGACGAGATGCGCACGCTGGTGGACGAGTTCGACGCCGTGTACGTGGCCGTGGGCGCCCAGGGCGGCAAGACCCTTTCCATTGAAGGGGCCGATGCGGCCGGCGTTATGAGCGCCGTGGACGTGCTGGAGGCCATCGGCGACGAGCAGTATCCCGACTTCACGGGCAAGAATGTGGTGGTCATTGGCGGCGGCAATGTGGCCATGGACTGCGCTCGCACCGCCGTGCGCGCCGGTGCCGCCTCGGTCACCGTGGCCTATCGACGCCGCCTGGAGGACATGACCGCGCTGCCCTCCGAGGTGGAGTCGGCCATGATGGAGGGCGTGGAAATGCGCTGCCTTCAGGCGCCGGCCAGCATTGAAGCGAACGCGGAGGGCTGCGCGACGGCGCTCATCTGCCAGCCCCAGCGCATCGGCGCGGTGCGCGGCGGCCGCCCGGCCCCAGTGCCGGCCGACAAGCCTGAGGTGCGTCTGGCCGCCGACCTTGTCATCATCGCCGTGGGGCAGGCCATCGAGTGCGCCCCCTTCGAAGAGTTCGGCATGCAGCACGATCGCACCTACCTGTGCGCCGACGCGTGCCTGCAAGCGCCCGGTTTCGATACCGTCTTCGTAGGCGGCGACTGCCAGTGGGGCCCCAAGACCGTCATTATGGCCATCGCCGCGGGCAAGACGGCGGCGGCCAACATCGACGAGATGCTGGGCTTCCGCCATCAGCTGGATTGCGGCGCCACCGTGCCGCCGGCGCACCCCAACGACCGCACCGCCTACGGGCGCGTGCAGGTGGCCGAGCGCCCGGCGTGCGAGCGCAAGCGCGATTTCAAGTACGTGGAAGAACCGGTGAGCGCCGAGGAGGCCGCGCAAGAGTGTGGCCGGTGCCTGCGCTGCGACGTGTACGGCATAGGCGCGCTAACCGGAAGGGGGCTGGAAGCATGGTAACTATCACGATAAACGGTCAGGCGGTGGAAGCCCCCGAGGGCACGAGCGTGCTGGACGCGGCCACGGCGGCTGGTGTGACCATCCCCACGCTGTGCTACCTGAAGGACTTGAACTGCATCGGCTCGTGCCGCGTGTGTTTGGTGGACGTGGAAGGCGAGGGGCTTGCGGCCTCCTGCAACACCGCCGTGCGCGAGGGCATGCGGGTGCGCACCGACACCCCGCAGGTAGCGGCGGCCCGACGGGCGAACCTGCAAGCCATCATGGACGATCATCGGGCGCTGTGCGCCACGTGCGTGCGCCAGGACACCTGCGCCCTGCGCGATCTTGCCAGTACCTTCAACCTGACCGACGCCCCGGGTCCCTTGCCCGAGCCGGCGCCCTGGGACGCCGACTTCCCGCTGCAGCGCGACAGCAGCAAGTGCATCAAGTGCATGCGCTGCGTGGCCATCTGCGAGAAGGTGCAGCACTGCGCCGTGTGGGACTTCACTGGGGTCGGCCCTTCCACGAAGATCATCGTGCGCGACAACCTGCCCATCGCCGAGGCCGGGTGCGCCCTGTGCGGCCAGTGCATCACCCATTGCCCCACCGGGGCGCTTTCGGCCCGTGACGACGTGAGCCTCATCATGGAGGCCATCCTGGATCCGGCGGTGGAAACCGTCGTGCAGGTGGCGCCGGCCGTGCGCACGGCCTGGGGCGAGGGCCTGGGGCTTTCCCGCGAGGAGGCGACGCCGGGACGCTTGGCCGCGGCCCTGCACGCCGTGGGCTTCGACAAGGTCTTCGACACCGATTTCGCCGCCGACCTCACCATTATGGAGGAGGGCAGCGAGTTCGTGGAATTCCTCGGCTCCGACGCGCCGCGCCCCATGTTCACGAGCTGCTGTCCCGGCTGGGTGCGCTTCGTGAAGCAGCACTACCCGCAGTTCACGGCCCAGCTCTCCAGCGCCAAGTCGCCGCACCAGATGATGGGTGCCGTGGTTAAGAACACGCTCGCCGCCGAGGCCGACGAGGCTGGCAAGCGGCTGTTTGTCGTGTCCGTTATGCCCTGCGTGGCGAAGAAGTACGAGTGCGATGTGCCGGAGCTTTCCACGGTGGTCGGCGCAACCCATGGGGCCGGCACGAGCGATGCGGGCCTGGTGCCCGACGCGCCGGTCGCGCCCGAGCTGGCGGCCGAGGCCGCGCCCGACGTGGACGCCGTGCTCACGGTGCGCGAATTCGGCCGCCTGCTGCGCCTGGTGGGCGTCGACTGCACGGCGCTTTCCGAGGCGCCCTTCGACAACCCGCTGGGGCTTTCCACCGGCGCGGCCACCATTTTCGGACGCACCGGCGGCGTCATGGAGGCGGCCCTACGCTCGGCAGCCTTCCTCATCACCGGCGAGAACCCCGATTTCAGCGCCTGCGATACCACGGCCGCCACGCCGGAGACGCCTTGGATGTCCCGCGAGCTTGCCATTGGCGACGCCACGGTGCGCATCGCTGTGGCCAGCGGCCTGGAGAATACGTCGAAGCTGCTGGACGCGTTGGAATCCGGGGAGGCCGCCTTCGATTTCGTGGAAATCATGGCGTGCCCTGGCGGCTGTGTGGGCGGTGGCGGCCAGCCTATCCAGTTCAACAGCGAACTGGCCCAGACGCGGGCCGGCGTGCTGAACCGGCTCGACGCCGCGGACAAGCTGCGCTACTCCCACGAGAACCCCGACATCGCGAAGCTGTACGCCGACTGGATCGGCGCGCCGCTGTCGCATACGGCCCACGAGTGGCTGCACACCGACCAGGAGAGCTGGCAGATTTGATAGCAACATTGGTCGCGAAGCTTGTGCGCGAGCATACTCTTTCCCTGGACGAGTACGCGGCGCTTATCGATGCCCGCACCTCGGCGCTGGCTGATGAGCTGGCTGGTCGCGCTCGGGAGACGTGCGAGGCCGCCTACGGAGACGCGGTGTTCGCGCGCGGGCTCATCGAGTTCACGAACGTCTGCAAGAACGACTGCTACTACTGCGGCATCCGGCGCAGCAACCGCGCCTGCGAGCGCTACCGCCTGGCTCCCGAGCAAATTCTGGCCTGTGCCGATGCGGGCTGGCAGGCAGGCTTCCGCACCTTCGTGCTGCAGGGCGGGGAAGATCCGGCGGCCACCGACGAATGGCTGGCCGGCGTGGTGGCGGACCTGAAGGCGGCCTATCCGGGCTGCGCCGTCACGCTGTCGGTGGGGGAGCGCTCGCGGGAAAGCTACCGGCACCTGCGCGCCGCCGGGGCCGACCGCTACCTGCTGCGCCATGAGACGGCCACGGCCGCCCATTACCGGCAGCTGCACCCGGCGGCCATGACGCTTCAGCGCCGCATGGCGTGCCTGTCCGACTTGCGAGAGGCCGGGTTCGCCGTGGGCGCCGGCTTCATGGTGGGCTCCCCCTTCCAGACGACGGAGCACCTGGCGGCCGACCTCGCGTTCATCCGGGAGTTTCGCCCCGAAATGTGCGGCATCGGGCCGTTTGTGCCCCATCGCGACACCCCCTTTGCCGCCGAGGCACCCGGCACGGTGGAGCTTACCTGCTACCTGCTGTCCCTCGTGCGTCTGGCGCATCCGACGGTGCTGCTGCCGGCTACCACGGCCCTGGAAGCGCTGGATCCCCGCAGCCGCGAGAAGGGCATCCTCGCTGGCGCCAACGTCGTGATGCCGAACTTGTCGCCGCCCGAGCGCCAGGGCGATTATGCGCTCTACGACGGCAAGCCCCGCTCGTCGGCCGATGCGGCCCGCAAATGGGCCGACCTGGCGGCGCGGCTTGAGCCCTTGGGGCGCCGCCTTGTGGAAGACCGCGGCGATCCCGCTGCAGCCTGGGCTTCGGTTGTAGGTCCTGCTGCGGCATCGGTTGTCTCGCCCGCTCGGGGCGCTGTGGTACTGGCAGCAGCGTCGCGCCCGGTTTCTGCCGCCGCCGCTACCGCGCCTGGTTCGTCTTCCGCCGCTTCCTTTCCTTCGACCTTCCCCCCTGTCCCTTCAACGAAAGTGAACCCCTCATGAGCAGCTACAACGTGCGCTCGCCCCGGGCCGACGAGTTCATCAACCACGCGGAAATCCTCGACACTCTGGCCTACGCCGAGGCGCACAAAAGCGACGCCGCCCTGGCCCGTTCCATCCTGGAAAAGGCCCGGACGAACCTGGCGCCGGCTCACGACCACGGCACAACGCTCACCCATCGCGAGGCCTCGGTGCTGCTGGCTTGCGAGGACCCGCAGGTGAACGCCGAAATTCGCCGGCTCGCCCGCGACATCAAGCAGGCCTACTACGGCAACCGTATCGTGCTGTTCGCGCCGCTGTACCTTTCTAACTACTGCGTGAACGGGTGCCTGTACTGCCCCTACCACGCGAAGAACCGCGACATCCCGCGTCGCAAGCTCACGCAGGAGGAGATCCGCGCCGAGGTCGTCGCCCTGCAGGACATGGGCCACAAGCGCCTGGCCATCGAGGCGGGGGAAGATCCGATCCATAACCCGCTTGACTACATTCTGGAGAGTCTTGAGACCATCTACGGCACCAAGCACAAAAACGGGGCCATCCGCCGCGTGAACGTGAACATCGCTGCCACCACGGAAGACGCCTACCGCCAGCTGAAGGCCGCGGAAATCGGCACTTACATCCTGTTCCAGGAGACCTACCACCGCGCCCGCTACGAGGAGCTGCACCCCTCGGGCCCCAAGGCCGACTACGCCTGGCACACCGAGGCCCACGACCGCGCCATGGCCGCCGGCATCGACGACGTGGGGCTCGGCGTGCTGTTCGGCTTGGAGGGCTACGCCTACGAGTTCGCCGGCCTGCTCATGCACGCGGAGCATTTGGAAGCGGTGTTCGGCGTGGGCCCGCACACCATCTCGGTGCCGCGGGTGAAGCCGGCGAGCGACATCGACCCCGACGCTTTCGACAACGGCATTCCCGACGAGATGTTCGAGAAGATCATCGCGCTCATTCGCATCGCCGTGCCCTATACGGGTATGATCATCTCCACCCGCGAGTCGCAGGCGGTGCGCGCGGCGGCGCTTCAGCTGGGCGTCTCGCAGATCTCCGGCGGCAGCCGCACGAGCGTGGGCGGCTACGGGGAAGAGACGCGGCCCCACGACACCGAGCAGTTCGACGTGTCCGATACGC
>OLQE01001022.1_pt1 | contig 17384 bp, 10 predicted proteins | sample 1643161 | NCBI WGS metagenome assembly OLQE01 (sample SAMEA3136650, study PRJEB25190) | human gut metagenome | reverse complement strand
AACTCGTGAGAGTCTACATTATCTCGATGTGAGTATGTTTAATCACATTTTGAGTGGCAGAGTACGAGTATGAAAAAATACAGAAAGGTCATAGCATTATTATTAGCTTTAGCAACAGTCTCAGACGCAGTCCCAGTTATCACCAGTCCGGTTACTGTTGAAGCTGCTTCAGCTATCAAACTGAGTAAGAGCAAATTAACAATGGGTTTAGGAGATACCTACACCCTGAAATTAGCAGGAGCAAAGAATCCGGTCTGGAAGTCCAGTAACAGTAAAATTGCTGTTGTTAAGAATGGAAAAGTAATTGCAAAGAAGACCGGTAAAGCTACAATCACTGCCACCTACAAAGGAAAGAGCTACAAGTGCACTGTTTTAGTAAAAGCCCCAAAAATCAGCAGTGCAAAGTTTTCCATGACAGTAGGTACAAAGAAACAGGTAAGAGTTCTTAATACGATTAACAGAGTTGTATGGGTAACTTCTAACAAGTCCATTGCAGTGGTTGATAAGAAAGGTTTAGTCACCGCCCGAAAAGCAGGTAAAGTAAAGATCACCGGAAAGCTGCATGGAAAGAATTACACATCAGTAATTACAGTTAAGAAGAGTGCTGTCAAGCCAGTAACCCTGAGTAAGAAATCAGCCAAGGTTTTAGTCGGAAGCTCTTTACAGTTAAAATTAAATAATGCAGCAAGCAGTAAGGTGGCCTGGAAGACATCCAACAAGTCTATCGCAACGGTAAGTAAAGGAAAGGTAGTTCCCAAGAAATCTGGTAAGGTTACAATCACAGCGGTATACAATAAGAAGTCTTACAAGTGTACAGTCGTAATCCCGCAGCCGTCAATTATCTCTAGTGACGGCTTTACCATAACCACCGGAAAGAGTTTAGCCCTGAAAGTCACCAACACCAAAGGGAAAGTAACCTGGAAGAGTTCTGATCCTTCCGTTGCTACGATTAACAGTTTAGGTAAGGTCACCGCAAAGAAGACTGGTAAAACTACCATTTCCGCAGTGGTTGGGAGATGCACGATTAAGAAGAATATTGAGGTGGTAGGCAAGGGGGATTACACAAGCGAGACCATTAGCGTCATCCCGGGAGAGACTCTTGACATTGCAGAAGGTACTGTAACAGATTACACAAAGGGTTTAGTCTCCATCAACGGAAGAACTGTAAAGATGCTGAAACCTGGCACTGCAAGAGTCACGGTAAAGAGCAAGAGCGGATTGATCTGCGATTATGAGTTCAAGATCAAGAAGTCCTCAATCACAGCAACAGAGCTGCAATTAGGTGTTGGCTTCTCCGATGTTCTGGATCTTTTAGACAACAAGCTTCCTATTACCTGGAGCAGCTCCAACCCGGCAATCGTTATGGTTGATGCTGATGGTATTGTTGTTGGTAAGAAGAAAGGTACAGCGGTTATCACAGGTTTAGCAGGCGGCGTAGAGTACATTTGTAAGGTGACTGTAACTGGCGGAAATGGCAATACCGGGAACAATGGTTCTGGAAATAACAACAAGCCCGGCACTGGGAATAATGGGAATGGCTCTAATGGAAGTAACACCGGGAGCAACACCAATAAGCCAGGCAGTGGCTCCAATGGCAACACCACCAACAAGCCTGGCACAGGAAACAATGGCTCCACCGGCACCACTACCAACAAACCCAGCACGGTAACTCCTGACTCTGAAGCAGAGATCAAGAGATACAACTGGAATAAAATCAAAGGTAGTGATCAGATTGATTTAGGTACACTCGTGCATGGTAATAAGATGCAGCTTATCATCGACAATGCACCGGATGATCTGAGCTTTAGCTTATATTCTAATAGTTCAAATCTTATTTCCATTGATAAAAATGGTGTCATTACAACAAAAGCAGATATCACTAAGAAAGGTGATGAAACGAAAGAGGGAATTGCTTGGATTATTGCAAAATCAGGTGAAAACTCGGTATGGTTTTACACTGAAGTAGAAAGAGCAACTTTTACAAAGCCAAATAAAAAGATTTATGAATTCTCCAGTACCAATTCTTCTTCAACAGAGTTCAAGGCACCTAATCCTGATATCCCTCAGAACGCAAGGAAGGATATTTTCAATTATTATCTTGGAAAAAATCGCAGTAAAGTAAATGCAAAATACGAAATTTTATACGGCATTGGTTCACCCTATCTTGATTTTGGTGACTATGCTGTTAAATGGAGCAATATTTCATTAGATTTTACTGGATCAGTTTATGAAGACTATGATAGACTGGAAGCTGTATTCGGATGGCTTAAGAACAAACCAGATTATATTAAAGTGAGAGAAGTTGCCAGATGGATGAATAGTCATATCACATATGGTGCTCATACAAGTGACGGAACTTTCCTTGGTATAAAGACTGGTATTTGTGGAAATACAGCAAGTATGTTTTACTATATTATGTGGTATCTTGGTGTGAAATGTGAAGAGATTAGTTCTAGTGAGCTTAATCATGCATGGAACATGGTTCAGCTTGATGGTTACTGGTATCGTGTAGATGTGACAGCTTCTTATGAACCGATCATTGACATTAGTACTGTATTCGATACTTATTATGAAGAGCATAATAGCTGGCTTGCATCTCAGGGGTACTTTAAAACTCATCCGTATGGTGCAGGTTACATGGAAGGCTGTAAAGTATTTACCTATAGCTCTATCGATGCCTTGAGATCAGATTATAATAATAAATCTAGTAAATTATGGCAGGAATACAATCAGTATGGTAGTGTAGCTGTTAATATTCCAAATAATCATGATGATCCAATGTATTTAACTACAGTACAGTCATTACTCCCTGGTGATTCAAAGAATAATTCAGGTGAAGATGCAGCGAGTCTTGGTGATACAACAACTACCACATATGTATGTTATTCTTTGAATGTACTTTCAAATGATACAGCATCACTTCCTCCCCTGTCAAATTATCTGAACTGACAAGAAGGTTGAGCGCACAGCAGCAATAGCAGGGCAGTGATCAGGTTTAGATCACTGCCCTTTCACGTTCAAGGCTTAGGAAGACTGTAAAAACCTTAATGAGTTAAATTGAAGATAATAATAAAATAATCAGTAATTAAGGGTTACACTAGAAAAAGTTATGGTAGTTGATTCTTAAAAACCTACTAGAGATGTTACTTTCTAGTAGATTCTGTGTAGAATTTGTCTCATACAAAATACGAGTAAAGCTAGATGCAAAACTAATTCACTGGTTATAACGAAACCAGCAACTTTGAGGAAAAATTTATCCCCATCTGTGATGTACACCTTTTTCATAACAGTGTAACCCTCCTTCCTTTAAATTTGGAAGTTTAACATACCTTCCATAATGAGGCATGACAACTACCATAACTTTGTCATAGCACATAGCTGTTGTGATTTCAATTACTGATTCGCAGCCCTGTAGTTTAGCCAACTACAGGGCTTTTTTCATTTCTACCTATAACGGTAAGACTTATCCTAAAAATAACAAAACCTATAAAGAATCAGGTAAAAGGGACTGTAGCGAAAGCAGTCCCTTTTACCTTAAGAATAGTAGTAGCAATACACCTTCCATGGTTTAGCTGTGGTCTCATTTCAGTAAAAGGAAAGGAGTGATGTCACATGAAAAAGACTAACAGAAAAAAGGAGGGATTGTGTTATGGATAAAATTAAAAGGGCGTCGATCTTACACAAACGTTTAGTACCAATTATCACCATAGCTATTTTTGCAATCATACTATTCTTAAATCACAGAGCAACAGCTGACACTTTTACATTTACATTCAACGGATGGACGGAAACATTCATAAACGATAATAACAGTAATGTGAATGTAAAATGGGATCCAAAAGCAGGTAAATACTTTTACATGAACTACGGTACAACAGCCGCAAGCAGTGTGCCACATTACCGTACAATGAAGGTTACGATCACAGAAGCTGCTATTGACAAAAACTATTTTGAGTACAAAAGTGATGATCTCTGGACATCTGCTATCCATGAAAAAGAGGGATATGCCAATGGTAAAACGTACACACTTTTTTCTATTACGAGGGACACACTGAATAATATTCTGAAGAACAGGTGTAACAAGACACTGGAAGAAAAAGCTGCAGAAAATTCAGATGGCAGGGCGACGGTATACTTACAGTCCAGTTACATGTTCCTTGATGGTTATGGAAATCTGATCACAGATAATGGTGGAAAAGGATTCTACAATTACCAGATGGCAAAAGCTGAAGCAAACAGAGAAAGCTATAGTGCAGGTACATACTTTACCGGTTACAATGTCCCAATCAGTCTTGAAGTACCGAAGAGAGTAGACCTTTACTTACAGTCTTATACCTCTGAAGCAGGCAGCAGTACCTACAAGAGGATTGATCAGGCTGGGTTTAGCGAAGTTTCCAAAATAAGTTCTGTAGGAAAGACAATGAACTTTGCCATTAACACTGGTATTACTGCAAACGCTATTACTTCCGGTGATAATAACACAGAAACAGTAAGTATCCCACAGTCCTACACGAAGGGTACAACGAAGTACTATTTGTGGAAGGTTTTAGTCCAGGCTACTTCCAGCAAGAAATACCCGAAGACGGTAAAAGGCGATAGAGGTTGGAATAACAAGATGGGTGCTGTCACCTATGATAATATTTCCAATTACGCTACTACCAATGGAAGTACCGTTTACCATGATGCTCTGCAGACAGCAAGAGGAAATTCTGTACCGACTAATAATGGAAGTAAACAGGGAAGTATTGTGGTAAGAGCTATCTACACTTCTGTGAAGAGAAGCCTAACTGTAGAGTTTTATGAGGCAAAGAAGAGTAACGGGAAGTACACCCTCCCAACAAGTGCCTCTGCTGTTTACGAGGATTCCTTAGTCTTCAATTTAGGTGACAAATTAAAAGTAAACTTTGCCACGTCCAAAAAGAAAGACAGAAAGGCAAACAAGTTCTCAGCATCCACAAGTTACAAGAAACAGTTCATCTACAAGGCAGTACTGGTGGATGGAAAGAAAGCAGAGAAGATTGTATGGCCAAAAGCCATCAGTGTAACGGATGAGTTATACAGAGCATCCGGTTACACGGCTGATTACAAGACAGATGCAATCAACCTTCGAAAGAATGTTTCCTATAACGATGTGACAAATGGCAACTACACCTTAAAACTGTACTATGTGCCGTGTGATAAAGCACTTGTTTCGGTGAACTTCCGATACCTGGATCATAACGGCAATGAGGTTCATAACGACAGCCTTGTCACCAATCTGACTCCTGTACCGGTAAAAATCGGAGACACCTGGAAGTTCAGTTCCGTAGGGCAGGCAACTTACAGTAAGAGTGGTTATTATTACTATAGTTATGATGCCACTTACTACGCAAAGAATGGTTTAGCCACCACAAAGACACCAGATTCGGAGAAGGCGGGCGTAGAACCATCGGAAGAAACACTTGGAACACTGAGTTCTAAGTTTAGCAGCCTGAAGAAGAGTAAGACTTATGGTGTTTACGGGGATATCGATATCACGATCACTTACAAGGCAATGAAGCCGACCACGCAGTGTACCTATCAGGTGATCAAGCACTATTTAGACGAATCTGGTAACCAGATCCATGAGGAAGCACAGACACCGATCCAGAAGAACAATGGTGCCAAGTTTAAGACTGTTGCCCCTGCAAGTTCTGAGTACAGCGGACAGAATTATTCTTTTGTCAAGGGTAATTGTAGTGGAGCTTTGAATATTGGCACTACGACAAATATCAGTGCACTGAATAATCAGCCGATCACCCTGACCCAGAACACAGTCATGCATTTGTACTACCAGAAGAAGACTTTCTACACGGTGACGGCACATTGGATGAGCTGGAAAACTTCTGATGGTAATGAAGTTAAATTATTGAATTCTGAAGTGATTGACACAATTGAGATAGGAAAGCCGTTCAAATTATCAAAATACACAGCTTACTATTATGCTACGCTTCCTACAGCTGATGGAAAAAAACAGCCATTGGATGGTATTTCAAGGACAATTCGACAGTTGAACTACACATCGGACCATAGAAATATTGAAGGTATTGCAGTTGGCACAGATGGTATGCAGGATGCAAGGCATAATCGATACACAATGACTGAAAATGTGGATCTGTACTTCCGTTACATTCCGCAGGTTCCTGTTAACATTGAGTATTACGATGACAGTACCAATACAACGATCTATCGTAGTGTGCTTTATGCTTCTAAGAATGAAGGTACCACATGTAAGATCAGTGATTACAACCAGCTTGATGATGCCCATACTGAGGCTGAATGTAATACAAAGATCAAGAATGTAACAACTTACGTTCCAAAAGGAAGTAACATCAAATACCTTTACACAGGATACGCAGAATTTGAACAATTTGCTGCAGGCAACTTTGGCAAGACAGAAATCAGTTTAGCCAACATTCTTAAGAAGCAGATTACGCTTCCTACAAAGGCAAGCTTGAAGAGACCGACAATTATACTGCATTACACACCGATGGTAAATTTGCATGTGAAATACATGGAGTTCATTGATGGAATCAATGACAGAGAGATTGTTTCGGAGAATTACTTCCAGAACGCCTTTGGCTATAACAAAGCAATCGTTTTAGGCAGCCATAGCGGTTGGGCAAATGTATACTATCCAAGTGTTAGGGGCAATGATGGCTATACTTACAATTTTGATTCAAGATACCAGATAAAAATTGACTTTAAGGGTGATAGCGGCGCTGATGACTATGCCAGTACAATAGCGGCGCTTAAAGAAAAGAGTATCACAGCGCTGAAGCAGGATGTTACAGTGACGATTTACTACAAAACAGATCCAATTCCGCAGAAAGCAAAACTATATGTACAGCGTTACAGTACAGACGGAAGAGCTATCTCAGACGTAAAATTTGTTAATTTGTACAACAAAGGCGATACTGCTTACTTAAGTGCTCTCCAAAATGCCATAGATCCAGACGCCAGCAATTCTCATAACTGGATCACAAATAATCCGACAGAAGCCGGATTCACAAAGTACGAATACGCAAATAGGATCGGAATAGTGGCTAATGGTGTTGAGACACCTGTAAGTAATCTCAGTCTAGGCAACATTCCGCCGCAGTACGTCACGATGAATACCAACAAAGTGATCAGACTTTACTATAAGCCGAATTACACGCTGACGATCAATTACTACAGAAGTGGAAGCAGCTATTCCCTTATGGAATCTAAGATCTACAGCATGGGATTTGCTGGAAGCAGTTTCTATCTTAGCAGTTTAAGTAGCAGTTTCCTTCCAGAGACCATCAATTCTGTCTACTCCTATACGGGAAAATACAGATGGGATGGTGCTGATGGGTCTGGCAGCATGAACCAGGTAAAGAATCTTGGTGAATCGAACCTTAGCAGAGATCATGTTTTGGATCTTTACTACGAAGAAATGCCGGCAACCTACGTTACGATCTACGCAGTTGACGATTCTAACAGCACTACGAAAACGATCCTCACTTCTACGGATTCCATACAGCAGCAACAGCAGAAGCAGACCATCGGTCAGCTGTTTGCAGACAACCCTTTGGGCAACGAGCTTATCAGCAATGTGAATCCGGACCTGAGCGACTATGGTGTTGAGAAAATCCGGTACACAGGTAAATACAAGCTTGTGAAAAGGACAGTAGGATCTTCCTACAACTCACTTGTGGTCCCATCAGACCCTGTTGCAGGAGGTTTAGACACCGTAAGAAGCGAGAAGGTTTACAGCACCGATTCCAGCTACGATCTATACCTTTACTACAAGAAACAGGCAGATGTGCAGGTGATTTACGTCAATGCCGAGACCGGTGAGATCGTGGGTGCACCGCCAGAAACAAAGATGCAGGTTGACATTGGAAGCACCGTATCTATCAGCCGTACTTTTGTCACGAATTCATACACCATGACTGGTTTTTCCGGAGGAAAGACCGAAGGTTACCTGGTTGGTTACGCAAATAATAAGAATGGATCCTACGACGCCGGATCCGCTCCAGACAAATTTACACCAGTGACCGACAGGCAGCAAGTGATCGACTCAGGTGTTTTGGATCAGACAATCACCGGCGACTACTACGTCTACCTCTATTATCAGGTTCCCTACAAGCTCACGATCCACTACTTCTACAATGGAGAAGAGCGGACAGACATGGGTAAGATCCTCGATATGACGCCTGTCAAGAACTACAGAGTTCCACAGGAGCATGTCTACAGCAGTTTAGGCAACGGCAGTCTGGTAGCGTGGGATATGGCGGGTGCCAAGGACGTTGACAGAAAACTGATCAGCTCCGTGCAGGACTTCCTGAATGACGGGGACGCTGTTATCCCGAATGCAAACCAGGACACCGACCTGAATCTGTACTACCGGTACCTGGAAGCACCGACCCCTGAGCCTGTGGATCAGTCCATGGACACCACGAAAGACTCAGATATCATGGACGATGCAGGTAATCTGGACTTCAACAGTTCAGGTGAGATCTACGATGATGCATCCGACGATGCTGTTGATGGATACTCCAAGGCAAAGACCTATGATGTGGCACGGGCAGACAGTGGTATTGCAGGTGGGGACAAAGCAGAAAGTGCAGTTACTACGCTGAAATACGGCTATGCAATCAAATACAACACCTACACAGCCAGCCGGACCTTTACGATCCGGATTGTGGATGAGATCGGAGAAGAGATTGGTGAGTACTCGATAGACAGAAGCTATCTGATGAATAAGCTGGATTACTTCACGATCCTGAAAGCCAAGAACTACCAGTACCGTAACGGGGCACTGGATGTAACCAATAACACGGTAAGCGGAGATTACGCAAGCCATCTCCAGGATGTACCGGCTACCTTTATCAACAATGCATACTTCAAAGATGCACCACGTTTAGGCACCGTAGCAGCTAACAGCCAGTTTGGCGGCACGACTGTATGCGATGTTAAGTACGGAGAGACAAAGCAGGATGAGCGTAATCCGATGACCAATCAGACGATTGACGTAGTCCCGACTATCACAATCTCACTTGACACACGCAAGAACCCGCAGATGGATCTCGACACTGCAACAGAAGGTTTAGTCTCTAAATACGATGTCGGAACTGACACGCTGGAGTTCACTAACCCGTTCAATGCAGCAAAAGAGGTAATCCTGGACAGCAACGGCAACAGCAATGCAGTAATGCTGTCAGCAGAAGCAAGTGACGGAGATGAGCTTATCACATCCATCATTACGCATCTGCCAGTAAGTAAGACCGTACCGAACAGCGAGTACAAGACAGACCAGTGTAAGATCTGGTACAAGAATGCTTTAGCTCTCGGCACGGGAAGCAGCACACCTGCATACGCATTTACCAGTTACGGGGACGAGCCTGTCAGCAACTATGTGATGAACTCTGTTTTCATTCACACACCGGTAGCCCTGACACTTGATGCAACCCCAACAGGTTTAGTCAACCAATCCGTTCACGGTTCTACAAGCTCTCAGACTCTAGTAAGTTTAGGCAAAGAGCTGGTTGTCAGCTATTCTGCAACAGCAGAACACAAGGGAGCAACTGGTTACAAATACCGTGATTACAGCGAGTACAGCGATGGAAAGGTATACCTGGTATTCCCATTTGAGATTCTGTACAATGGAACATACTATGAGGCAAATACGAAACTTGCAGTAACATACGACAGGGAGCATCCTGAGAACAACCAGATCGTAGTGACTGTCCCGACATGGACGAAGACCGGTGATGCAACGATCAAGGCATTTATGTATGCCTCCAATGCAATCACAGAAGATCAGCGGCAGCATGTTGGTATCGGCGGTAACTACCACACAACAGAATACGTTGCGGTTGGTCAGAAATATGTGACTGTGCTTGGTAACGTATTTGATTTCGAGATATAGAATATTTGTTTCCGCAGGTAGGGCAAAAACGACTGTGACAACGGAATGGGACAAGTTTAAGCTTGCCGCAGTACGGACATCCATACATGGAACCGCCAAAAGATGGATCACCACAGTTAATCATCTTATCAATGTTCTCCGTCTCAGAAGATCCCAGAAAAATGTAAAAAAGTTTTTTGCAATACAATTGATTTCACGAAACAAACAGTATATAATAACAGCAGAAGGGAGAGATGCAAAGTGCGTTTTGATGAGCTTTTTGAAATGAGAAAAATGGTAGGGGCAAAGGTAAAAGATTATATTCGCAGCAATGGATACTCAAAAGTATCATTTTGTAAGAGAGCAGAAATTTCTCGTCCAACGTTAGATAAAATCTTAAATGGTGAGATAGATAGTAAAAGTACGTTCGATAAACATTTAAATAAAATTCTTACTACTTTAGGTATTGATCCAGATACTCTAATGGGATTTTCACACAAGGTACAAAGTGTAAATGCCGTATACTCACAGAATGCTCCAGTAAACTATCAGATGAGCGACAAAGCGAAAAAAGAATATGATTTGCTGCAGGATATTCTGAATCTATGTGGTATTTATTATTAAAGGTGAAAAGGTTATGAGTGAACGAATTACAGCGTCCAATTTAGATGAAGTTATCAAACGAAATGAAGTTATTGAAGAACAAATAGCTCGGAATGCTTCACTTATCTGGTCCAGGTACAATCCGATGCAGATAAATTCTCCAGCACAGTTATCCTTGCAGATTTTAAAGTCATATGGTTTAGTGCAGTTGCCGATTGATAATCACTATTTAAGTGGAGCAATTTTTGTCAGGGATTGGAAAAGAATCCCGCTGATAAATACTACACTTCCAAGAGCAAATCAGTATTTCACAGCATGGCATGAAATTTATCATCTATTGTTTGATGAAGTTTCTTTTGACCACTTGATTGAATCCGAGACACTGATGGAGGAACGAAAAGCAGAGTATTTTGCTTCGCTCATGCTTTTAGGAAATCTTATGCCATATTTTGAAAGCTTAAAGGATAAGGATTTCCAAGTGAAAGTATTTCAGTGCATGAATGCTTTTCAAGCTCCTTATAAGGCAGTGCTGATTTCTTTGTACGAAAGTGCTGTAAAAAATGGAAACATGGCTATTGCAGAAGAAGTCAAAGAAAATTTCGATGTACAGGTTGAAGATATTGCACACAGGTTCCGTGAGCTTGGATTGGATGATTCTCTTGTGCAGCCTTCGTATGTGATAAATGTGAATCCGTTACAAGAAAAAATCAATAAAACAATTCGTAACGAGCCGGAAGTGAAGTATCACAAAGCTAATGAAGCATTTCTGAAAACCGTTTTAGGTGAATTTAAAATGCTGACAGGAGAGACCGATGCTTAATATACCAGAGTATAAAGAATACAGTGGTGAAACCAAAATAGCACTTATGGACAATTCGTCACTAGCATTTATGCATGAGTTAAGCCAGAAAAGTTATCCATCTGATAGAATCTTCGGAATCTATGATTTGATTCTGATACCCAAGTGGGTAATGGAAGAGATAGAGGATTCTACATACAGAAGTAATTATGTGGAACAACTTCAGGCCAAAGGATATTCTGTACGCTGGATTGATGAGACAAAGTATGGTGCATTTGTTAATGATGAAGACATAAACTTGTACTATATCGTTGAAGCTGCAGTGTCCCGTGTGTCAGAACTGATGCGTTATCTTCGCAGAAATGTCGGAACTGAAGATTTGATTGATTTGCCACCTGCAGAGGAATGGACAAAGCAGATATACGAGGAATGGCCAATTCGTGGAAGAATATTATCAACTGGTCGTGTCTTAAAAAAGAATGCAGGAGAAATTTCATTGACGATTATTGCTGAAGTGTTTGCATGGTACTATGATGAAGTTGACAGTTTGACAATCTATACGCAGGATACGGATGCACATGAGTTCCAAACGAATGCGGAGCGGATTTTAGCTGGCAACCCAGAATTTACTCCTGCGCTGGATTCTCCGATTTCGGTGGCATTTAAGTCAAACGATTTTATCTTGTGTCAGATGTACCGTGAGGGAACATTGAGTTTAGATGATGTACGGCAGCTTCGGTTGGATGATAGAAAATTGACCTATACACGGAAGCAACCTGACGAGTCAATTATTTACCGTAAAGAGGTTATAACAAAAGAGCAGTTCGTTGATTTGATTCAAGACGCAACAGTTCAGATCTTATTCTAAGCCTCCCTTTAACCAGGGAGGCTTTTTCTTTTCAGGTTAGCCCGAATCCAACCTTCCCAAATGCACACCAATATGCTACAATAACCGTGAGTTGTTTATAACGAAGTATCGTAAGCGCCAAGTATTCCTGCGGATTTTCAAATCCTCAGATTTCCCCTATAATTGTGGCTGATAGATACTTAGACTATTTCACTACAATTATGGAGGATAGGTTATGGCAGGTACTCGCAAGACCCGTGTTCCGATGGCGGAACAGATCAAACTTATTAATGAATGCCGTCAGAGCGGCACAAAAACAATTTGTTCTTTACGAGAAATTTTTCTCTTCTCAGCTGAATAATTGTATCTTCATTCTCCAGATATCGAAGTTTGCAGATGCATGTCTGCCAGCCATTGTATCTTCATTTGGATTCCTGGACCTTTCGCAGATACTTTTCTCAAGACCAACGTATCTTTCATTTGCTTATTCTTAAGCTTGCAGATACATTTTGCCCTTCCCGCCAAGTACAAGTATATCCTCAACCGGTTTATTCTTAGACTTGAAGATACTTTTCAACGGCAGATTGTATCTTTGATTTACATATTCTTACATGTGAAGATACTTTCTGCTGACCAATGGTATCTTCGAACACTGGAAATCATTATTGCAGATACTTTCTCTTGGGAATACATTGAAATTCTCATCTTCAACACCATCAGAATCAACCTCATGCGATTTTTGATAGATTGGAGTTTTTCACTCCAAGGTGCCAGTTCTGCCGGCTGTTCATTGGTCATATCTTTACTTGGCCGGTGTTCCGGCTACACAGATCATGTCAGCTATTGACCGTTTATATGCCAGTTGTTATAATCAGATATAAGATCGTGATCTATGAGGAGGAAAGGCAAATGCAAAAGAAAAAGAGAAAAATACGGATGATCCTGTTGCCGGCAGTCCTGTTGTTTCTGCTGACAGGCTGTGCAAAGTTTGGCTCCATCATCAATGATATCCATGGTTCCCTGACAGGAAATAATTATACGGCGTACACCTATGATAATTACGGAAATCAGACTCTGAAAACTTCCGGGAAGAAGATCAGTATTACCGGTAATAAGATCGAGACGACCAGTTATGGCAGTGATGGAAGGGCAGTGACCGGATATGATCTGTCATCCGTTATTACCATTACCATTGATGGGAAAGAAATCGAGAGCTGTGGAGATACCTGTGTTTTTGTACAGAAGGGGCTGCAGCCGGAAGTGGATTTTTCTCTGGATGAGATCGGCAGCAACGGCGGAAATGGCATCACGGACAATGCGGCACTGGCAAAGGTATTAAACCGGTATAAAAATGATTTTGGAAAGTCTAGGGTAGTTGTCATCAAATCTCAGCTCGGACAGCCGATCGCTGCTTTTTCCGGAGATGATGTATACTGGGAGATCCCGGACGATCTGCCAAAGATGACAAAGCTGATGGTGGATGGAAAAGCTTTATATATACACAGAGCGAACTATCAGATCATTGACAAAAATCTGCTGTAAATTTTACATTTATAACCGGGGAGAAATTTATGATTACACGAGAAGAAGTACTGAAGTTTGGTTTATCCTTTCAGAATACTTATGAGGAAAAACCCTTCCATGATCAGAACTGGCAGCTGGTAAGGGTAAAAGGAAGCAGAAAAGCTTTTCTCTGGATCTATGACCGCAACGGGTATGTAAATCTGAATGTCAAGGCAGATCCGGAGTGGCGTGATTTCTGGCGGAGTGCCTATGAAGCTGTAACAGCAGGATATCATCAGAATAAAGAGCACTGGAATACGCTTATCCTGGATGGAAGCATACCGGATAAAGACATCAAAAGAATGATAGCCGAAAGCTATGATCTGGTAACGGACAGTCCGACGAAGAGAATATATGAGGCGGTCAAAAAGATTCCAAAAGGACGTGTTGCAACTTATGGAAAGGTTGCAGAGATGGCAGGAAATCCAAGAATGTCAAGAGCCGTTGGAAATGCGCTTCACAAGAATCCGGACCCCGATCATATTCCATGTTACCGGGTGGTAAATTCCAAAGGAGAACTGGCAGGTGCATTTGCCTTTGGAGGAGAAGAGGTACAGAGGAAACTGCTGGAAGCGGATGGCATCGAAGTGGTCAATGGAAAAGTGGATCTGAAAAAATATGGATTATAAGATGTTTTTGTATTCCTGTGTCTTATCCATTGTGCGACAAGACACAGGAATTCTTATATGGTATGGATAAACTGATCAACGTAATACAAAGCTGCTCCTATAGCTGGAGTATACTGACCGTTTGTGGCGACAAGAATCTGATGTCTATCCAGCTTAAATGGTGCTGTTAAATGAATATGCTCTTTCAGATAAGAGACATCCTCATCAGTAAAATAAGGAGCCAGATAGCCGCTGATAATAATCGGGGCATCAATCATTAAATTTAAATTTTTCATAGCGAAAGCCAGATGATTGAGATAATCTTTCCAGACCTGTACAAGCTGGGAGGATTTTTTTTCGCGCATAAGAGGAAAAAAATCTTTGATCGTCATGCCGGCCGCCTGTTCCAGAGAATCAACGGAGCAGTAAGTTTCCAGACAGCCACGGTTTCCACAATAACAGAGAGGACCTTCCGGATCAATACAAATATGCTCAAGAGTTCCGCTATGCATGGAATCTCCCTGATGGATCTGATGATTGGTTATGATCGCACCGCCAAGATTTCTGTTCAGCAGAAAAACAATGGCACTGTCAAGCTCCGGATGATTCCATAACTCCAGAAAAGCAGCAGATTTTGAATCATGTTCCATGTAGCATGGGTAAGGAAGGCGGTGTGAGAATTCTTCCAGTTTCATTCCGGTATTATTCATAATAGCTCCATACGTTACAGTCGTATGATCCGGAGAAGTGATACCCTGTGTGGCAATGGAAATCCCAAGGATCTTCTCTTTTTCATACGGACGGGATGCTATAAATTCCAGGACCGTTTTGGAAACCTGCTCATAGTAAGCGGGTGTATTAGAGTAGGGAACAGAAAACGTGTCTGTGAAGATGGCATTTCCATAGAGATCTATCGCAGTGAGATGAAACATGCTTTTTAAGATACCGATGCCAAGGGAAATCTTAAAATCAGGTACGATCTGAATCGCCTGTGCTTTTCTTCCGCCTGTTGAATCGAAATATCCGCTTCTTTCGATCAATCCCTCCTGCTCCAGCAGATTCAGATTCTGACTGACAGTGGATAAGCCCATCTGAAGGTCCGAAACGATCTGTAATTTGGAAGTCACCCTGTTCTTGTAAATGTATTGATAAACCTTGGATTTATTAATTTTTTTCAGACTGATATTGGTTAATCCTTTTTCATTCATAAGTATTCTCCTGATGGTATTACAAGATAAAATGAAGTTCCATGTAATTTCATTGGATTTATTGTAGTATAACACGGAGGAAAAAGCAATAAATATCAAGATATGGTAAAAGTGCATAAAAGTATAATGAAAAATTATAATGATTGTCAATGGATTTTTGAAACAGGAAGAGATATACTCAACTTACAGTTGAAACATAAACGTAAGTTTAGTTTATAATGATAAATTAAAAAATATAAATGAGGAGAATGGAACATGAACTTATCGATGAACGGAATGAAAGATCGTGGATCATGGGAAAGAGCAGGTATTGTGCTTCCGGGTTATGATGTGGAGCGTGTGAGTGCAAAAGCAAAAGAAGCACCCGTATGGGTGCATTTTGGAATCGGAAATATTTTCCGTGTGTTTATAGGCGGGATTGCAGACGGACTTCTTGAGAAGGGGGAGCTTGACCGGGGAATCACCTGCGTGGAAACATTTGATTATGATGTGGTCGATAAAATATATAAGCCCTATGATGATCTTGGCTTGAGTGTCATCCTTCATGGAGATGGAAGACGGGAATATAAAGTACTTGGAGCTTTTGCGGAGGCTGTTAAGGCACAGGCTTCAAATGCAGAACAGTGGGGCCGCCTGAAAGAAATCTTTAAAAGCGCTTCTTTGCAGCTGGTCTCATTTACAATCACAGAGAAAGGTTACGCACTTCAGAAGGCAGACGGGACTTATTTTCCGTTTGTGCAGGCCGACATTCAGAATGGTCCGGAGAAAGCAACAGGAGCCATGGCGATCCTGACCGCCATGCTTTATGAGAGATATCAGGCAGGCAGATTTCCGATCGCACTGGTTTCCATGGATAATTGTTCGCAGAATGGAGCCAGACTCCGGGAATCCGTACGGAAGATGGCAGAGGAATGGAAGAAGACCGGCTTTGTGGATGACGGCTTTGTAAATTATGTAAGTGATGAAAACGTAGTTGCTTTTCCATGGACGATGATCGACAAGATCACACCCCGTCCAAGTGAGCAGATCGCAGCAGATCTTGAAAAACTGGGAGTGGAAGACATGCAGCCGGTTATCACAGAAAAGAAAACATATATTGCACCGTTTGTCAATGCAGAAAAACCGCAGTATCTCGTGATCGAAGACCGTTTCCCAAATGGCCGTCCGGCTCTGGAAAAAGGCTTTGGCGTATATATGGCGGACAGAAATACCGTAAATCTGTCTGAACGGATGAAGGTTACCGTCTGCCTGAACCCGGTACATTCTGCGACTGGTCCTCTTGGTGTTGTACTGGGGTATGATCTGTTTGCCCATATGCTGAACACGAATGAAGATATGCGGAAGATGGCGCGAATGGTGGCTTATGATGAAGGACTCCCGGTGGTTGCTGATCCTGGAATCCTTTCACCGCAGGCGTTTGTAGACGAACTGTTCAACGATCGTTTTCCAAACGAATATCTGGGAGACACGAATCTTCGTCTGGCAGTGGATGTATCACAGATGGTTGGTATCCGCTTTGGCGAAACGATCAAAGCATATGTACAGAAATTCGGAGATGCTTCCAGACTGACTGCAATACCTCTCGGAATTGCAGGATGGCTCAGATATATGCTTGGAGTGGATGATGAAGGGAATACATTTGAACTTGCACCGGACCCAATGAATGAAGAACTTCAGGAACAGTTCAAAGATATCGTTGTGGGACAGCCGGAAACATTGAAAGATCAGCTGAAACCCATTCTTTCTAATGAACGTTTATTCTTCACGGATCTTTATAAAGATGGCGTCGGAGAAAAGATTGAAAATATGTTCCGTGAAATGATCGCAGGACCGGGAGCGGTAAAAGCAACGATTCACAAAT
>OLQE01001021.1_pt1 | contig 17397 bp, 17 predicted proteins | sample 1643161 | NCBI WGS metagenome assembly OLQE01 (sample SAMEA3136650, study PRJEB25190) | human gut metagenome | reverse complement strand
TATGCGAGAGGGTATGAATTTCTTCCGCTTGACATTTATCGGGCGAAGGCGACAAAATTTCAGATCATTGACGGCAAATTGATGCCGCCGCTCTCCAGCATCGAAGGAATGGGCGATAAGGCGGCGGAAGCAGTGGAGATGGCAGCAGAAGATGGACCATATCTTTCGAGAGATGATTTTAGACAGCGGACAAAAGTTAGTAAAACTGTCATTGACTTTATGGCGGATCTTGGGATGTTTGGCGATCTGCCGGAAACGAATCAGCTGTCACTGTTTGATCTGTAAAAGATTAAACAAATAGGGACTTTCCCTTTTAGGGGAAGTGTGCTATGATAAGAAATATCGGTAAGCGGTTTTTTCGCCGCTTACCATTTCAAGTAGAATTTCAAAAGAGAAAATGAATCATGAAAACATTCTTGTTTTCCCGGCTGGAGGATCTTTCCCGCCGTTATTCCAAACAGTAGAACAAAAGAAAAAGTAAAAAGAAAGAGAAAAGGGAGAGTTGTATGATGAAACAAGTGGAAAAGAAAACATGGAACAAGAGCGTATTTTTTACTTATTTTGCGCCGAAGGCCAGATTGGAAGAATTGCTTGTGCTGGAAGAAGACGGCGAGGATAGGAGCGAGAAAAGTATTGAAGATTCTATGCCGGATGGTGTTGTAAAAGCAGCACATTTTTCTTATAATGATAGCGAAAAAGAAAGGTTACAGACGGAAGCGTGGGAGACGCTCTGTAAAGTATGAATGATCCATACAGAAAGGCAGAAGATATGACAGACTATCAGAAGGTATTAAAGGGACAGAGGGAATATTTTCAGACACAGGTGACAAAGGATGTTTCTTTTCGGCTGATTCAATTGAGAAAGCTGTATCAGTGGATAGAAGCGCATGAGGAGGCAATAGAGAAGGCGCTGTGGGAAGATTTGAACAAGGCGCCTTTTGAAGCCTATGCGACAGAAATAGGGATTGTGAAAGAAGAAATCCGATATACAATGAAGCATTTGCGTGGGTGGGCTGCGACAAAGCAAGTTCCGACACCTATCACACAATTTCCATCAAAATCGCGGATTTATGCAGAACCATATGGGGTTGTGCTGATCATGTCTCCGTGGAATTATCCGTTTCAACTGACTATTGCACCGCTTGTTGCAGCAATTGGCGCGGGAAATTGTGCAGTATTAAAGCCATCCGCCTATTCCCCAAATGTCTCCAGGCTGATGCGGGAGATGACGGAGGAACTTTTTGTACCGGGATATGTCTGCTGCATAGAAGGTGGAAGACAAGAGAATGAGAGTTTGTTGAACGAAAGATTTGACTATATCTTTTTTACAGGAAGCATGGAAGTTGGAAAACATGTGATGAAGAAAGCAGCAGAGCATCTGACTCCGGTCAGTCTGGAACTTGGTGGAAAAAGTCCGTGTATTGTTGATGAGACAGCCAATCTGAAACTGGCAGCAAAAAGGATTGTGTGGGGAAAATTTCTGAATGCAGGTCAGACTTGTGTGGCACCGGATTATGTACTTGTACACAAAAGTGTAAGAAAAAAGTTGCTCACTTATCTGAAGCGGATGACTGAGAAGTTGTATGGAATGCAGCCATGTAAAAACAGAGAGTACCCGAAGATCATCAATGAAAAACATTTTGATCGACTCTGTGGATATATTGATCAGCGGCATACTGTTGTTGGAGGAGAATGGTCTAGAAAGTCAGGAAAGATTGAGCCAACAATTCTGACACGGGTATCCTGGGACAGTCCAGTGATGCAGGAAGAAATTTTCGGTCCGATTCTTCCGGTACTTGTGTATGAAGATTTGGATGAAGCAATCGCACAGATCAACAGTCGGCCAAAACCTTTGGCATTGTATCTCTTTACAAGAAGCCGCAGGACAGAAAAAAAGGTACTCGGACAGATTTCCTATGGCGGGGGATGTGTCAATGATACAGTTGTCCATTTGGCTACTTCGCATATGCCATTTGGAGGTGTCGGGGAAAGTGGAATGGGATCCTACCATGGAAAAGCAGGGTTTGATACATTTACCCATAGAAAGAGCATTTTGAAAAAGGCCCTGTGGCTAGATCTTCCAGTTCGCTATCCACCGTATAAAGGACATTTAAAATTGTTAAAGAAGCTGATGTAAAATAGTTTTGATCAACTTTAGCAAAGAACTCAAAAAGAAAAGAGCTGGCGGCAGAGGGAACTTCCCAAATCTGCCATCAGCTCTATTTTAATCACGTAATACAAGTACTGCTTTTTAATTATGAAATATCGAAATTAATATATATAAATAAAAGGCACAGTAAAGATTCTGATTAAAGTTTTACGACATTGATTGCCTGAGGTCCTTTAGCGCCTTCTGTCACTTCGAATTCCACTGCCTGACCTTCTTCCAGAGTCTTGAATCCTTCCATGTTCAGACCAGAGTAATGTACGAATACATCGTTTCCAGCTTCGTCAGAAATGAATCCATACCCTTTTTGGTTGCTAAACCATTTTACAGTACCTTTGTTCATTGTGTTACCTCCATAAAAAATAAATCTGTTGTCCAGATGTGCTGAACACTTCTTGAGGATAGCATAATGATGGTAGAATGTCAACAAAATATATAAAAAAACAAGAAAAAAACATCACAAAAATAGCAAAATATATAAATAAAAAAGGTGGGAGGAGGCAGTGCAGGCAGGTAAAAGTGCAGGAAGGAGATCAGTCGTGAGAAAGGGAGTTCACAAGGAAACAGATGCATGATATAATAGGATAGAAGTGAGTTGAAACTAACTACGAAACATATTCGCAGTATGTAAAATAGAATGAGACAGAAAGGATGGAACAACATGGCGAAAATTTATACAACGATGACAGAGTTAATTGGAAGAACTCCCTTGTTGGAGGTGAAAAAGATAGAAGAAAATCTGGGATTGCAGGCAAGGATACTGGTGAAGCTGGAATATTTTAATCCGGCAGGAAGCGTGAAAGATCGAGCAGCACTCGCAATGATTCTGGATGCAGAAGAACGAGGGATTTTAAAAGAAGGAGCTGTCATCATTGAGCCGACAAGTGGAAATACGGGAATTGGATTGGCAGCGATTGCGGCTGCAAGAGGGTATCGTGCGGTCTTTACAATGCCGGAGACGATGAGTGTTGAACGGAGAAAGCTTCTGCAGGGTTACGGGGCAGAAATTGTGCTGACAGAAGGAAAAAAAGGAATGAAAGGTGCGATAGAAAAAGCAGCAGAACTGGAGAGGGAAATAGAAGGAGCAGTTGTGCTTGGGCAGTTTGTCAATCCAGCCAATGCAGACGCACATTACCGCATGACAGGTCCGGAAATCTGGGAAGATACGGAAGGAAACGTAGATGCATTTGTTGCGGGAGTAGGGACAGGTGGAACTATTACCGGAACAGGAAAATATTTGAAAGAAAAGAGCCAAACGATCGAGGTAGTAGCTGTGGAGCCTAGCACATCAGCGGTATTGTCAGGCGAGCAGGCTGGCGTACATGGAATTCAGGGGATTGGTGCGGGATTTGTGCCGGAGATTCTTGACACAGAAATCTATGACAGGATTGTGGCTGTGGAAACTAAAGAGGCATATGAGGCGGCAAAACTTCTTGCAAAAGAAGAGGGGATTCTTGTTGGTATTTCTTCTGGAGCAGCTCTGTGTGCGGCAATCCGAATCGCAAAAGAGGAAGCATATGAAGGGAAGACAATCGTAGTCTTACTTCCGGATACCGGAGAGAGATATCTATCCACACCTCTGTTTGAATAGGAAAAAAGAGAGTTGACTAGGAAAAATGAATAAAATATATTGATTTCACAAAACTATTTTTGTATAATTACGACATAAAAATATCTTGTGGGGAGAGGAGGTTGTAGAAGCCAATGAAAAAACTGGAATATGCAATTCAAAAAGATGAGGGACTTCATATGAAGGAGGCGGTTGAGTTTGTAGACATGACAGAAGAGTTTCGTTCTGAGATTGAAGTGGAGAAGAAAGAAGTGCGGATGGTGAGTGGGAAAAGTCTATTGGGGATCATCAGTCTGATCGCACGCAAGGGAGACAGACTCTACGTTACTGTCCAAGGCGAAGATGAAGAGGAAGCGGCAGAAGCAATCCAAAAGTTTTTTATAGAGAAGCTTTAGTGTGATCTGTCATAAAAACAAATTTGAGAAGAGAGATGGAAAGAGAAGTTTTGAGAAAAAAGAACGAAGCCAAAAGGAATCGTCCTAAAAAGTGAGAAGAAAAAACTAACTTTTTAAGACAGTCCTGAGGGGCTTCGTTCTTTTTGTACGTTCGGAAATACTGCCTTTCCGAAATCAATCTTTTTTCTTACGGTCTTTCTCGAGAGGGTTTTTCACTAGCCAGAGAACGACAATGATTCCGGTGATATATAAAATATTGACGAGCACAGTTGGGTTATCTCTCAGAAGGAAGACTACAGTGACAACAGCAGCGAGTGACAAGAGCAGCTGAAGGATTGTAAACAGCCGCTTTTCACGCGATTCTTTCCGCGACTGAAGCAGATGAAGTTTTTCATGTTCCATCTCAAGATATCGCATCAGATCTGCATCGTTTATCCGGGCGAGAATCTGTTCTTCCAGCGAAGGAGCAGATTTTCTTGCTGTTTTGGAGAAGAAGGAGCGTCGCTCGTGTCTGGTATCGCTCTGAAGGGGTTCTTCTTCATAGGAAGAATCTGATGCTACACTGTTTGATTGTTTGGAAGCAGACGAAGAGGCAGCAGAAGAGGCTGGTTCAGAAGCAATCTCTTTGTTTTCGGAAGAGGTGTTACCTGTCCCCGAAGGGTCTGCATAATTGTTTGTTTCAGACGTTTTTTCTGTTTCGGAAGAGACATCTGAAAATGGAAGAATGTCGGCTTCCTTTGAACTGGTGGAAGGGACTGGTTCACAGATATCAAAGTCCGTCCCACAAAAAAGTGCACTGGAAACAGCTGGCTCCTGTTCCGCAGTTTGTTTTACTTCGTGTATTTTATCGGCATCTCCTGCCGCTTTAGATTTTTTGGACATAGAGGTTCCTCCTTTATCGTGTGATGCACGCATCAGTTTGTTATGTGCCTATTATACTATTTATTTTTGTCAGAAACAATCTTTTTTACAATTCCTTAGAAAATGATTGTTTAGTAAAAATGTCCAAAACAAAAACAGGAAATTTGGTGAAGTTTTTTGACTGATTTTGATTGACTATGATTGAAAATGATTGTAATATAGAATCAACAAAAAGGAAAGAGAGGTAGCGAGATGCTGGCAGAAGAACGGTTTCATGAAATTATCAGGCTGGTCAATGAGAGAAAGACGATGACTGTCCAGGAGTTGACAGAGTTACTAGATTCTTCCGAATCGACGATCCGCAGAGATCTGACAGAATTACATAAACGACACCAGCTTGTAAAAGTACATGGGGGTGCGACTGCGCTTCAGATGGGGTATACGACGAAAGATGAGGCGGTATCCGTTCGAAAAGACATGAATATGGAAGAAAAGCAAAGGATTGCGAAGTATGCCGCAGAACGGATTGAAAAGAATGATTTTGTATATGTGGATGCGGGGACAACGACAGGATGTCTGATCGACTGGATCTGCGAGCAAGGGGCTGTTTTTGTGACAAATGGAATTGTGCATGCCCGCACACTCGCAGAGAAAGGATATAAGGTGTTCCTGCTAGGTGGAGAATTAAAGGCAGCGACAGAGGCTGTTGTTGGCGGTGAAACGATGGAGAGTTTGAAACGCTACCATTTTACAAAGGGATTTTTTGGAACGAACGGAGTTCATGAGGAGTCTGGTTTTACGACACCGGACATTCATGAAGCTTTTGTAAAGGAACAAGCAATGAAGCAGTGTAGAGAGTGTTATGTGCTGGCAGACAGTACAAAGATTGGAAAGATTTCCGCGGTGCGGTTTGGAACATTTCATGAAGCGACAGTGCTTACAACAGATTTGCAGGATGCCAGATGGAAAAAGTATAAAAACATTGTGGAGGTGAAATAGATGATCTATACAGTAACCTTTAATCCTTCGTTAGATTATGTCGTCCAGATAGAAAATCTGACACTGGGGGAAGTCAATCGGACGTCTTGTGAGGCGATATATCCCGGCGGCAAAGGAAACAATGTGTCTGTAGTATTGGCAAATCTTGGTATGAAAAGCAGGGCGCTTGGATTTATAGCAGGATTTACCGGAGATGCACTGGAGAAGATGTTGACCGATTTTGGATGTACGACCGATTTTATCAGACTGAAAGAGGGAATGACGAGGATCAATGTAAAAATTAATGCAAGTGAAGAGAGTGAGATTAACGGACAGGGGCCGGAAATTACAGCAGAGGCAATCCGGGAATTGTTTGAAAAGCTGGAGCAGATTCAGGAAGGAGATATTCTTGTACTTGCAGGAAGCATCCCTAATACACTTCCGGAAGATATTTATGAGAGAATTATGGAGCGGCTTGCAGGAAGAAAAATCCACATCGTAGTAGATGCTACAAAAGATCTGCTTTTGAATGTGCTGAAGTATCACCCATTTTTGATCAAGCCAAACAATCATGAACTAGAAGAATTGTTTGGAGTGACACTGAAACAGGAGGAAGACATCATTGTCTATGCGAGAAAGCTGCAGGAAATGGGGGCAGTCAATGTGCTGATATCGATGGCAGGAGATGGGGCACTTCTTTTGACGGAAGACGGAAAGGTTTACAGAAAGATGCCGCCGAAAGGGAATGTAGTTAATTCTGTGGGAGCAGGAGATTCCATGGTTGCGGGATTTCTGACAGGTTACCTTAACACAAATAATTATGAGAAAGCGCTTCAGCTTGGAATTGCGGCGGGAAGTGCAAGTGCATTTTTATCCTGGCTTGCGGGAAAAGACGAGATTGTAAAGCTTTTGCAGCAACCACCGGAGGAATACGGATTGTAGGAGGAAAGATATGAAGATTACAGATTTATTAAAGAGATGTAGCATTGATCTTGATGGACAAGTGACTTCCAAAGAAGAGACAATTGACCATATGGTTTCACTGATGGTAGAATCCGGAAATATTTCAGATGAAGAAATCTACAAATCCTGTGTAAAGAAGCGGGAAGAAGAAGGAACAACAGGAATCGGGGAAGGAATTGCGATTCCACATGCGAAAACACCGGTAGTAAAGGAAGCAGGACTTGCTGCAATGGTTGTAAAAAACGGTGTGGATTATGATTCGCTGGACGGACTTCCTGTGAATCTGATTTTTTTGATCGCAGCTCCAGATACGAAAGATAATATTCATTTGGAAGTACTTGGAAGACTGTCCATGCTTCTTATGGATGAAGCTTTTCGGGAAAATCTGATTCATGCAGAATCGGTGGAACAGTTCCTCGCATATGTAGATGAGGCGGAGAAAGAAAAATTTGGGGAGGAAGATGCTTCGGAAGAAACAAATGCGAAAGAAGAGCAGGAGAAGGAAAAGCATCAGTCGTCAGAGGGACGTTACCAGATTCTTGCAGTGACAGCCTGTCCTACCGGAATTGCTCATACTTATATGGCGGCAGAAAGTCTTGAGCGGACAGCAAAGGAACTTGGATATACCATTAAGGTAGAGACAAATGGTTCTGGTGGAGATAAAAATGTACTGACACCAGAGGAAATTGCATCATGTGACTGTATTATCGTAGCAGCGGACAAAGATGTCAGAATGGCAAGATTTGATGGAAAGCCAGTCATCGTGACAAAAGTTGCAAATGGAATCCACAGGGCAAAAGAGCTGATTGAGGAGGCGGAAAGTGGAACAATTTCCGTGTATCACAGCGACCGGAAAGAAGAAGTGGAAGCATTTGGTGGAGAGAAAGAGTCATTCGGAAGAAAGATTTATAAGAACTTAATGAACGGAGTTTCCCATATGTTGCCGTTTGTAATCGGTGGAGGAATTTTAATCGCTTTGGCATTTCTGTTTGACGGTGCGAATGCAGGAACGGATATTTTTGGAACCGGAAATATATTTTCCAGATTTTTAAAGACAGTTGGAGACACCGCGTTTGGGATGATGTTCCCAATTCTTGCGGGATACATTGCAATGAGCATTGCGGATCGTCCGGCTTTGATGCCGGGGATTGTCGGAGGATTGCTTGCAAAAGCGGGAACATCAGTATTTCTTCCGGAAGACCAGTGGATTTCGTCCGGATTTTTCGGGGCATTGATCGCGGGATTTGTGGCAGGATATTTGATGTTGCTTTTGAAAAAGGCATTTGAGCGTCTGCCGCATGCGCTGGAGGGAACAAAGCCGGTGCTGTTGTATCCATTTTTTGGAATTCTTTTTATGGGAGCAATCATGGTGTTTATCGTAAATCCACCTGTGGGAGCGTTTAATACCTGGCTGAATGATATGCTTGCAGGTATGGGAGAAGGAAGCAGACTTCTGTTAGGAGCGGTGCTTGGAGGAATGATGGCAGTTGATTTTGGAGGACCATTTAACAAGGCAGCATATGTATTTGGAACAGCATCGATTGCAAGTGGACAGTATGAGATTATGGCATCGGTCATGATCGGAGGGATGGTACCGCCGATTGCGATCGCGCTGGCGACAACATTTTTTAAAAACCGCTTTACGAAGAGCGAACAACAGACGACGATCACAAATTATATCATGGGACTTTCTTTTATTACAGAAGGAGCAATTCCGTTTGCAGCATCAGACCCACTTCGCATCATTCCACCGTGTATGTTGGGGTCTGCGGTTTCAGGGGCACTTTCCATGTTTTTTGAATGTGGATCAAGAGCGCCGCACGGAGGAATATTTGTAGTAGGAATCATGGATCATGCACCGATGTTTTTGATCGCGTTGGCAGTAGGTGCTGTTATTGCGATGGCAGGTATTGTGATCCTGAAAAAACCGCTTCCGCAAAAAAGGTAGAGCGGATGAAAATAAAGAGAAAAAGAAAGAAAAGAGGAAAAGAAAATGAAAGAATTTAAGTACACAATCACAGATAGCCAGGGAATTCATGCCAGACCGGCGGGTCTTCTTGTCAAAGAAGCGGCAAAATTTGCATCGGATATCAAAATTGAGAAAGCAGGAAAGGCCGCAGATGCGAAGCGTATTTTCGGTGTGATGGGGCTTGCGGCAAAGCAGGGAGAAGAAGTTGTAATTCGGGTAGAAGGAGCCGATGAAGCTGAGGCAGCAGCGGTAATGGAAACATTTTTTAAAGAAAATTTATAAAAAGTATTTAGAAAAACAAAGATTGTAGGAGCGATTCACAGGAAAAGGGATTGCTCCTTTTTTTATTTTCATGTAATCTATAGTAAGATAGAAAAAGCAAAAATGGACGTAAGAATCAGAGGAAGAGCTTTTAAGCATTAAATTATAAATATAGAAGATGAGGAGGAAAAATATATGATGGATTCCAAAGAAGCAAAGCAAAGAATGGTTGAAGGGAGACTGTATCTTCCAGGAGATGAGCAGATTATAGCTGAGCAGATGATCTGCTTGGAGAGGTTATATGATTATAATGAGACAAGACCGCTGGAAGCAGAAAAGCGAGCATTACTTTTAAAGGAAATGTTTGCGGAAATCGGAGAGGGATGTTATATTGAGCCTCCTCTTAGGGCAAATTTTGGAGGAAAACATGTTCATTTCGGGAAACATGTTTATGCAAACTTTAATCTGACGTTGGTTGATGATGGGGAAATCTTTGTGGGAGACAGTGTGATGTTCGGACCAAATGTGACTGTAGCAACAGCCGGACATCCGATTGAACCTGAGATGAGAAGGGGAACGCTGCAGTACAACATTCCGGTTCATATTGGGAACAATGTGTGGATTGGTGCAGGATGTGTGATTCTTCCGGGGGTGACAATCGGAGATAATACCGTGATCGGAGCGGGAAGTATTGTGACAAAGGATATTCCGGCAAATGTAGTAGCTGTTGGAAATCCGTGCCGCGTTTTTCGGGAAATCAGTGAGCATGATAAAGAGTTTTATTTCCGTGACAGGAAAGTGGATCTGACAAAGAGTGATTATCAAGAAGAAGCTTTCCAGGAATGATTTTTAGAAAAAGTTCATTGTAAAAAAATTTGGTTTTTTATATAATAGAAGAAAATCAGAGCGCAAAAAGAGAAAGGCTGCGATAGAGTTATGGATAACAGAGATTTTTCAAATATAGGTGAGCAGGTCAGCAAGATGGTCGACGATGCGATGCGGTCGATGAACTTCAGTAAGTTGAATCAGGATATCGGAAGGACAGTGAACCAGGCACTGGAGGAAGCACGACGGCAGTTTGGAGGATACAGAGATACGGATTTCCTTCCGCATGTAGATCCTCATAGCAAATACGACCGTGCAGACCAGTCCAAGTGGCAACAGAATATGGGAGGTCAGAAGCGTACTTATGAAAAAACAACCCAGTCAGAAAGCGCAGACCGAACTTATGGAAGCGCAGCACGGTCAGAAAATGCAGAGCAGGCATATGGAAGAAAGAAGTATGCAGGTGGTGCTGGTCAAAGTCAGCCGGCAGCGACGTATGAGAAGAGGGTTCAGCCAGTTGGGAAAGTATCTGGGATTTTGCTGATCGTGTTTGGCTCGTTGGGACTTGGTTTGGGAGGCTTGTTGGAGCTGATTTTGCTGATTTCTTCTCTGTTTACCGGGCACCTGCATCTGCTAGGTGTTTCCTTGATTGTTCAGCTTCCGATTTTTATTTTGTCGCTGATACTTTTATGGAAAGGGCTTTCCAACAGAAAAGGATATAAAAAAGTGCTTCGCTGTGTGGAAATATTAAATGGACGAGCGTTCTGTCAGATTGAGGAACTGGCGGCGAAGATGAATCTTTCGGAGAAAGAGATGTTGAGGGAGTTAAAGAAGATGATCCGACGGGGAGCATTTCCTCAAGGGCATATTGATGAGCAGGGGACTTGTCTGATGTTGGATGATCAGTCGTATCAACAGTATTTACAGGCACAGCAGTCGTGGAAACAGCGAGAAGAAGAGCAGAAGGCGGCAAAACAGAGACAGGCAGAGCAGAAGAAAGAGCAGCGGAGAGAGGCGAAAAAGGAAGCTCAGGAGATTTCTCCGGAAATTCAGGAGATGGTTCAGGAAGGTGGACGATATATTACGTCACTTCGAGAGGCAAATGATGCAATTCCAGGAGAGGTGATTTCGGCGAAATTAGATAAATTGGAACTGATCATCAGTAAGATTTTTGAGTCCGTGATCCGTCATCCGGAGCAGGCGGGAGAGATGAAAAAATTTATGGAATATTATTTGCCGACAACATTGAAGCTGGTCAATACTTATCGGGAGTTTGACGGACTTCCGGTCAAAGGTGAGAATGTTACAACAGCAATGACAGAGATTGAGCGCACGATGGATACGATCATTGTCGCATTTGAGAAGCTTTTGGATGACTTGTTTCAGGATACGGCATTTGATGTGTCAGCAGATATCTCTGTGCTGGAAGCAATGTTTGCGAGGGAAGGCTACAAAGAGAGTGATTTTTAGAAGTATGTCAGAAAATGGCAGATGAGGATAGGAGGAATCAGGATGGCACAGGATTTAGATGAGATGATGCAGAAAGCACCGACATTGACGTTGGACCCATTCGGAGAAGAGAAGGCGGCGGTGGCAGAGAAGGAACCGGAGCCACTTGTGAAAGAAGAAGTAGTAAATCTCTCTCCGGAAGAGAGACGCATGGTGGAAGAATTTGCGGCGAAGATTGATCTGCACAGTTCCAATATGATTTTACAATATGGTGCAGGGGCGCAGAAGAAGATGGCGGATTTTTCAGAGACGGCGCTGGAGAATGTGCGCACAAAAGACCTCGGAGAAGTAGGGGAAATGCTGGCAAGTGTTGTATCAGAGTTGAGAACACTCGAAGAAGAGGAAGATAAGGGCTTTTTTAGCTTCTTCAAGAAAAGTGGGAATAAGCTGGCAAATATGAAAGCAAAGTATGAGAAGGCGGAAGGAAATGTCGAGCGAATCTGCGATGCACTTGAGAGCCATCAGATTCAGCTGTTGAAAGATATTGCAATGCTTGACAAAATGTATGAATTAAATGTCACTTATTTTAAAGAACTGTCGATGTATATCGCGGCAGGAAAACGAAAGCTGGAAGAAGTGCGCAATACAGAGATGGCACAGCTTGAAGCAAAGGCAAAGGGAAGCGGCTTGCCGGAAGATGCACAGGCGGTAAGTGATCTTTCGTCTCTTTGTAATCGGTTTGAGAAGAAGATCCATGATCTAGAACTGACAAGGGCGGTTTCGCTTCAGATGGCTCCGCAAATCCGTCTTGTGCAGAGCAATGATACATTAATGTCAGAGAAGATTCAGTCGACGATCGTCAATACGATTCCGCTTTGGAAGAGTCAGATGGTACTGGCAATCGGTGTGGAAAATTCTGCGAAGGCCGCGAAAGCACAGCGGGAAGTGACCGACATGACAAATGCCCTGCTCCGCAAAAACGCAGAGACATTAAAGATGGCAACGATTGAGACCGCAAAAGAGACGGAGCGAGGCATTGTGGATATGGAAACACTGAAGGCTACAAATGAGTCGTTGATCGCTACGCTGGATGAAGTGATGAAGATCCAGACAGAGGGAAAGGAAAAACGTCGTGCAGCAGAGGTGGAGTTAAATCGTATGGAAGGGGAACTAAAGCAGAAGCTTTTGGAGATTCATTAGTACAGAGAAAAAAGAACAGCAATGTTTTAGAAAATGCAGGAGAGGCTGCGGAGGTGAGAGAATACTTCCGCAGCCTTTCATATTGCAAGAGGAAAGAGTTTATTGGTGCTTTTCATTGACAATGGAAAAAAATATGTTTATGATAAAGATGATTGTTGTATATACAACTAATGTATATGAAAATGTTGTAACTGTGACAGTTGTATATGTATAGAGGTATACGCAGGAAGAGAAGATTGCAGAAGTGTTAGAGAAAAAGGAAGGGGTTTGATGGAATGCTAAAACGGTTTTATGTGTACATGGAAAAGTATAGGATGTATGCGGTGCTAAGCTGCATTTGCGTGGCATTTGAAACGCTTTTTGAGCTGATCATTCCGATGATCATGGCAGATATCATTGATGTTGGCGTGGCGAATGGAGATCAGGCATATATTCTGGAAAGAGGATTGCAGATGGTATTCTGTGCCGGGATTTCTCTAGTTCTCGGGATCGGGTATGCCAGGTTTGCGGCACTTTGTGGGCAGGGGCTTGGAGCAGAACTCAGGAAGGCGGAATATCGTAAAATACAAGAATTTTCTTTCTCAAATACGGATAAGTTTTCCACTTCTTCGCTTGTGACGAGATTGACAAGTGATGTGACATTGATCCAAAATGCTGTTTCAAACGGAATCCGTCCGCTGATCCGGGCTCCATTAATGATGGTGACCGGAATGATCTTGTCTTTTTTATTGAATGCGAAGCTGGCGCTTGTATTCTTTGTCGCGGCGCCTACACTTGGAATCTGCCTTTGGCTTGTAATCCGAAAAGTCAGACCACTGTATACGAGGATGCAGTCGGCAATAGACCTTGTAAACCGGATGATTCAGGAAAATCTGACGGCAATCCGTGTTGTGAAGGCATATGTCCGGGAAGATTATGAGAAAGTGAAATTTGCACAGGTCAATCAGGAACTAAAAAGTATTTCTGAGAAATCTTTTCGAACGGCTGTGCTAAATATGCCTGCCATGCAGCTTGTCATGTATACAACGATCATATGCATTTTATGGTTCGGAGGAAAACTGATCTTTGCCGGGGAGATGCAGGTCGGAGAACTGACAGGTTTTTTAAGCTATGTTCTTCAAATTTTAAACTCTCTGATGATGATCTCAAATGTGTTTCTGATGCTGACAAGAGCGATGGCTTCTGGAAAGCGGATTTTGGATGTACTTGATGAAGAGATTGATCTGAAAGAGGATCCGGAAGCGACAGGTGAGATCAAAGCCGGAGAGATTGAATTTCGGAATGTTTCTTTTAAATATAAAAAAGAAGGAAAAAAATATGTGCTTTCGAATGTATCTTTTCATATTGAACCGGGGCAGACGGTAGGAATCATTGGAGGGACCGGATCTGCAAAGTCTACGCTTGTACAGCTGATCCCAAGGTTGTATGACGTGACAGAAGGAGAAATTTTGATCGATCAAATACCGGTTAAACAATATCCGCTGAAGCATCTGCGTGAGGCGGTCGCTATGGTACTTCAGAAAAATACGTTGTTTACGGGTACGATTGCGGACAATCTGCGCTGGGGAAAAGAAGATGCAAGTGAGGAAGAGTTGATGAAAGCATGTCGTATGGCATGTGCCGATGAATTTCTTTTACAGATGAAAGATGGACTTTCTTCACAGGTGGAACAAGGTGGCGTGAATCTGTCCGGTGGACAGAAACAACGACTGTGCATTGCCAGAGCATTGCTGAAGCGGCCGCGCATTTTGATTCTGGATGATTCTACAAGTGCAGTGGATACAGCAACCGAGGCGAAGATCAGGGAGGCGTTGCAGAACAATCTCGCTGATACGACAAAAATTATTATTGCACAGAGAATTACTTCGGTGATGCATGCAGATCAGATTCTGATCATGGAAGATGGAAAGCTGAATGATCGTGGAACACATGAGGAACTGTTGCAGCGAAATGAGATTTATCAAGAGATTTATTACTCTCAGCAGGAAGGATGTGGACTGTAATGGCAAGGACGATGAACTATAAAAAACCAAAAGACACAAAGAAAACATTGAAAAGATTACTTGGGTATCTCGGTGTACATAAGATTGCCGTGGCCATTGTAGCTATCCTTGTTACTGTCAGCAGTGTGGCGAGCATTTTTGGGACATATCTTTTAAAGCCGGTTGTCAATCGCTATATTCTTCCGGGGGATGTGGAAGGACTTGCGAGAATGCTTTTCTTTATGGGAGTGATGTATGCGGTAGGAGTACTTGCAACGTATGGCTATGGACAGATTATGGCGCGTACGGGACAGCAGGTGGTAAGTGAGATCAGAGAAGATTTGTTTCGTCACACTCAGGGGCTTCCATTGTCATACTTTGATGGACATACACATGGGGAGCTTATGAGTCGATTTACGAATGATGTAGATACAATCTCAGAAGCGTTAAACAACAGTTTCACAACTTTGATCCAGAGTTTTTTTACGATTGCCGGAACAATTATCTGTATCATTCTTCTGAATTTTAAGTTGTCACTGATTGTGTTGGTGTTCATGCTTTTGATGTTTTTCTTCATAAAGTATAGCGGTGCAAGGGGAAAACGGTATTTTAACAGCCAGCAGAAATATTTAGGTGAGGTCAACGGATTTATCGAGGAGATGGTGGATGGACAGAAGGTCGAAAAAGTGTTTAACCATGAAGAGGTGGATTTTAAAGAATTTTCCAAAAGAAATGAAAATCTCCGGAAAGCTTCCACAAGTGCATTTCAGTATTCCGGGATGCTGATTCCTACAATCGTCAGCCTCTCCTATGTCAATTATGCGGTTTCTGCATGTGTAGGTGGTTTGTTTGTGATCCAAGGGATGATGGATCTCGGAAGCCTTGCATCGTATCTGGTTTACGTCAGGCAGAGTGCGATGCCGGTCAATCAGTTTACAATGCAGGTCAATTTCCTGCTGGCAGCATTGTCCGGAGCAGAGAGGATTTTCGATATGATGGACGAAGAACTGGAGTGGGACGAGGGAACTGTCACACTGTGCAGAGTCCGGGAAAAAGAAGATGGCTCTTTGGAGGAATGCAGAGAGAGAAGTGGAAAATGGGCATGGAAAGATACGGCGGATGGAACAGTGGTTCCGCTTTGTGGAGATGTACGCTTTCATGAGGTAGAGTTTGGATATACAGAAAAGAAACAGATCTTAAAGAAGATCAGTCTCTATGCCAAGCCGGGTCAGAAAATTGCCTTTGTCGGTTCGACTGGCGCAGGAAAGACGACGATCATTAATCTGATCAACCGTTTTTATGATGTGCAGGGCGGATGTATTACTTATGATGGGATTGATGTGAAAAAAATCAAGAAGGCAGATCTTAGAAGATCTCTTGGACTGGTACTTCAGGACACTCATTTATTTACGGGGACGATTGCAGAAAATATCCGCTATGGAAATCTGGATGCAAGTCAGGAGGAAGTGGAGCAGGCAGCGAAACTGGCCAATGCAGATTCTTTTATCCGGCGCCTCCCAAACGGATACGATACGATGATCGAAAGTGACGGTGCAAATCTGTCACAGGGGCAGAGACAGCTACTTGCAATTGCAAGGGCGGCAGTTGCAGATCCTCCGGTGCTGATTCTTGATGAGGCGACAAGTTCTATCGATACAAGAACTGAGCGATTGATCGAGAAAGGAATGGATTCTTTGATGAAGGGACGTACAGTATTTGTCATTGCTCACAGGCTCTCTACGGTTAGAAATTCCAATGCGATCATGGTGTTAGATCATGGGGAAATTATCGAGCGGGGAGACCACGAGGAGCTGTTGGAGCAGAGAGGAAGGTATTACCAGTTATATACGGGACAGTTTGAATTGGAATAAACAGGAAAGAAAAGAGGAAAAACATATATGGAAAAAACGGCGATGATCAGAGAACTTTTGTTCTGCCTTGATATGGAGCGCAGACAGACGTTAAGACCGAAATTTGAAAAGCTGGGGCTGACGCCGGGACAGCCGGGAGTGCTGAAGGCGTTGTTGAAAAAGACAGAAATTACGCAGAAAGAACTGGCGCAGATGTGTCATGTAGACCAGACGACGTTGTCAAGAAATCTGGATAAGCTTGTCCAACTAGGATATGTAGAAAGAAAGACCGATGAGGAGTGCAGGAGATGTTTTCTCATCTCATTGACACCGACTGGAAGCGAGAAGGCAAAGGAAGTTTCGATTGTCTTTCAAGAGCTGGAGAAGCGTCTGACGAATGGATTTTCAGAGGAGGAGCAGAAGATGCTTTACAGTTATCTTGAGCGGATGCTTTGCAATTTAAGGAACGAAGAAGTATCATTGTAGAAGAGCAGAGGGAACAGTATCTGCCTGGAAGAAATGGAGGAAACGAGATGAATTTTGAGACCGTGTTATTGTATAATTTTGATGAGGGCGAGAAGGCGCGTAAGATTAAGATGGTGCTTTTAAAAATGAAGGTAAAGATAAAAAAAGTGTCAAAGGAGCAGTATTTGGAGCCGATTGGATTTTTGGCGGGAAATAAGGAGATACCATCGTCCGGGGACATTTATGAGGGGGAAGGATTTCCAGAGGAAATGCTTGTGATGAAAGGATTTACAAGCAGCAGGATCGACTTGCTATTAAAGGAGTTTCGAAAAGCGGGAATCGCGAAAGTTAATCTGAAAGCGATTGTGACGGAGTACAATCAGAACTGGACATCTTTGGAACTGTATCATGAGTTGCAGGAAGAACATGCAAAGATGAATCCAAAACAGACATTATAAAGAT
>OLQE01001017.1_pt1 | contig 17459 bp, 10 predicted proteins | sample 1643161 | NCBI WGS metagenome assembly OLQE01 (sample SAMEA3136650, study PRJEB25190) | human gut metagenome | reverse complement strand
CAAGATTTAAGAGAAAAGAAGGCTATGATGTACGTTTCCAGACAGGAACAGATGAGCATGGGCAGAAAATTGAGTTAAAGGCAGCAGAAGCCGGAGTTACTCCAAAGGAATTTGTTGACAAAGTTTCAGGAGAAATCAAAACAATCTGGGATCTTGTAGGAACATCATATGACAAATTTATAAGAACAACAGATGAATATCACGAGAAACAGGTTCAGAAAATTTTTAAGAAGCTTTATGACCAGGGTGATATTTACAAAGGATATTATGAGGGAATGTACTGCACACCTTGTGAGTCATTTTTCACGGAATCACAGTTAGTAGACGGCAAATGTCCTGACTGTGGAAGGGAGTGTACACCGGCGAAGGAAGAGGCATACTTCTTTAGAATGAGCAAGTACGCAGACAGACTTATTGAACATATTAATACACATCCTGAATTTATACAGCCGGAATCCAGAAAGAATGAAATGATGAACAACTTCCTTCTTCCGGGGTTGCAGGATTTGTGTGTATCCAGAACTTCATTTAAGTGGGGGGTACCTGTTGACTTTGATCCAAAGCACGTTATCTATGTTTGGATAGATGCTTTATCAAACTACATTACAGGACTTGGATACGACGTAGACGGAAACAATGATGAGTTATATAACAAATACTGGCCGGCAGATTTACATCTTATTGGCAAAGATATTCTCCGTTTCCATACAATTTACTGGCCGATAATGCTTATGGCTCTTGACGTTCCTCTTCCAAAGCAGATTTTCGGACATCCTTGGTTATTACAGGGAGACGGAAAAATGAGTAAGTCAAAGGGAAATGTTATTTACGCTGATGATTTGGCTAACTTATTTGGAGTTGATGCGGTAAGATATTTTGTTCTTCACGAAATGCCTTTTGACAACGATGGAACAATAACATGGGAGCTTATGGTTGAGAGAATGAACTCTGACCTGGCAAATACATTGGGAAATCTTGTAAACAGAACAATTTCCATGTCAAATAAGTATTTTAATGGAGTTGTTGAAAATAAAGGGGTTAGCGATGATGTAGACGCAGACTTTAAGGAAACTGTTCTTGCAGCACCTAAAAAGGCAACTGAAAAAATGGATAAACTTAGAGTTGCAGATGCAATTACTGAAATTTTTGCATTATTTAAGAGATGTAATAAATATATTGATGAAACAATGCCTTGGGCACTGGCAAAGGAAGAAGACAAGAAGGACAGACTTGCAACAGTGCTTTACAATTTAATTGAAGGTATTAATATTGGCGCAAGCCTTTTAGAGCCATTTATGCCTGAAACATCAAAGAAAATTCTTCAGCAGATTAACGCAGAAGCAAGGGCTTTTGACGATATGGAAGAATTTGGCAAATACAAATCAGGTAATAAGGTTACTGAAAAGCCGGAAATTTTATTTGCCAGAATGGACATAAAGGACGTTATGGAAAAAGTTGAAGAAATTAAGGCAGCCCAGAAAAAAGATACTGAAGGAGAAAAATATCCGGAAGTAGAGGCTAAACCTGAGATTACAATTGATGATTTTGACAAGGTTCAGATTCAGGTAGGTGAGGTAATTAAGTGTGAGCCGGTTCCAAAGGCTAAAAAGCTTCTTGTTTCCCAGATTAAGATTGGAGCAGAAACCCGCCAGATAGTATCCGGAATAGCTAAATATTATAAGCCTGAAGAGATGGTAGGAAAGAAGGTTGCCGTTATTACAAACTTAAAGCCTTGTAAGCTTTGCGGTGTTGAGTCTCAGGGAATGATACTTGCAGCCGGGGATGATGAGGGAAATCTTTCAGTAGTAACTGTAGATAAAGATATAGTAAGTGGAAGTGAAATCTGCTAAAATATAAAGAGAAACTTTATAAGTTATGTAAAATCCCATTCCTTAGGGAGTGGGATTGTGCATTTTACCGTCAGCATTTATGAAGGAAAAGTTGGAGGAAATATGATTTTTGATACACATGCTCATTATGATGATGAGGCATTTGATGATGATCGTGAACAGATTTTAGAACGTATGAGAAACAGAGGAGTCGAATACATAGTAAATGTGGGAGCATCCATTCATTCATGTAAGACTACCATTGGACTTACAAGAAGGTTTACTTATGTATATGGAGCACTTGGAGTGCATCCGGATGATGTGGCTGATTTAACTGAAGAAGATTATGAATGGTTAGAGCGCAGTGTTTACAAGCCAAAAATTGTTGCCGTAGGAGAAATCGGATTGGATTATCATTGGAATGAAAACAAAGACCAGCAAATCAAAGCTTTTGAGCGTCAGATGCAAATAGCGAGAGAGGCGCAGCTTCCTATTATTATTCACAGCCGTGATGCCGCTAAGGACACATATGATGTAATGAAGGCTAACAGGGCTGACGAAATGGGTGGAATTGTTCACTGCTTTTCATACACAAAGGAAATGGCGAAAAAGTTTATGGACATGGGCTTTTATTTAGGAATTGGCGGAGTTGTTACTTTTTCCAATGCAAGAAAGCTTCAGGAAGTGGTAGAATACATGCCAATGGATAAGATGGTTATTGAAACGGATTGCCCATATATGTCACCTGTTCCTAACAGAGGAAAGCGAAATGATTCATTTAATCTGCCTTATGTTGTAAATAAAATAGCTGAAATTAAGGGCATCAGTCCTACTGAGGTTATTGACATAACATGTGAAAATGCAAAAAATGTATATGGTATAGGAAGAAAGAGGATATAAATAATGGCGTATCTTGGAACACCGGCAGCAACAAAAGAGATAATAAACAAATACGGATTTGCCTTTCAAAAGAAATTCGGACAGAATTTTCTTATAGATTCTAACATATTAGAAAATATTGTAAGTGCAGCAGGAATTACAAAAGATGATTTTGTTTTGGAAATCGGTCCGGGAATCGGAACCATGACGCAATATCTCTGCGAGGCGGCAAAGCAGGTTGTGGCAGTGGAAATTGATAAGATGCTTATACCTATTTTGAAGGATACGTTATCGGAATATGATAATGTTGAAGTTATAAATGAGGATGTATTAAAGGTTGACATAAAATCATTGGCAGAAGAAAAAAACGGTGGAAAACCCATAAAAGTCGTGGCAAACCTTCCATATTATATAACAACACCTATTATTATGGGATTGTTTGAAAGTAAGGTTCCAATAGACAGCATTACAATTATGGTTCAAAAAGAGGTGGCAGACAGAATGCAGACAGGTCCCGGAAGTAAGGACTACGGAGCATTGTCTTTAGCAGTACAGTATTATGCAGATGCGAAAGTTGTGCTTAATGTATCGGCAAACTGTTTTATGCCAAGACCTAATGTTGATTCCGCAGTAATTAAGCTTACAAGACATACACAGCAGGTAGTTTCAGTAGCAGATGAGGGACTTATGTTTAGAATAATAAGGGCTTCATTTAATCAGAGAAGAAAGACTTTAGTTAATGGTCTTAAGAACTCTTCGGAACTTGACTTTACCAAGGAACAGATTGCAGATGCCATAAAAGCTATAGGAAAGGACGAAAACATAAGGGGCGAGAAGCTGACTTTAGAAGAATTTGCAATGCTTAGCAATGCACTGAAGGGAAAATAGATATAAAAATAAAATAGTTAATAACGTTTTTATGCATAATATAGAGGGTAACAATAGGTGTTACTCTCTATTTTTTGTACAAAATACACAAAAAAACAAACAAAAATCTGTTGAAAAAATTAGTTTTAAACAAATTGACTAAAGCTCAAATCCGTGATAAGCTTAGTTTAACGTTAAACTTAGCAGAAGTGGGGAAATTTAAAGAAAGGAAGAGGTATATATGAGAAAGTTAATCAAAAAAGTTGTAGCACTTTCATTGACAGCAGCAATGGTGGTTCAGCCTGTATCAGGTAATTTCTTTAATTTATCACCTAATACAGTTGAAGCAGCACCAGCTACTAATACAGCCGATGTACCGGCAGCACAGTCAAGATTAGAAGCTGCACAGAACAATACTGAATGGCAGGTAGGCGCTAAGATGCCATATTTCAGATACGACACAAGCCCTGCGGCAATTGAAAATTCTTACACAAACAATGCAAAGAATTTAGCTGCAATGGACGAAGGAACAGTATCTTATCAGGATAACTATACAGGAACAAAGAAAGAATCATTAGATTGGGACAGATCTAACATTGCCAGCCAGGCATCAAACCAGTCATATGTTGAACTGGGAAAAGGTCAGTCAATCACATGGACTATTAAAACAGGACGTGGAGGAGACGGTGTCAATGTAAGATACACATTGCCTGACGGAAGCGGTGGAAGCGACGGTGCAGGAAAACCACTTGGACTTCAGAGCAAGTTTTCAGTAAAGGCAAGCAATGGTGCATCTGTACAGGGTTACGACAATGAAGATTCATCAAAGAGATACAATACATATTTATCAAGCAGTGAGGTAAAGGTTACATCTGACTATGCATGGCAGTATTTCCCAAGTGGACATCCTGTTGATGCTAACAATAGTAACGGTACACCTGCATTTGCTTTTGATGAAGTACATTTCAGACTTAGTGAACCATTAACAGGTGGAAGTACAATTACTATTACAAATACAGGAGACTACACACTTGGAATCGACTTTATTGAAGTTGAATATACAGATTACATTAGCGCACCAAGTGGAGCAACAGTAGTACCTGCAGGAACACATACACAGTCACAGATGGAAAGTTACATCAAGAAGGCTGAAGCAGGAAACAAGATTTTATATCTTGCATCAGGTGTTCATTATATGAATGAAACATGGATTCTTGCAGCTGACGGCGTTAAGATTACAGGTGCAGGTATGTGGTATACAAAATTACAGTTCACTAACTCAGGTATGGGTTCAGGTGGTATCTGTGGTGAGAAGACAGGTTATTGCCAGGGCGTAGAATTCTGTAATATGTATATCAATTCAAACCTTCATTCAAGATTTGACCAGCAGGCAAACTATAAGTGTTTTAGAGATTTGTTTGCAAAAGGAACAAGTATCCACGATGTTTGGGAAGAACATTTTGAATGTGGTTTCTGGATTGGAAGATATGATAGCAATTCAATTAACAAAGAAAGTGATTTAAATATTTACAATTGTAGAGTTCGTAATAACTTTGCCGATGGTATTAACTTCTGTCAGGGAACAAGAGATTCAAATGTTCATAACTGTGACATAAGAAACAACGGTGATGACGGACTTGCAATGTGGAACGCAACAGACTTCCAGCCGGATGATGAATACAATAACACATTCTGCTACAATACAGTTGAATTTATCTGGAGAGCAGGTGGTATTGCTGTTTACGGTGGTGAAGGTCATAAGGTATACAACAACTACATTAGAGACACATTTACAGCAGCAGGTATCCATATGAATACAAACTTCTCAGGATGCCAGTTTAACAACACAACAAAAATCGAAGTAGCAAATAACGTTCTTGTAAGAACAGGTACAAATAAAGATTCATGGAACGAGAGTCTTGGAGCAATTGATGTTTCAGGTGGAGTAAATAATGTAACATTTAGTAACAATGAAATATATGATGCTCAGGCTAATGGTATTCGTACATTTAACTTTAATGGTAAAGGTGTATCAATGAACAACACATTAATTTTTGGTGTTGGCCTTGATAAGATGAATGATGATTACTCATGTAGCAAACATAGCGAAGTTGCTGTAAGACAGAGCGGAACAAACATTACATATAAGAATTTACTTGTAAAGAACGTAGTAACAAAATATCTTTCAGAGAGTGCTGATAAGCATTGGCCATATTACTGTGATGATGCAAGCAACCTTCCAACTATTCCATCAAGCGAAAGTGCATATGGAAATACAAATTACAAATTTGGAATTGATGCCGGTGGAAATTACACATACAGTGGTGGAGTATACACAGCTAACTCAAATGCAAACAGTTTTCCTGGTTATGACATTACAAACGGACAGAAGATAGTTAAAGAAGGTACAGAGCCGGAGACAGATCCTGAAGTAACAACAAGAGATCCGTCAGAAACATTACCAACAGAAGCTCCTACAAAGAAACCTTTAGGACCTGGTGCAGGTGATGTTGAACTTACAAGTTTTGAAGGTTCTTACTCATGGACAACAGATTATAAATGGCAGAAATATGCAACTTTATCAGATTCAATTTCATCATCAATGAAATATCTTGTAGTTACATATTCAGGTGATATTACATCAATGAGATTAGGTGATAATGCAAACCCACCTACAGCAGTATATTGGTTTGATCCAAATCAGAATAATGATGGAACAAATAAACCATTTAAGACAGTAGCAGGAACATCATTTGATGATAGCTCAGCTACAAAGACAGTTGTAGTAGATTTAGGTGCAACAGGTGTATCACCATCATTCTTCTCAGCATTCCATGTTCATACAGGAGCAACAGGAGCAGCAGGAGCAGTATCAATTGAACAGGCATGGCTTACAGATACACTTCCTGATTTATCAGATGGAGAAGAAACAACAACAAAGACACCGGAACCTACACAGGCTCCTACAGTAGCACCTACACAGAAGCCAACAGAGGCTCCAACCCAGGCACCTACACAGAAACCGACAGAAGCTCCAACAACAAAGGCACCGGAACCAACAACAAAAGCACCGGAAGTTAAGTACGAGCTTTCAGTACAGGGACTTGCATGGGAGAATACATCAGGTTCATCAGAACTTAAGGAAGGTGACGCAGTTAAGTTTACAGCATTGCTTTACAACAACACAGGAGATGACATTCCTGCAGGTCAGGCAATCGGATTCAAGGCAGTAATAGACGGAAGCACAACAGTTAAGAATGAAGCATATACAGGTGGACTCAAGGCAGGAGAAACAGTTAAGGTAACAGCCACAACAACATGGACAGCAGGATATGGCGGACACACAGTAGTGGCAACTGCAACAGGAGATTCACAGAACTCAGTAACAAAGAAATTCAATGTAGGAAGAAAGTCAGCCAACGTAACAAAGGTTACAGGAGGATATGACCTTGTGGTAACAGACATTGAATATGATAAGAATACAGTAAATGCAGGAGACCATTTAGTATTTACGGCAACAGTAATGAATGCGGGAGATATAGACATTCCTGCAGGAACAGTAATCGGATACCAGTTACAGGTAGACGGAAACACATCAGACATCAGATGGTGTGACACATATTCAAGCGGACTTAAGGCAGGAGCATCAATCAAGCTTACATGTAACTCAGGTTCAAACGGAATAAATTACTGGAGTGCAACAAACGGAACACATACAGTTACAGCATGGGTAGATGATGTAAACCGTCTTCCAAATGAAGTAAACGAAAACAATAACACAACAGGCATCACACTTGTTGTACCAAGTGCAGGACTCATTGAAAATCCTGACACACCGGATGATCTTGATAACATAGTTATCGATCCCGGAAAGGTAACAATAAGCAGCAGCGTAAAGATTGAAGGATACCAGATTAGCACAACCCTTGGAGGAAGCAGAGTGGTTGGATCAGTAGAACCTACAATCAACAATAAGGCAGTTAAGAACTGGGGATTCATATATGCAGTAACCAAGGCAGGAGATGCATCATTTGACGTATCAGATGATGACATGGTAGTTGGAACAACAAGTAAGTATGTAACAGCACTTGAGTCAACACCGGTTGGAACAGCAGAAAATGTTAAGTTCGGATCATCAGACACAGCAACATACTTTGTAAGAACAACACTGTTTGGAGCAAACACAGCAAAAGAATACTCAGCACAGTATAAGGTAAGAGCATATGCAGAGCTTAGTGATGGAACATATGTATACAGCAAGGTAAGCTCATACTCAGTATATGACATAGCAGATACATTGTATTCAAACAAGATGATGAATACAATCACAGCCCATGATTACCTGTACAACAACATCCTTAAGGTTGTAAACCCTGATTATGCACAGGTTGATTACAATTGGGGAAATACAGTAGCTGATGCTTCTGAGATAGAATAGTCATTAATTAAATATTAATTATAGAAAAAACTTTTAAAAGTGAAGGAGAGAACTGACTGGGGGGCTGGTTCTCTCTTTCTGCAAACCTAACGGAAAGGAGTAATTAATGAGAAAGATTGTAAAAAAAGTATTAGCAGTCACATTGGCACTGGCAATGACAGTGCAGCCGGTTGCTTTGAAGAAAGGTCAGGAAGAAGTAAAAGCAGCAGGTGTTGCGGATCAATTTACTATTCCGACAGCAGATGCAAACGGACGTGTAGGAGCAAAAATGCCATACACAAGATATGATTCAACAGATGCAGTGCTTAGCGGAGGAGCAATACTTAAGACATCTACAGATTGGAATCCTAATAATATTGCAACCCAGGCTTCAGCACAGTCCTATGTAGGACTTCCGGGAAGTGGTTCATCCGTAGAATGGACCATGAAAACAACAGGAGCAGGTGTAACAATGAGATTTACACTGCCTGACGGAAATGGTGGAACAGGTGTAAAGGGTTCTCTGGATGTATATGTAAATAACAAAAAAGTAAAAACTGTAAAATTAGATTCATTCTGGATGTGGCAGTATTTTAACTTTGGTAGTGGAAGCCCAAGCGATAGTGCAGGAGCAATAGGCGCATTTGCATTTGATGAAGTACATTTTCTTCTTGATACACCATTAAAGAGTGGTGATAAGATTAAAATTCAAAGCACAGGTGCAGGTGGATATGAATATGGTGTTGATTTCCTTGAAATCGAGGATGTACCGGAAGCAATTGAACAGCCTGATAATTCAGTAAGTGTTGAAGAATATGGTGCTGTAGCTTATGGTGAACATGGAGACCGTGATACATTTGATGCTGCAATTGCCAGCAAAAATACAGCAGCATTTAAGCAGGCAGTAGCAGATGCGGATAAGAAGGGAATGGATTTATACATTCCGGAAGGTACATATTTATTAGATGGAATGTGGACTATCGGTGCTGAAAATATGAAGATTACAGGTGCCGGAATTTGGTACACAAATATTCAGTTTACAAGTGAAGAAGTTTCCGGTGGTGGCGTTTCAGGTGGAAACCCAAATGCAAAGGGAAGCACAGTAGCTGACGGATATTGTAAAAATGTTGAGTTCTGTAATATGTATCTTAACTCAGGATTACGTTCAAGACATAATGAACAGGCAATTTATAAATGCTTTATGGATATATGGGCAGATGGCTCCGTAATTCATGATATTTGGGAAGAACACTTTGAGTGTGGTTTCTGGTTTGGTGATTACAATGGAAAAATCGATTACTGTGATGGAGTTAAAGTTGTAAATAGCAGAATTAGAAATAACTTAGCTGACGGTGTAAACTTCTGTCAGGGAACAAGTAATGCAGTAGTATATAACTGTTCAGTACGAAACAATGGTGATGATGGCTTGGCAATGTGGAATGACCAGACCATGGGTGCAAAAGATGAAGTAAATAACGTATTTGCATATAACACAATTGACTTAGGATGGAGAGCCGGTTTATTGGCAATCTATGGTGGTCAGGGTCACAAGGTTTACAACAACTATTTATGTGATTCATTTATGGCAGCAGGTATTCACTTTAATACAACATTCCCTGGATACAAATTCTCAGGTTCTACACCTAATACATTTGACAACAACATTCTTGTAAGATGTGGTACACCAAAAGAATGTTGGGGAAGAGATTATGCGGCTATTGACTTTGAACAGGAAGTAAAAAATATTGTATTTAATAATACACAGATTTACGATTCACCGTTTACTGCAATAAGACTTTTAGGAACAAGTTATAGTAATATCACATTTAATGATACTACAATTTTAGGTGCAGGTCTTTCAAAACAGATTTCTGATTTCTCAAGCTCAGGTTATTCAGGAGCAGCAATCAGAGAAAATGCAAATTCATCAGCTGTATTTAACGGACTTACTGTTGGTGCGGTTGTTTCTGACCAGACAGGAAAGAACACAAGTACATGGCCTTTCTATACAGATAATGCTACACCTAAAAATTTAGCAGGCAATGATACAGTGACACTTTTAGATGATGATGTTACATATGAAGTTCCGGGTTATCCGGAAGCAGATACTTCACAGGGTGGTGGAGTTATAGATCCGTTAGACGGAATTACAGGATATGACGTTGCACTTGCAGGCCTTTCATGGAAAAATGAAAGCAATTCTTCATCTATTGAAGAAGGTGACAAAGTAACATTTACAACTGCAGTTAAGAATACATCAAATGTAGATATTCCTGAAGGAGTAGCAATTCAGATTAAAATAACTGTAGATGGAAAAGGAAGTTACACAAACACAACATATAAAGGTGGTTTAAAGGCAGGAGAAACAATTAAGCTTTCACCAACCTCTACATGGACAGCAACAGCAGGTGGACATACAATTGAAGCTACAGTGGATTATAGAAATAAACTTCCAAATGAGCTTTCAAAGGATAACAACACAAGATCAAAATCATTTAACGTTCAGGAAGCTCCTGACAGAGAACCTACTTATACACCTGTAACAGGAAGATATGATATTCAGGTTTTAGATGTTACGTGGGATAAAGAGATTATCAATGTAGGAGATGCACTTACATTTACAGCTACTATTGTAAATGCCGGAGATACAGCAATTCCTGCAGGTCAGAAATTAGGTGTACAGTTCCAGATTGATGGAAATCCATATCCATCTCCAATTACATGGAATGACCAGTATTTTGATGGACTTCAGCCGGGACAGGTAATTAAATTAACAGCAACCGGTGGAAATAGTGGAAGTTCATGGGCAGCAACAACCGGATCACATACTGTAACAGCATGGGCTGATGACAGTAATGTATTTGGCGAAATGAATGAAACTAACAACAAATATACAAAGACAATCACTGTACCTTACGGCGGAGTACAGTATATTGAAAATCCTGATAAGCCGGATGACTTAGATAATACAGGAGAAATTGAGCAGCCAACAGAGAAACCTACAGAAACACCAACAGAGCCTGGTACTGAAACAGTTGTAACAAGCAAGGATGTAAACGTTGTAGGATATCAGATTAGCTCAACATTAAAGGGAAGCAGAGTTGTGGCATCTGTTGAACCAACAGTTAATGGCAAGAATGTTGTAAAACATGGACTTGTATATGCATTAACAAAACTTGGTGATAAGGATACAGGTGTAAAGAATATCGATATGACAGTATTAGCTGACAATTATTATGTTGCATCATTTGAATCAACTAACAATGGAAATGTTGATAAAGTATTTGGAAGCTCAAAGACAGCTCAGTATTATGTAATGACAACATTATTTGAGAACCAGACAGTACAGGAATATACAGCAAAATACAAAGTAAGAGCATATGCTGTTTTAAGTGATGGCTCATATGTATATAGTGATATTTATTCATATTCTGTATATAATGTGGCATCAGCATTATACGATGGTGGAAAAATGCCTACAAATGCAGGTCATACATATTTGTACGATAGCATTTTGAAATTGGTAAATCCATCATATAAACAGGTTGACTATGATTGGTCAGATATTGTAACAAGCTTATAAGTAGAAATTTGTATTTCTCTTTTGCTATGAAACCGTTATGTTGATAATGTCAGCATAGCGGTTTCATTAATTTTAGATGAGTAACAAAAACATGGAAAGGGAAGAATATTTTATGAAGTCTAAAAGAATAATTGCTGTTTTTTTGATGGCATTAATGATTATAACAACAGGATTGTCAGAAGTAAAAAATATGAATATAAAGGCTGCAGATACAGAAAATATAGCCTATAAAAGAACCATTACAGCATCATCTGTAGAATCAGACGAATATTTGGCGTCTAATGCTGTAGATGGAGACGGAACAACACGTTGGGCATCTGAATTTGCAGATAATCAGAACCTGATTGTGGATTTGTGGCAGTCATATACCATATCAACAGTGAAAGTAGCATGGGAAGCTGCTTATGCATCACAATTTCAGGTACAGGTGTCAAATGACAATACAACCTGGACAACTGTATATGAAAATTATAATGCCACAGGTGGAACACAAACCATTGAATTTACGCCGGTAAGTGCCAGATATGTAAAAATCTATTGTATAAAACGTGCAACGGAGTATGGTTTCTCAATTTATGAATTCGAGATATATAAGGACAGCGTAGGAGGTAGTACAATAAAAAGCGATGCTGCAAGTGCCAGAAAAAAGGTTATGGAATATTTATACAGTATGCAGGGACAGAAAACCATTGTTGGAATACATAACCGTGAGCCAAATTCGGAACCTTCAAAACAGACAAATCAGGCGTATGCCGTAACAGGACAGTATCCGGCACTTTGGAGTGGAGATTTCCTATTTTCGTCATCAGATGTTTCAAACAGATGGAATATGATATATGAATGTAAAAAGCAATGGGAAAATGGCTCAATAGTTCAGCTTATGTTACATGTTACACCGCCTACACAGGCAGAGGCAGGAAACTGGGATGGCGGAGTTGTAAGTAAACTGACGGATGAACAGTGGAGTAGCCTGATAACAAATGGTGGTGAATTGAATAAGGCATGGAAGAAAAGACTGGATACATATGCACAGTATATCTCTTACTTAAAAGATAATGGGGTTCCGGTTTTATTCAGACCTTTCCACGAAATGAACCAAAGTATGTTCTGGTGGGCAGGCAGAAAAGGCACTAACGGAACCGGAGCATTGTACCGTTTAACAAGAGATTATCTTGAAAAGGAAAAAGGACTTGATAATATTATATGGGTTTGGGATATGCAGGATTTATCTTATGACTGGAGTGAATATAATCCGGGAAATGATTATTGGGATATTTTTGCAGTAGACATATATAATAGCGATTATTTTACAGAATATAAATATAATCAGGCATTAAGTGTGGCAGAAAATAAGCTGATAGCCATAGGGGAGTGTGACAAACTTCCTACTGCGCAGCAGTTGAAGGAGCAACCAAGATGGAGTTTTGTAATGAGCTGGGCAGAGCTTACGTTCTCCCATAATACAAACAGCGAAATCCAAAACCTATATTGGGCTGAAAACACAATTGTGCGAAATGATTTACCGGATTTAAAGGGAAAAGAAACTTTAAATGTAAGTGATGATGTAAGTATCAGGGGATACCAGATTAGTACAACATTAGGTGGAATAAGGGTTGTAAGTGGGGTAAAACCTGAAATAAACGAAAAGAATGTTGAAAAAACAGGCTTTGTATATGCTTTGGAAAAGACAGGAGATGTTACAAATAACATATCTGATGATGAAATGTATGTGGGAAATGAAAATGATTATATAAAATCCTTCGAATCCACACAAAATGGATTAATGGGCTATAAGGATGGAGAGAATAATTATGTAATGACTATGCTTTTTGAAAAAAATAATTCTCAGGAATTTTCCACAAAATATAAGGTCAGGGCATATGCAGTGTTAAGTGATGGTACATATGTCTATGGAAAGGTACATTCCTATTCAATATATAATATTGCTGAGGCAATGTACGAAAACAAGTTAATGAAAACGGCATCAGGTCATGATTACCTGTATGACTCAATTATTTCCGTAGTAGAGCCATCCTATAAAAAAATTAATTTTGAATGGTCAGGAAGTATTGTAAAATAAAAAGCAACTACCCTACATATATTGTATAAAAAGCATGTAGGGTAGAATAGTGACGGAATTTATTAAGTATAGCAAAAAAATGGAAATTTTCATGTCTCTGGTTTTGTTAATGTCAGTGACGTTAATTGCCTGCAATATGAACAAAGTAGTTGAAAACAGGGAAAGCACAGTTAAGACAAAGGGGAAAGATTACATAGTGGTAATTGACCCGGGACATGGGGGAGAAGACCCGGGAAAAGTAGGAATAAATAATGCTAAAGAAAAAGACGTTAATCTTGCCATTGCGTTACAGCTTCGGGATATATTACAGAAAAAAGGTATTAATGTTGTTATGACACGAGATACGGATACATCATTAAAGGAAAATGGCAGATTTTCAAAAATCGGTGATTTAAACGGAAGGTGTAGCATAATAAACAAGGCTTATGATAATAACAATAAATGTGTGTTAATAAGTGTTCACCAAAACAGCTTCACAGGTCAATCAGTTCATGGTGCCCAGGTATTTTATTATCAAAAATCTGCCCAAAGTATGAAATTGGCAAAAATAATGCAGGAAAAACTCAATAAGGATATTAATATGGAGAAGGCAAAAAACGAAAAGCCTAATGACAGTTATTATATGCTGATAAATTCAAAATGTCCGGGAATCATTGTAGAGTGTGGTTTTTTAAGTAACCCTGAAGAAGCAGATAATCTAAACAACAGTGATTATCAAAGACAGTTAGGAGATATACTTTGCAGGGGAATTATGGATTATTTTAGCGAAATGACAGAAACCAAGTAGATGTATAGGGAAAAATAGGGACAGGTTAATATGGGCTAACATTGTATTTTGAAGGTACATATGATAAAATATAACAAGTATATGTCAGGTGAGGCGCAAGATGAAGACTATAATTGTAAAGATAGATAAAGATAACTTAAAGGATGATTTTGCTGTTAGTCAGTTAGAAAAGGCAGGAGAAATTATCAGAAATGGCGGACTGGTTGCCTTCCCAACGGAGACTGTTTACGGATTGGGAGCCAATGCTTTAGATGAAGAGGCAGCAAAGAAGGTTTATGAGGCAAAAGGAAGACCGTCAGACAATCCTTTAATAGTTCATATATCAAATCTTAATATGCTTGATGACATTGTTACACAGGTGCCGGAGGTGGCAAAGAAGCTTATGGATGCTTTCTGGCCGGGGCCTATGACACTTATATTTAATAAAAGCGGGTTAGTACCCAAGGGAACCACAGGAGGACTTGATACGGTGGCAGTGAGATTCCCTAATCATCCTATTGCACTGGAATTAATTGAAAAATCAGCAGCACCTAGTGCAAATTTATCAGGAAAGCCAAGCCCTACTATGGGAGAACATGTTATTGATGATTTAGATGGAAGAATTGACATGATTATTGATGGCGGAATGGTAGGAATGGGATTGGAATCTACGATTATAGATGTTACATCTAAGACACCTATGATTTTAAGACCGGGGTTTATTACATACGAAATGATTAAGGATGTAATAGGCGAGGTTGGTGTGGACAAGGCTATATTATCGAAGCCTACGGCTGATTTTAAACCAAAAGCACCGGGAATGAAATACAGACATTATGCACCGGAAGCAGACTATAGTATTTATAGAGGTACTGCTGAAAAGGTGGCAGATAAAATAATTATGCTTGCAAATGAAAAAGCAGATAAAGGTTTTAAGACCGGAGTGATAACGGTTGACCAGCACCTTAATCTGTATCAGAGAAAGCTTAATAAAGACATAATGGTAGTATCACTGGGGAATTTGGATAAGCCTGAAACTATTGCCAACATGCTGTTTAAAACTCTTAGGGATTTTGATAAGGCAGGTACAAAATTTATTTTTGGTGAGGCATTTTCACAACATAACGTTGGATGGGCAATTATGAACAGACTTACAAAAGCAGCAGGTTACAACATTATAGATGTATAATTGTTTGTAAAAGTTGGGAGGTAAGATGCTAGAATTTTCAAGAATATTGTTCGTAACTGAAACGGATACGTCAACAGGACCATTGGCTGCATCACTTCTAAATCATTATCTTCCCCTTGAAAGAGTGGACATAGATTCAAGAGGATTGGCGGTTCTTTTTCCGGAACCTATGAATCCGAAAACTGTAGCCATTGCGGCTTCAAAGGGACTTGAAATAAACAGAAGTTCCAAGCAGCTTGAATCGGAAGATTTTGGAGGAGATGTACTTGTGTTGGTTCTTGATGCAACCAAAAAGCAGACGGTATATGATGATTATACAGAGGCTGAAAATGTTTATACTTTGAAGGAATATATAAACGAAGATGGAAGTATAACTAATCCGGACGGGGGAGAACTTGCAGATTATGCAAAATTATACGAGACTTTAGACGAGGTTATAAAGAAGCTTGCGAATAAACTTAAAGGTATTAAGGCATAAATAAATATAATAAGATACGGAGGAAATGTCATGGCAAAGACAGTAGTAATGGATCATCCATTGATTCAGCACAAAATAGGTATTATTAGAAAAGAAGAAACAGGAACAAAGGATTTCAGACAGTTAATAAGTGAAATAGCAATGCTTATGACTTATGAAGCAACAAGAGACTTAGAATTAGAAGATGTTAAAATTAAGACACCTATATGTGAAACAACAGTTAAGCAGTTAGGTGGAAAGAAGTTGGCAATCGTTCCGATTTTAAGAGCAGGACTTGGTATGGTTGACGGAATGCTTGCAATGATTCCATCAGCAAAGGTAGGTCATATCGGATTATACAGAGACCCGGTTACGGCATTGCCTCACGAGTATTACTGCAAGTTGCCTGAAGACTGTGATAAGAGAGAGGTATTTGTGGTTGATCCTATGTTAGCTACAGGAGGTTCTTCAGTAGCTGCAATACAGATGCTTAAGGATAAGGGAGTTAAAAATATTACCCTTATGTGTATTATTGCTGCCCCTGAGGGAGTAAAAGCTATGCAGGAAGCACATCCGGATGTGGATATGTACATTGGTGCATTAGATGAAAGATTAAATGAGCATAAATACATTATTCCGGGATTAGGAGATGCGGGAGACCGTATTTTTGGAACAAAATAGAAATAATATAAAACCCATTGCCAAGGTTTAACCAACGGACAATGGGTTTTGTTGAAAAATACTGTGAAGATATGGAAAGGAGCTAAAATGGGAAATAAAAGACAGGATTACATATCTTGGGACGAATATTTTATGGGCGTGGCTTTTTTAGCGGCAATGCGTTCTAAGGATCCCGGAACACAGGTTGGAGCATGTATTGTAAGTACAGATAATAAAATATTATCAATTGGTTACAATGGAATGCCTATAGGATGCAATGATGATGATTTTCCATGGAACAGGGAAAGTGAAGACCCATATAATAACAAATATTTTTATACCACCCATAGTGAGTTAAATGCCATACTTAATTATCGTGGCGGAAGCTTAGAGGGAGCAAAAATATACGTTACATTGTTTCCATGTAATGAATGTGCCAAGGCGATTATTCAGTGTGGAATCAAGAAGGTTATTTACGCAGATGATAAATATGCAGATACTCCGTCAGTTAAGGCATCAAAGCGAATGCTTAAGGCTTCGGGAGTGGAATTTGTTCCTTATGAAAAATCAGGAAAAGAAATAGTTATTAAGCTATGACTTATGAAACGGTATAAGATTACCGTTTCATAACTCTGCTTCGCAGAGCACGCCCCTTTGGGGCTGGTCAGGTACGCATATGAAACACCTGATGTGTTTCATATGCTATAGTTTATGTAGCAAAAAACTAACTTT
>OLQE01001010.1_pt1 | contig 17576 bp, 17 predicted proteins | sample 1643161 | NCBI WGS metagenome assembly OLQE01 (sample SAMEA3136650, study PRJEB25190) | human gut metagenome | reverse complement strand
CCTGACTTCGCCAAAATAGGAATGCCCTTTTTGGTGAGCTTACCTAAGCCATACATGGCCTTTTCCAGAAACGCTTCGTCTTCAATAACTTCATCGTCATCAAGGAATACAACGGAGTCGAATCCGAGCACCTGTGCAACCACTAAGCCAAGATTGCGTACCGCAGAATATCCCGTAAGGCCAATGCAATCGCTCTGGTTTCCGAAACCTAGCTGCTCAAACCTTTGCTGGATAATGCTTTCCTCTTCCTGAGCAACAATAAGAATATGCATCTGAGGAAACTTATCTACGATTGCCTTAACCTTCGCTGCAGCTTCCTTATCAACGCCGCCTTCAGTTGCAACCAAGACGATAATTTGTCCCAAGCCCTTTACTTTTTGTAAAGATGCCAAGCAGCGCTCGAGCGTGCCCTTGGAATTTAAGGGTGTTGGATGGTCATACAAACTCGAAGGTGTGCCACGCTTGCGCATGGGCGATGTATAAAACGAAGGAATTATTACTGCAGGATTCATAGTATCACCTTAACAAATATACAAATAATGCCTAATGCATGACTCAGTTTCGTGAACCATTGTACCCCAAGCAAAACTATCCCTCTAAGCATCCATAAAAGGGCAGTTGTTAAATTGAGGCAAACCAACAAAGAACGCTAACGCCTGCGCCTAGGATGACCGCGTCTTGTTCGTATGCGTTCAGCTTCTTCACGCCGCACTTTAACTTGCTGACTTTCTTCGCGTAAACGGATATATGACTCTAGGCGTGCAGAAGAAAGCTCACCTTCGTCAACAGCTCGTTTCACCGCACACCCTGGTTCGTTGGTATGCGTACAGTCGCGAAAACGACATGATTGTGCCAATTCTTCTATATCTGAAAATGTAGCGCCAATACCTTCATCGGCATCCCAAAGACCTAGCCCGCGCACACCAGGCATATCGATAACGCTTCCTCCACTCGGAAGTTCAATAATTTCACGTGAAACAGTAGTATGACGTCCTTTTCCATCTTGGCGTACGGGAGTAGTAGATTGAACCTCTTTTCCAACCAACATATTTACCAGACTGGACTTGCCCACACCTGAACGTCCAAGCAGAACTGCCATTTTATTGTCTTTGGCAATAAGATCTGCCACCACCTGAATGCTCTGAGAATCTTTTTCGGAAACCACTAAAACCGAATCGTTGCCAATAAACCCATCGATGCGCTGGCGCACTGCTTCTACTTCTTCTGCCGAGGCAACAAGGTCTGCCTTGGTAAGCACCACGGCAACCTCAACACCTGTTTCATGAGCGAGCACCAATTCGCGCTCTAAACGGCGCACGTTTACCTCTTCTAGCGGCTGAGCCACCAACACTAAATCAAAATTCGCAGCCAACGTTTGCGGCAAGGCGCGCTCAGTTGGGTCTTTACGAACAAACGAAGAGGTACGTGGGAGTGTTTCTTCGATAATTCCTTTATCGTGACCTTCAGGAAGAGAAACGGTAACAAAATCGCCAATAACAGCACGCTGGTCGCTTCCCTTTACCAACGAGATAGCGTGCTCGCAACGCACTTCTTCACCAGAGGCAAGACGAACCAAGGGAAATCCGCGGTCGAGTTTAACTACTCTGCCAACTTGCCGTTCTGTGAATTCTTCCGTCACGCTTATAGCATCCTTTCACGTTTAATGTGGTAGGCAATCATCAAGATAGCCCCCAACGCACACGCAACAACTGCAATGCTTAAGATGCGCATATTGGGAGCAGAAGTGGATTCGTATCCTTTTTGAATTGCAGAAACTTCTTCAGCATGAATATCAGACAATCCCTGATGTTCAGCGCATTCCAGATGGAATGTTCCGCGCACCTGAAGCTGTGTACCTACTGTGCCATATTGTCCGTAGGTATCAATAATTGAAGACTGATCCTTGGTCATAAACACGCTGATTACACTAGGGCTGGTTTCACTATCCTGCAGGGTAATCCAGCAGTTGTTTCTGCGAAACTCATCGTTTACACGATCCCCTACTACTTCGCCCTTAACCAAGACCGTCTGACCTTCGTAGTAGGAGTCAGCCTCAGCTAAATCAGCAATGGAAGTTTCATATAAAAACGAACTATCGGAAAGTTGATTTACATATATCTTATTACTCAGGTCCTCTCCGTTATCGGAGCCTTGTTTTTCTTGACTAGGTTCTTCTTGACCAGAATCTTCCTGGCTGGATTGTTCTTGGTCTGCCTGCACTTGTTGGTTTGTCTGATTTTGAGGATCATCCGCCCAAAGGCTTGCAGGACAAGCACACAATGTAAGCACAAGCATTAATGCAACAAAAAGCGCACTGAGAGTAGTAGGTTGTTTACAAGATGCCGCAGCCTGTTTCGACGAAGCCCACTTCGACGCAACCTGTTTACAAAATGCGGCAGACTGCTTCGACGTAGCCTGTTTCGGCGCGCCCTGCTTCGATACAGTCTGCCTACGAGATACATACGCAAGGAGCTTATTCATTATGCCTGCTCCTTTAGCTTCTTTTTCGCAAGCGATCCCACTGAAACAACCACTTTAACAATCAGGGCAATAAGCGTGACGAACTCAAGACGGCCTGCCCACATTTCCAAAATATAAACTGCCTCTAATACAGGGGGCATGCCGTGCGCAATAATGCCCGAGCTCAATCCGCCGTTAGATGCCATGGAAACTGATTCGAAAATAGCATCAAGCGCATCATATCCGTGCGCGATACCCACCAGCGATCCCAAAAGATAGGTGAACACAAACAGGGCGGAAACCGTTAGAGCAGCTTTCGCCACTTCGGTAGTAAGCACCTTTTTCCCCAGGTGATAATAGCGCACCGAAACGCGTGCAGTTCCTGGGGCTAGCGTTTCTTTGATGGTAGAAACCATCGACTTCGCAATTAAGCCCAAGCGTGAGAATTTCATACCACCAGCGGTACTTCCGCTCGAACCGCCTACTGCCATCAAGATAGCAACAACCAGGAAGGCACCCGATGAAAATACCGTGGTCATTTGGTTGTTGGTAACCGTTTGAAAACCAGTAGTAGTTGAAGCGGACACTACCATGAATACGCCACGACGCAAAAGTGCCATGATGTCCGAAAAGCCGCCCGAGGCACACAGCGAAAACATAAGGACTACCGTAGCGATAAGCATCCAAACAACGCCTGTGCGAATTTCATAGTCCTTAAAGAAAGAAGTTGTCTCGCCCTGACTAATCTTTACAAAGAGGGCAAAATTAACTGCGCCCAAAAGCATCAAAACCATACACACTACTTCGAATGCAAACGAATGGTAGTACATTGCCGATTGCGAAGTAGGAGAAAATCCTGCAGTGGTAAAGCCAGAAATAGCCATCCACAAAGCATTAAGCAGCGCACGAAGCGGTTCAAATCCTCCAAGAATACAAAGAAGGAACAGTACCGCCGTAGCAACACCAATAACTGCCAATGCAATCTGACTAATAAGACGAACCGTATTTACGATATTAGGCAATACGTGTTCGCTTCTGCCTTCTGATGAATACAAGCCTGATGTGGACTTACCAAAAATTCCCAACGAAAGCGCAATAACAATAAGGCCTAAGCCACCAATTAAGTGCATGGTGAAACGCCACATGTTATCGGCATAAGAAAGATGCTCAAGGTCTATTACCAGCGAAGCACCCGTTGTTGTTAACCCCGAAGTCGCCTCGAACAGGGCATCAAGATACGACCCGTAATGTCCTGATAAGGCAAGCGGTATTGCCGCTACAAAAGCCAGTACAATCCAGGACATACCAGTAACCGCAAGAGCTTGCTGGTGCGTAAGCCTACCTGGTTGGATACGCAGAAAACGCAGCACTGAACCCAAAATGAGAGAAATACCAAACCCTAGCAAATAACGACAGGCTGGTTCCCATTCCTGACACACCACCGCAACAATAAGCGGAATAGTGAGTGCAATAGAGAAAAACGAAATAAGCACACCAAGATAGTGCCCAATAACTCGAACGTCATACCAGGTAAATCGCTGCCACATACAAAGACCTACCCAAAGACAAATAAGAATCGAATAGCAATAGTAATTAAGTACAGCACGATAAGAAAAGCCATCAGGCTAACCAAAACTGCACAGAATCCTAGAACGGGAACAAGCAAGTTCTCCTTCTTTTCGACCCTTAGAATATTTCTTTCAAGTTTATTCATGGGGGTTATTCTAATACAACAAAATAAAAGAGGGGTTCATACACAAAAGGAGCGGTATTGCATGAACGCTCATCCATACAATACCGCCACTTAATTTGCAGAATATATGTTCTGTTTAAGGCGTGTTCGTTAAGAACTTAGTCGCCGAAATCCATTCCGCGAAGCACGTCGTTTGCCTGCTTCAGCACATCATCAGCATCTTGCGATGTTTCCTGTGATGGATCTTCATATTCGCCACCAGTAAGAGCTGCAGAGCTATCACCCGCATGCAGGCTTGAGCGATTTTCAACCTTGGCACAGTAATTGCCATCAGCATCCAAATCGATCGTTACCTTAGCGCCATCGCCAATATGGCCGTCGATAATCTCCGTTGCGACACGGTCGGTTACCTCGCGCTGAATCAAACGACGCAGTGGACGAGCACCGTATACTGGATCGTATCCATCAATAGCCAAACGCTCGCGCGCTGCTGGGGTTACTTCCAGTTCAATTCGACGATCTGCCAAACGACCACGTACTCCATTCAATTGCAAATCAACAATAGGCTCCATAGCTGCAATTGAAAGCGTATTGAAGGTAATAACTTCATCAATACGATTCAAGAACTCAGGACGGAAGGTTGTGCTCAGCGCTTCGTTGATCTTCATCTGCATTTCAGCCAAACGCTTAGCAGCAGTAGCAACGTCTGCCTTCATCATGTCTTCCATCATGCTGCCCATAGAATCGCCCTCGTTTTGGTTGGCGAATTCGCGAATGGACTGAGAACCAACATTGGAGGTCATAATGATAATGGCATTCTTGAAGCTAACTACACGACCCTGACCATCAGTAAGACGACCATCGTCGAGTACTTGCAGCAAGATATTGAACACATCCTGATGCGCTTTTTCAATCTCGTCGAGCAGAATTACGCAGTAAGGCTTACGACGAACCGCTTCAGTAAGCTGACCGCCCTCGTCATAGCCAACATATCCCGGAGGGGCACCAACCAAACGAGAAACGGAATGCTTCTCCATGTATTCCGACATGTCGATACGGACCATAGCCTTTTCGCTGTCGAAAAGATATTCAGCCAACGCTTTTGCGAGCTCGGTCTTACCAACACCCGTAGGACCCAAGAACAAGAAGCTGCCAATAGGACGGTTCGGGTCAGACAAGCCCGCACGATTACGACGGATAGCGCCTGCCACCGCAGATACTGCCTGATCTTGCCCGATAACGCGCTCGTGAAGCTTGGACTCCAAGTCGACAAGCTTGGCCATTTCGCCTTGCATCATCTTGGTTACCGGAATGCCAGTCCATGCAGAAACCACTTCTGCGATTTCCTCTTCGCCAACTTCTTCTTTAAGAATTGCGCCATCTTGCTGACGGTTCTCAAGCAAAGCTTCCGCATCTGCTAACTGAGCTTGCAATGAAGGAATGGTACCGTAGCGCAACTCAGAAGCACGAGCGAGATCGCCTTCGCGGGTAGCACGCTCTTCGTCCAACTGAGCAGCTTCAATATCTGCCTTCAAATTCTGAACGCCTACGATAACGTCCTTTTCGTTTTTCCACATAGCCTTCTGCTTATCAAGTGCTTCTTGAGCCGCAGAAATCTCTTTACGCAACGCTTCCAAACGTTCACGGCTTGGCTCATCGGTTTCCTTCATAAGTGCTTGCTCTTCGATTTGCATCTGAGTAAGCTTGCGCTCTGCCAGATCCACCTCTTCAGGCATGCTGTCTATTTCAATACGCAGACGACTTGCCGCTTCGTCCATAAGGTCAATAGCTTTGTCAGGCAAGAATCTGTCAGAAATGTAGCGATTCGAAAGTTCTGCAGCAGCAACCAAGGCAGAGTCCTTGATGCGTACACCATGATGAATTTCGTACTTTTCTTTCAAACCACGAAGAATTGCAATGGTATCTTCCACGCTTGGCTCGCTTACCAGCACGGGCTGGAAACGACGCTCAAGAGCGGCATCCTTTTCGATGTATTTACGATATTCATCCAAAGTGGTTGCACCAATTGCATGAAGTTCGCCACGAGCCAATGCAGGCTTAAGCATATTGCCCGCATCCATAGAGCTATCGCCCGTCGAACCTGCGCCAACAATGGTATGCAATTCGTCAATGAACAAAATGATTTGTCCATCGGATTGTTTTACCTCACGAAGTACCGCCTTCAAGCGATCTTCGAATTCGCCACGATACTTAGCGCCTGCCAACATTGCAGGTAAGTCCAAAGCGATCAATTCGCGATCTTTCAAGCTTGAAGGAACGTCGCCTGCAACAATACGCTGCGCTAAGCCCTCAACGATTGCCGTCTTACCAGTACCAGGCTCACCAATGAGTACAGGGTTGTTCTTAGTACGACGAGACAAAACTTGAACGGTGCGACGAATTTCTTCCGAACGACCAATAACAGGATCCAGCTTGCCTTCACGCGCTGCCTGAGTAAGGTTGTTACCGTACTGTTCAAGCACTTCAAACTCGGGCTTGCTCGTAGCATCGGTTACGCGTGTATCGCCACGGAGTTCCTCATAGGCCTCTTCGATGTTTTTGCGCGTAATACCCTGATCGTTTAAGATTTTGCCTGCAGTTCCACTATCTTCAGAAAGCGCAATTAGCAGATGCTCTGTGGTGGCATAGGAGTCACCCAGCTTTTCTGCAATCTTTACCGCTTTATCAATGAGTGAAATGAACGCAGGGGAAGGAGCAGTAATGCCCATACCCATAAAACCATTGCCACTTACTTTAGGCATACGGTCTTCTTCTTCCTTCACGCGCGCCTGCAATACAGCAGGATCTGCTCCAATACGCGTGATAATGGCATTCATATTATGTTCGCCTGCAGACAGGATGGCATCAAGCAAATGAATAGGCTCGACTGCGCTTGCTTCGCGCTCGCCAGCAATGCTCATTGCTGACTGGAACGCTTCCTGTGCTGTAAGCGCCAGCTTGTCTAGTCTCATATATAGCTCCTTTACAGAAGTCGACGCAAAACAATTGCGTTGCTTTCATTTACCAACGAATTAACGCTTTCTCGAGTTTCCAATTCATGAACCCTATCGGCTAAGCGACGAACTCGTTTATGCAAGGCATCAATTTCTTCATCGCGTTCATCCAAACGGCCCTTTAAATCCAAAATTCGAATAACACCTGCGAGGTTAATTCCCTCGTCAGTTAACGCATTAATAAGCTGCAAACGCTCAATATCTGCTTGCGAATACATACGGGTGTTACCACTCGTTCGCTGAGGAGATACCAAACCTTTTTGCTCGTAAATTCGCAGGGTTTGAGGATGGACGCCTGCAAGTTCTGCTGCAACACTAATCATGTACAGCGGTCTGTTTTTGTCCTCCATTACCAAGCCCTCACTTCTTCACTCGTTGCTGCCTGGAATGCTTCCAGGGCTTCTTTTTGTTTATCGTTCAACGTCTTAGGAACAGCCACGTGCAGGGTTAAAAGTAAATCGCCCGTACCCGTTGCACCTTTCCCTAAACGTGGAGCGCCTTTTCCTTTTACCTTCAAGACCGTTCCACTTTCGCACCCCGCAGGAACTTTTATGCTTACCTTTTTTCCTTCGGGGGTAGGAACAACAATCTGTGTTCCCAGAGCAGCTTCCGCAAAAGTAATGGGCACATCCATTAAAACGTCTGCTTTATCGCGCTTGAACAAAGGGTGATCTGCAATGTGAATATTCACGAGCAAATCGCCTGCAGGACCACCTTGAATTCCTGGTGCGCCCTTGCCTTTCAAGCGAACGCGACCACCTTCAACAGCACCTGCAGGAATTTTTATCGAAAGGGTTTCCTTTTCGTTGGTGCCCGCCTTGCCTATGCGAACCTTCTTTTCACATCCTTTGAAGGCCTCATCAAACGTAACGGTCATGGTTACGTTTTTGTCGGCGCCCTTTTGTGGCTTTGGTTGAGCATGATAGGTTTGGCCTTGTCCGCCAAAGTTCCATTCGGTGCCGAAAGCACCTTCACCATTGCGGATACTTTCCAAAATGTCCGCCCAGCTACCAAAACCGCCAAAGCCAGAACCGCCGAAAGGATTTCCACCTTGCCCCTGCCAAGCTCCGCCACCAAATGGGATTTGGTTTTCGTTAGCGGTGCCGTATTGGTCGTAAAGCTTTCTTTTTTTCTCATCAGAAAGTACTTCGTATGCTTCGTTTATTTCTTTAAACTTCGCTTCATCACCGCCAGCATCAGGATGATGCTTGCGCGCTAATTTACGAAATGCTTTCTTAATGGTGTCTGCATCAGCGTCTCGTGGAACGCCTAGCGTTTTGTAATAGTCAGGAGTCTGTGCCATTCGTCCCACCTTTCTCTCTGTCCTACAACAAGGGCGGACCTAAACATCGCCCGCCCTTGCATTTGCCTCTTCTAAATTACTTGTTAAGCCTTCGCAGCGTCTACTTAGAAGAATCCTCAGATTCCTCTTCCGCTTCGCGCTTAGGACCACCTTGGGTAACCGTTACCATTGCGGTACGAATTACCTTGTTGCCCATGCGATATCCCTTCTGATATACCTCGGCAACAGTTTCATCAGGAACTGAAGGGTCATCAACCGTGGCTACCGCTAAAGCTTCAAGGGCATTGAAGGCTTCACCTTTAGGATCAATCATTTCAACCCCATGCTTGGTTAGCACTTCAAGCATCTTGGTGTGCACTGCCTGTACACCACCAAGCAGGCCCTCTTCGCCATTTTTTTCGGCGTAATCGATGCTTCGTTCAAAGTCGTCAATTACAGGGATTAATCCTTCAACAAGCTTTTCAGCTGCGCGAGCTTTTTCTTCCTCGCGCTGTTCATTCATGCGACGACGGTACGTATCCCATTCCGCATGAAGGCGAAGATACTTATCTTGCCAAGCTGCTGCTTCCTTTTTTGCAACAGCAATCGGATCCTCGGTTTCCTCTTCTTGAGATTCGCTAGAATCCGCAGTTTCCTCGACCTGAGTATCTTCAGTTTCAGGGGCGGCAGCTTCTGCCGCCTCCTGATCTTCTACAACCTGGTCCTCACGTACCTCGTCTTTTTCAGGCGCGGTCATGATTACTTGTCCTTCTTCTCGTCGTCGTCAACTACCTCAAAGTCTGCTTCGATGGTGTCATCGTTGGTAGGCTGCTGAGCAGCACCTGCTGCACCTTCAGCACCTGGCTGACCACCATTTTGGCTATAAGCGACTTCTGCCAACTTGTAGCTCGCCTGCTGCAAAGCCTCCATTGCAGACTTGATTGCCTCAATATCGGTGCCCTCAAGAGCAGTACGAGCCTGAGCAACCGCATCCTCTGCCTGCTTCTTGGAATCTGCAGGAACCTTGTCGCCCAACTCGTTTAACGTGGTTTCCGTAGCGTTGATCAAAGAGTCGCAGTTGTTGCGAACTTCAACTTCTTCCTTGCGAAGCTTATCTTCCTCAGCGTGAGCCTCAGCATCCTTAACCATACGATCTACTTCGTCGTCGGTCAGTGCAGTGGAACCAGAAATGGTGATCTGCTGCTGCTTGCCAGTGCCAAGGTCCTTAGCGGAAACGTTTACGATGCCGTTTGCGTCAATGTCGAAGGTAACTTCAATTTGAGGAACACCACGACGTGCTGCAGGAATGCCCGTAAGCTGGAACCTACCTAGAGTCTTGTTGCCTGCTGCCATTTCGCGTTCGCCCTGAAGAACATGAATTTCAACGGAAGTCTGATTGTCAGCTGCCGTAGAGTAAATTTCAGTCTTGCGGGTAGGAATGGTGGTGTTGCGCTCAATCATCTTGGTCATTACGCCGCCCATGGTTTCAACACCCAAGGACAGAGGCGTTACGTCAAGAAGAAGAATGCCCTCAACGTCGCCTGCCAAAACGCCGCCCTGAACTGCAGCACCCATAGCTACTACTTCGTCAGGATTTACAGACATGTTAGGCTGCTTGCCTGTCATTTGCTTTACCAATTCCTGAACTGCTGGCATACGGGTAGAGCCACCAACCAAGATAACTTCATTTACGTCGCCTGTAGAAAGACCAGCGTCCTTCAAAGCCTGCTGTACAGGAGTCTTGCAGCGATCAAGCAAGTCCTTGGTGATGCGTTCAAACTCTGCACGGGTCAAGGTGTAGTCCAAGTGCAATGGGCCAGCAGCACCTGCAGAAATGAAAGGCAGGTTGATGTTGGTCTGAGAGGTGGAAGAAAGTTCCATCTTTGCCTTTTCAGCTGCGTCCTTCAAACGCTGCAAAGCCATCTTGTCCTGGCGAAGGTCGATGCCATTGTCTGCCTGGAACTTGTCTGCCAACCAGTCAATAACGCGCTGATCCCAGTCGTCGCCACCTAGGTGGTTGTCGCCTGCGGTGGAGCAAACTTCAAATACGCCGTCGCCCAACTCAAGAACAGAAACATCGAAGGTACCGCCACCAAGGTCGAATACCAAAACCTTTTCATCCTTGTTGGTACGATCAAGACCATAAGCCAGCGCTGCTGCAGTAGGTTCGTTGATAATACGAAGAACTTCCAAACCAGCAATCTTGCCTGCGTCCTTAGTAGCCTGACGCTGAGCGTCGTTGAAGTATGCAGGAACGGTAATTACGGCCTGAGTAATAGGTTCGCCTACGCGCTTTTCTGCGTCAGCCTTAAGCTTCTGAAGAACCATTGCAGAAATCTCTTCTGGCATATAGTCCTTACCTTCAATGTCTACTACTGCACGACCGCCGTTGCCGTTCTTTACGGTATAAGCAACAGTCTTCTGCTCTTCGGAAGTTTCTGCATAGGAACGACCGATGAAACGCTTTACTGAAGCGATGGTGTTTTCAGGATTGGTTACTGCCTTGTTCTTAGCAGCCTTGCCTACCGTACGTTCGCCATCTTTACCAAAACCAACAACGGAAGGAGTGGTGCGGTCGCCTTCGGCGTTAACCAGAATTTCTGGTTCTGAACCTTCCATAACCGCCATTGCCGAATTGGTAGTACCCAAGTCGATGCCGATAATCTTTGCCATCTTGCATATTCCTTTCAGTTGCGGCTGCTTGAAGAAATACCCTCAAGCAAACCCCCTGCTTTTACCTATATATATGTCATGCTTCATCGAAGCTTTGCGCTTCATATGAGGAAGCCCACCTTTAGGTGGACCTCATGACAGTGACCATAATAAAATCTAAGTGTCTTATTGTCAAGAATCTAAGTGCCTTATTGTTAGGTTTTGTTACCTTCCTGTTGAAGATTATCTTATGTTTTCTGTTATCCCAGTTCAGAATGAAGTTTTCTTCATCTCTTGAGCGCAGTTTCAAGTAAATTTTGCGAAACAATCTAACAAAATCGCCCTTAGATTCGGCATTAGTTCCTCCAAATTCACTGTTCTTTACCCGATCGCACAAAAAAAGTCCCGCCGAAGCGGGACTTATGCGAAACACGATATAAAGCGCAAGAAGAAGTTTCTGACTAATCTTGCTTTGTTGCGTTTCTAAACTGCGCGAAGTGTTCTACTTCTTTGCAACGCCACCGATGAGGGACATCTTGGTGCCACAATCAGGACAGGTACCCTTCGTGATAACACGACCGTTCTTGGTAACGCCTTCCTGAGGATCAACCATTTCCTTCTTAGCCTTGCACTTTACGCAATAAGCAACAACTGCCATTGTAACCTCTTTTCATTTTGTCGGTATAAAAGCCGTAACAGCGAATAACGCTCGACCTATTGTAGCCATGCTTATACCATTTGACCAGTTAAAGTACTTATTTTTTTGTACCCTTAACAAAAAGAGGAAACGATATGACTAAAAACTACAAATTTAGTCTTCAACAATCTCTTCAATTGCACCCATTGGGCACTCTTCAACACAGTCGCCACAAGCAATGCAGGATTCTTCGTTAACAACAGTGCAAACACCGTCTACAACTTCAATGGTGCCCTGAGGGCAAGCATCAATACAAATACCGCAGCCAATGCATTCATCTGCCAAAATCACAGGATGGGACATGAGATACCTCTTCTCTCGTTCTTTTAGGACTTAAGGGATGCTCGGTAATCCCTCATGAATCAATTCCATGACGGGAAAATACCATAGCAACGATAAGTTGCAAGTATAGATTCTTGATTTTTCCGTTAATAGCAGAAATTGAAACGATTTTCCGACATTTTCCTCGCTTTTGCTCAAAGTGTTTACCGTCTACCGCCTGTTTTAAACAGCAACTGAAACAACTTCAGGGGGTTTCTAATCGTTCGTCAATCTCTCGTATTAATAATTCAACATCTTCCCCTCAAAACTAACGAAGTGCTTAATCGCTCTTCAAGAAGGCTAAATAACGCAGCGAAATGATTTGACGCAAGTTCTTTTCATCCCCTGCTTGTTACTCAAAAACCAGGGACTGCGTTTTATGCGCCTTCTTTCAGAGCGGCACTTCGAAATAGTTTTTCGTGAAAGATGTTGAATTTAGCAAATGCGCGGAAGCTGTTCGCCAACGAGCATATCCATGATTCGAAGTGCACCAAAGCCCGTTCGAATAGAAACACGCGACGATCTATCTTCGGGTTTTTCAACCACTTCGCCAATAATTGCCGCATCAACACCATACTTATTCGCACGCATAGCTTCTAGCGCAGCATCAGCCTGATCAGCAGGAACTACACATACCATTTTGCCTTCGTTTGCAACCTGGTACACATCGTAGCCCAGCATTTCGCACGCGCCTCGTACGGCATCTTTTACGGGAACCGCATCTTCTTCAACAATGAAATCAACGTCGGACTGATCTGCCAGCTCATTAAGAGTTGAAGCTAATCCTCCGCGCGTAGGATCACGGAAGCAACGGGTATCAGGCGCAGCTGCCAACACCTCTGCAATAAGATGGTTAAGGGGTGCAGCATCGGTTTGAATATCAGCATTAAACGACAGTTCTTCGCGACATGCCATTACCGTAATACCATGATCGCCAATGGTGCCGCTTACTAATATTTTGTCGCCAGGCTTACAAAACGCACCGGACAATTCAACGCCCGCAGGAATAAAACCAACGCCACTTGTATTGATGAATACGCCATCGCCATGGCCACGATTTACTACCTTGGTGTCACCCGTAACAATATGCACACCAGCTTCTTTAGCCATCTGTGCCATGCTGTGACAAATTTGCTGTAAGTCAGCAACAGGAAAGCCTTCTTCCAGAATGAAACCACAGGAGAGATACTTCGGAACAGCACCACTGGTTGCCACATCGTTTACCGTTCCGCAAACAGCCAACTTACCAATATCGCCACCAGGGAAAAAGTGTGGCGTTACCACGAAGCTATCGGTTGAATAAGCTAAGCGTTCACCTTCACTAGGAGCTGGCAGCGATGCGGCATCGTTGCCTTCGAGCAATTCGGTAGAGCCATATGCCTCATAGAACACTTCATCAATTATGCGTTTCATCATAGTGCCGCCGCTACCATGACCAAGCAAAACTGTTTCGTCCATACTGTTCTCCTAAATAAAAGCGCCCGTAGTAGTCATATGTAAGCGCCCTGTTTTAACGCCTTTAGTGCCTATGATTAGGTTTGCGATATCTTGCACAAGGCCCGTTTCGCCCTTAAGAACAATAACCTCTAGGCAATTTTCTTCATCAATATGAACATGCAACGACGAGACGATAGTTTCCAAATAATTGTGCTGAATCTGGTGAAGTTTTTCTTGAAGGTCGTTAGCATGATGGCTATATACAATAGTCAGCGTTCCCATAACGATACGCCCAGGCATCGAGCATTCGTCCTCGACAAGAGCATCGCGCACTAAATCGCGAACAACTTCGCTTCGGTTTTTAGCCAACCCTCGTCGAGCAACCAAATGGTCAAACTTAACGAGCAAATCTTCCGGCATAGCAACCGAAAAACGCATGAGATCATTACTCATTACAACCTCGTTCTTCTTTGTGCTAAGCCACTAACTAAACGAGGCTAACCGTAACGCCGCTGGCGTTTTCAGCATCCTCTTCAAGCGCATCCTTCGCATCATCGAGTGTTGCGCGGACTTCGTCCAAGAGCGCCTGAACCTGATGGAGCTTTTCGCCTACCGTTTCAAAACCCGCATCAGCAGCCTGATGAGCAAGATTGTGAGCCCAACGACGCTCCAGCTTAATATGGTCATCAATCTGATCCATCATCTGTTCAAACTGACCAGTATTTACTCCATTAGTGCACATAAAGCCTCCCTACAAATCTTGGCTCTAAATTGTGTTATTAATTGTTATATCTGTAATATCATGCTTAGGGTACATCAGTGTGAAGAATTTTGTAATTGGTATTATTCTTTAGGGGTGATTAGGATATGGAATCCGAACAAGCGCTGCATTCACCTTATGAAAAAATTCGCCACACTTATATATCTCCCTTTGCACAGCATTTGGAGGGAAGTGAAGATGCGCTCTTTTGCGTAGTAAGCTCTTCTCCTTTATCAGCCTCGGGCAAAAACGCTTTGCTCGCCACTGCAAAGCAACTCGGTTACCACGAAAAGCAACTAGCTTTTATCATTCTTTCAAAAGAAAGCCACACACTTACTCCCCAGAATCTTTTTACCGTTATAGAAGCGCTTGATCCTCAATGTGTAGTATGCACTGATCACGAAGCGGTAAGAGCAGCATCCGCTGGTTACAACACTCCGCTTTCCCTTGAAACACGAGAATACCTGCTCGGCCGCAATTGTTGCTGTTTTGAAGCTTTTGAAGATATGCTTGCCAACAATGATCTTAAGCAAAAAGCCTGGGCTTGCCTCAAAACGCTTCCCGCACTTGCGCATTAATCAAATCTTTGTGACATTCAGACACCCATACACGCGTAATCACATAAGAAATGGTATTCTTGCCTGCGTAGATAGAGAAACGTTTCACGCATAGGTATTCCCCCTATGCGTTTACCCTTAATACGACACTTATCGAAAGGCGTTCACATGTCGAATAAAAGCTTGAGCGGCACTCACGAATCCCAAACCATCTTGGTAACGGGCGGTGCAGGCTTCATCGGTAGCCATACTTGCGTTGAACTGCTCGAACAGGGATACAACATTGTCATTTATGATGACTTGTCCAATTCAAGCGAAGTTGCCGTAGATCGCATTCGTGAACTTACGGGAGCAACCGAAGAAAACTGTGCTTTTGTTAAAGCTTCTATTCTTGATCGCGAAGCCCTTGAAAAAGTATTCAACACCTACGACATTGCTGCCATTATTCACTTTGCTGGCTTCAAGGCAGTAGGCGAATCCACTCAAAAGCCCTTGGAGTACTACTGGAATAACGTAGCAGGTTCTTTGGTGCTCTTCGACGTTGCACGCAGCCATGGCGTTAAGAACGTTATTTTCTCTTCTTCTGCCACTGTTTATGGCGAACCAGAGATGATTCCTATCACCGAAGAATGCCCCAAGCATGAATCCACCAACCCCTACGGTGAAACCAAGTCTATGCTTGAGCGCATCTTGACTGACTTCTACCTTGCAGATAACGAATGGAACGTGGTGCTTCTTCGTTACTTCAACCCAATTGGCGCCCATGTTTCTGGTCGCATTGGTGAAGATCCAAAGGGCATTCCTAATAACTTGCTCCCCTATGTTGCTCAAGTAGCAACGGGCAAACTTGAATGCATTCAGGTGTTCGGCAACGATTACCCCACCCCCGATGGTACGGGTGTACGTGACTATATCCACGTTGTTGACTTGGCTCGCGGTCACGTTAAGGCGCTTGATTACATGGCAGGCAAAGTTGGAACGGGCAAGGCAATTGGTCTTGGATCCATTGAAGGCAGCGCTGCAGCTGATGGTACCCGCAGCGGTGTTGCAATTTTTAACTTGGGCACGGGCACAGGATCAAGCGTTATGGATGTAATCCATGCATTTGAAAAAGCGTGCGGCAAAGAACTCCCTTACAAGATTTGCCCTCGCCGCCCAGGCGATATTGCAACCAACTACGCTGCATGCGACAAAGCACGTGAAGAATTAGGCTGGGTTGCTGAATACGATTTGGCACGCATGTGCGAAGATGCTTGGCGTTGGCAGAGCAATAATCCCAACGGATACAACGGCTAACAGACGCTTGAATTTATGTTTTAAAGCACTAAAGCCCTGTAAAAAGTTTTCCTCAAGCTCAGCAAATCTTTAATCAGATTTCTTTAAAGGCGAACGGACGTAGCGGATATAACGGACGCACCGTTCGCCTTTTTCCTTATAGCTTCCTTGCTAATCGGGGGCTACGTCTTTTAAAGCCTTTAAAGAAATCTGCGATTTGAATGAGCTTTCGAAAAACTTTTGCAGGGCTTTTAGCTGATTAAACTCAACCCACTGCCTTGCTATTGTTTGCAAGTCCCCCTAGGCAAACTTCAAAATGTCTTCTGGTTTGTCGATTAGTTCGTCGGGGTTACCTGATTTAATTTTTTCGATAGGCTGATATCCCCAGGTAACCCCTACGGTATACATACCCGCATTGTTGCCCGCCAACATGTCGCCATGCGAATCGCCGAAATAGACGCATTCTTGCGGAGTTAAACCCATTTCTTGCGCCGTAACGAGAAGGCCCGTGGGATCAGGTTTGCGAGGAATGTTTTCTGCTTCACCATGCGATACATCAAACAGCCCAGGGAAATAGCGCTGTTCTACTTCACGAACACCTGCTTCAAATTTATTCGACACAATACCAAGCTTGATGCCCTTGTTTTTAAGTGCGCGAAGGGTTTCTTCCATACCATCAAAAGGCTTGGTAAGCTTGATGCCGTATTCATCGTATAAATCACAAAACAGTCTAAAAGCATGCTGAGCTTTTTCTTCAGAAATATCTTCAGGAACTGCTTGCAAGATAAGAGAGAGGACTCCATTGCCTACAAAGGTACGTACTTCATCTTCGGTGCGCGTCGGATAGCCTTCACGTTCCAACACAATATTGGTAAGCGCCGTTAAATCTGGCAGCGTGTGCAAAAGCGTGCCATCCATATCGAAAATAAAACCTTTAAATCCCGTACGCGTCATACAATACATCCTTCTTGATGGTATTCACCTTATCTGGCTCCAACCAGTAATTTACGATCACGCTTTAGCAAGCATGGTACGCAAACTTTTAGTTGTTCACAAAATAATACTAGGGTTCTCTTTTCCTTCCAGCGCACTCCATGCATTTATTACATCGTTTTACAAAATCAAATACCTACATTCTGATCAAAAAAACGTCTGCTCTTTGTAAGCGGTCGACACAAGGCGACCCACTAAAACAAAAAACGGCAATAATTGCCTGGCATTTCTAAAAACAGCGAGCAGTAGCAGAGTGCGCTAGATAGGCTCGAGAGTATGAGGAAGTGTACTTTGGTACACGACGAATGCTCGCAGAGCCTAGATAGTGTGCGCTGCTGCTGCGCAGCGTCATTGCGCTTAATGCGAAAAGAAAGCCGTTCGGTAGAACGGCTTGATTACGAATGGAGCGGGCGACGGGAATCGAACCCGCGTCAC
>OLQE01001007.1_pt1 | contig 17619 bp, 18 predicted proteins | sample 1643161 | NCBI WGS metagenome assembly OLQE01 (sample SAMEA3136650, study PRJEB25190) | human gut metagenome | reverse complement strand
CGTATTTATGAAAAAATAGGTGTTAAGTTTGAAAGGGTGTCAAAGGGTGTATATTGTACTATTGACAATAAAGATGAACAGTGTGTGCTAATAGAAGGTAATGGTAGAGATTTATCTATGTTAAAGGATGGAAGCATTGATTGTATATTCACAGATCATCCTTGGCTAGATGTAAAATCAAATAAAGGTGGAACAAGAAATTTTGCATTATACGATTGTTTTAGATACACATTAGAAGATTTTAAAGAAAAGGCCAGAGTATTAAAAGATGGATGCTTTCTTGTTGAAGTATTACCGGCGGAGAACGAAAATAATTACGAATATCTATATCAAATAAAGAAATATGCTAAAGAAGCCGGATTTGTTTATTATTCTAAAGTATCTTGGAAAAAGGGGACATTTGTAAGCAATACCGGAAGAAAAGCAAAGAATACGCAAGACATAATGATTTTTTCCAAAGGGAAAGCCAGGAGTATGCGATATGATAAAAAAAAGTCCGATATAACAGGTAAAAAGCATTATATGAGTGGATGTAATGGAATGCTACCTACTATGTTTGATGTACAGCCGGTAGCCAGAAAAAATAAAATACATCAGAGTGAATTGCCGGTAGAACTTTGTGAACAAATATTGGAATATGTTACTTATGAAGGTGAGATAGTATTAGATTCATTTGCAGGTAGCGGAGCTGTAGGAGTAGCTGCTTTGAATAAAAAAAGAAGCTGTATACTTGTAGAAATATTGAAAGAAAATATACAAAAAATAAGAGAACGTTTTAATAGCGTATTATATCAAACAGTATTGGAGTGATAGTTTTGAATTTACAAATGGATAGAAGAAAAGCAGAAAATTATTCAAGTAATGCGCAAAAAATAAGAGTTATGACAGAAAATTGGGTAGATAAAAATATGTTTTGTCCTTACTGTGGTAATCCATATGTATCTCATTTTGAAAACAATAGACCTGTGGCTGATTTCTTTTGCCCTTCATGTATGGAAGAATATGAGTTAAAAAGCAAAGGTACATCTATTAGCAATAAGGTAAATGATGGAGCATATAATACAATGATTGAAAGGATTACATCAGTCAATAATCCTAATTTCTTCTTCATGCATTATAACAAAACCAATCTTCAGATTGAAAATTTTGTTATGGTACCAAAATATTTTTTTTCGCCAGACATAATAGAAAAGAGAAAGCCATTGTCAGATACAGCAAGACGGGCAGGCTGGACAGGATGTAATATTTTATTGGGAAGAATCCCGGAAGAAGGAAGAATTTATATTGTACAAAATGAGAAGGAAGTATCTATTGAAAAGATAATCGAAAAAGTACATAAAACAGAATTTTTACGTGGTAGTAAGTTGGATGCAAGGGGATGGACTTTGGATGTGCTAAATTGTGTTAACATGATTGAAAATAAAAATTTTACTTTGGAACAGATGTATAGATTTGAAGAGTTTCTTGCGGGAAAACATCCGGATAACCATCATATAAAAGAAAAAATAAGACAGCAATTACAAATGTTAAGGGATAATGGAATTATAGAGTTTATAGGAAGAGGACGATACAAAAAAATTGGTTGACTTTTGGGGCTAATGCTGGCATAAACACAAAAAGGGGATATTGATAGGCGGTTAGCCCGGTATGTGGACGGATTAGGATAACCGCCTACCGAATAGGGTAGCATTTATATTATGATGACAACAAAAGGATGTAGGCACAATATATTTAAAGTATGACGTTGTAAGTAACGAAAATGCTTATAATTTTATTTCACAATCAGGAGGCAAAATTATGTTTAATATCATAAAAGAGGTTATTGTAAAATGGGATCCCATTCATTTGATGGGATTTGCACCCCAAGATGAGTATGATTACGAATGTCAATTAATATTGGACAGATTTGTAAAAGGTCAGGAAATATTAGGGGAAATAATATATGAAGTGTTTCGCGAAAGTTTTGGTGAAGAGTTTAGAATTGATATATCAAAATGTATGGAAATAGCTGAAGAAATGGAAGGGAGAATAGGCAAACAATGCAGGAATTACTAAAGAAAAAACTAAAAGAGGAAAATTACATCACCAGATTACCGGTTTATTTTATAGGATTGTTTATTATGACATTAGGAATTTCAATGTCAGTGAAATCTGATTTTGGAGTTTCGCCGGTCAGCTCAATACCTTATACCATAACATGTATTACTGGAATGGAAATGGGAAAAGCAACAATACTTTTTCATGTAGGACTGGTGGTTCTTCAAATAATAATTTTAAGAAAAGATTTTAAAATAAAAAATTTATTGCAGGTATTTGTGGGAATTGTATTTGGATACTTTACAACATTTTCTAATTACCTGTTTTCATTTTTACCGGATGTTGATAATATGATTATCAGGATAGCATTAATGCTTGGCAGCGCGGTATTCATTGCCGTGGAAATATTCTTTTATTTGCTGGCAGATATTGTACCCTTAGCAGGGGAAGGTGCTATGCAGGCAATAACTGAAAACTCCAATATTGCTTTTAACAAAGTTAAAATAGGATTTGATGTATCTATGGTTTCGGTATCTCTTATATCCTGTATAGTTGTGCTAAAGGCGTTTGGGTCAGTTGGCATGGGAACTGTTGTGGCAGCAGTCTTAGTTGGAACGGTATTAGGGGCTGTTACTAAAGCATTTGGAGCAAAGAGAGATTATTTATTAGTAGCAGAAAGAAGATAAAAACTATGAACAAGATACTTATTGTAGATGATGAAAGAGAAATTGCTGATTTAGTTGAAATTTATTTAGAAAATGACGGATATCAGGTTTACAAGTTTTATAATGGAGAAGATGCCCTTAACTGTATACTTAATAATGACATAGATTTGGCAATTTTAGACGTTATGCTTCCTGATATTGACGGATTCTCACTTTGCAGAAAAATAAGAGAAAAGTTTTACTTTCCTATCATTATGCTAACGGCAAAGGTAGAAGATATGGATAAAATAACGGGACTTACAATTGGAGCAGACGATTACATCACAAAGCCTTTCAATCCATTAGAACTTTTGGCGAGGGTTAAAACTCAGCTTAGAAGGTATACCAGATATAATGGGTTGGAAAATCAGGAGGATAATCAATATGATATTAGGGGACTTCATATCAATAAAGAAAATCATAGCTGTTATTTAAATAAAAAAGAAATATTTCTCACTCCCATTGAATTTGATATATTGTGGTATTTGTGCGAAAACAAAGGCAAAGTAGTGTCTTCAGAGGAACTGTTTGAAGCTGTATGGAAGGAAAAATACATGGACAGCAACAACACAGTAATGACTCATATTGCGAGAATCAGGGAAAAGATGAAAGAGCCGGCAAGAAATCCTAAATATATAAAAACCGTTTGGGGTGTGGGCTACATAGTTGAGGAATAAATAAATGAAAAGTAAAATAACAGGGAGATTCATAAGAAAATACATAGTAACAGGTGCGGTTTTTACTCTTTTAGTTATTGGGTTGGCTGTGGGAGCTGTTATATTATGTCATACCAGAATATGGTATGGAGATGACCCTACCTATATATTTCTAAAAATGATAGACCAAAACAAGTGGCAGATAGGCATTGGTTTTGTGGGCATTGGATGGATTATTATAGCATGTTTTTTTATGGTGAAATGGATTGGATATATTGGTGAAATTGCTTTGGCTTCAGAGAAACTTGCCGATTTGTCAGAGGATACAATTATACTTCATGACGATTTGAAGGAAATTCAGGATCAGTTAAATGAATTAAGAAAAAAAGCAATTAAAAATGCCAGGGTTGCAAAAGAGGCGGAGCAAAGAAAGAATGATTTAATAGTATATTTAGCCCATGATTTAAAAACCCCCCTTACAAGTGTTATAGGCTACCTTACCCTGCTGAGTGAGGAACCGGACATACCGGCAAAAACACGGGCAAAATATGTGGGAATTACTTTAAGGAAGGCAGAACGCTTAGAGGAACTAATTAATGAATTTTTTGATATTACAAGATTTAACCTTAGCAAAATTGAAATTGATTTGGAGAAAACCAATTTAAGCAGAATGATTGAGCAGGTGTGCAATGAATTTATCCCGGTTCTTATGCAAAAAGGTCTTACATGGAATCTGGCAATTACTCCTGACATTTTTATTATGTGTGACACTGACAAAATCCTAAGGGTATTTGATAATCTTATAAGAAATGCCATAAATTACAGTTATAATGATACGGAAATAAAATGTAGTCTTACATTAGAAGACAATGTTGTATATTTCAAAATAAAAAACAAGGGAAAGACTATTGCACCTGAAAAATTAAAGCGTATTTTTGAACAGTTTTTCAGGCTGGATTCCTCCCGTGGGACAGCTACCGGCGGCGCAGGGTTAGGACTTGCCATAGCAAAAGAAATAGTGGAACTTCACGGCGGAACAATTACAGCAGAAAGTAGGGATGAAAGCATTGCCTTTCAGGTGGCACTTCCATTAAGTGAGCCTTAAGAATTTCGTAAGAAATATGCAAGTGTTTTGAAACAATGGTTATACAAATAATTAAAACATAAAAATCTCCTATAAGTTAAACTTTTAATGAAAACAAAGTATAACTTGTAGGAGGTTTTTTACATATGAAAAGGAGAAGAAGGAGAAAAATAAGAGTTGTAAGGGTGACAATTTTTGTAGTAGCTATACTTATTGTAATATTTGTAGGAAGTAAAGGGGCAGGTTTTCTCATAAACCTAAAGCAAACAGACACAGAAGAGGTTACGGCAAAATATAAAGCAGAAACTCCCGTAAAAAGAGATTATAATGAAGCAGAGAAAAAATTAGCCGGGCTATCTGAAAAATATCCGGAATTTAAGCCAATATATAATAACAGAAATGAGTATCCGCAGGAAATAATAAAATCTCTTTGCAATACGCCTGAAATGATTGAATTTGTTAAGGGATACTTAGATTCAGGTAATAAGGCAAAGGGAGGTCTTACAAAGAAAGAAAAACAGGCGAAAATACCATTACTGATTCAGTGGGATAAAAGATGGGGGTACGCACCTTATGGAGAATCAGATATAGGAATGGCAGGGTGTGCACCAACGTGTTTATCCATGGTAATTGTAGGATTAACTTATGATGACAGTGCGACACCATATGAGGTAGCAAAGTACGCACAGGATAATGGGTACTATGTGGAAAATACGGGAACATCCTGGGGTCTTATGACGGAGGGGACAGCAGATTTTGGCGTAGATGGCAGGGAAATATCTCTTGACAGAGAAACGGTTATGTCTAATTTGCAGCAGGGAAATCCCATTATTTGCAGTGTAAGACCGGGAGATTTTACAACGGAGGGACATTTTATTGTACTTACTTCTGCTCAAAATAATAAGGTAAAAGTAAATGACCCTAACAGCAGATCAAGGAGCCGGTTATGGGATTACGACAAAATTGAAGGACAGATAAAAAATCTGTGGGCTTTTAGTTTAAAATCTTAAATAAAATTTTTCTAATACAAATTTTATTGATTTTATCAATTAAATATGTATAATACTAAGGTAGGGAACCTGGACTGGATATGTACGGTATGGTTCTTTACTATTGTTGATATAATATTCTGCATGGCAGATATTAATTATATTACAAAATAAGAAGAAAAGAGGTTTTAAGGCAACATGGCAGAGATTAATTTAAGCAAGTATGGTATTACAGGTACCACAGAAATCGTGTACAACCCTTCTTATGAATTATTATTCGAAGAAGAAACAAAGCCGGAACTTGAAGGCTACGAAAAAGGAAAGGAAAGTGAACTTGGTGCAGTTAACGTTATGACTGGTATTTACACAGGACGTTCACCTAAAGACAAATTTATCGTAGAAGATGAGAATTCAAAGGACACTGTATGGTGGACAACTGATGAATACAAGAATGACAATCATCCGGCTAGCAAGGAAGCTTGGGAAACAGTAAAGGATATTGCAATTAAAGAACTTTCAAATAAGAAGCTTTATGTTGTAGATGCTTTCTGTGGAGCAAACAAAGATACACGTATGGCAATTCGTTTTATCGTAGAAGTTGCTTGGCAGGCTCATTTCGTAACAAATATGTTCATTAAGCCAACAGCTGAAGAACTTAAGAACTTTGAACCTGATTTCGTTGTTTACAACGCATCAAAGGCAAAGGTTGAAAATTATAAAGAATTAGGACTTAACTCAGAAACAGCTGTAATGTTCAACATTACAAGCCGTGAGCAGGTTATCGTTAATACATGGTACGGCGGAGAGATGAAGAAAGGTATGTTCTCTATGATGAACTACTACCTGCCGCTGAAGGGCATCGCTTCCATGCACTGCTCCGCAAACACCGATATGAACGGTGAAAACACAGCAATCTTCTTCGGCCTTTCCGGAACAGGTAAAACAACTCTGTCCACAGACCCGAAACGTCTTCTGATCGGTGATGACGAGCACGGCTGGGATGACAACGGAGTATTCAACTTCGAAGGCGGATGCTACGCAAAAGTTATCAACCTGGACAAAGAGTCCGAGCCGGACATCTACAATGCAATCAAGAGAAACGCTCTGCTTGAAAACGTAACTCTGGATGCTGAAGGAAAGATTGATTTCAACGATAAGAGCGTGACAGAGAATACCCGTGTATCTTATCCGATCGATCACATCGAAAATATCGTTCGTCCGGTATCTTCCGCACCGGCTGCTAAGGAAGTAATCTTCCTGTCCGCAGACGCATTCGGCGTACTGCCGCCAGTATCTATCCTGACTCCGGAGCAGACACAGTACTACTTCCTGTCCGGATTCACAGCAAAACTGGCTGGTACCGAGCGTGGAATCACTGAGCCGACTCCTACCTTCTCCGCATGCTTTGGACAAGCGTTTCTGGAACTGCATCCGACCAAATATGCTGAGGAACTGGTTAAGAGAATGGAGCAGAGCGGCGCGAAAGCTTACCTGGTTAATACAGGATGGAACGGAACTGGAAAACGTATCTCCATTCGCGATACCCGTGGTATCATCGATGCAATCCTGAACGGCGATATCCTGAAAGCTCCGACCAAGAAGATCCCGTACTTCAACATTGAAGTTCCGACCGAGCTGCCGGGTGTAGCTACCGAGATTCTGGATCCGCGTGACACTTACGCTGATGCTTCCGAGTGGGAGACAAAAGCAAAAGATCTGGCACAGAGATTCATCAACAACTTCAAGAAATATGAAGGAAATGAAGCAGGAAAAGCTCTGGTATCTGCAGGTCCGCAGGTAGAAGAGTAATTGAATCTTCTCATTTGATATGATGTAAAAAATGACAGCCTTTCCGTCGACAGATAATTGTCGGCGGGAAGGCTGTTTTTCTGTGAGATTGAAGTTTTGGGAAGTCCGTCTCAAAAGCCAAGATATTTCAAGAGACTTTCCAATCCTTCCATAATATCATTATAAGTGGTCTCAAAATCCCCGGTATACCATGGATCGGCGATATCTCTGGGATGGTCGGAAAAATCCAGAAGGCGGGCAATTTTCTTCTCGTCTTCCGTGTTTCTGACAAAGCGTTTCATATTACGGATGTTCCAGCTGTCCATTCCCAGCAGATAATCGTAATCGTCAAAATCCCTGGAAGTCATCCTGCGTGCCTGTTTTCCGCGGCAGGAAATGCCAAGGCTGGAAAGTTTCTGACGGGTGCCGTAATGGGGCGGATTGCCGATTTCTTCATTGCTGGTTGCAGCGGAAGCAATCAGGAATTGGTTGGAAATTCCTTTTTTCTGAACCAGATCTTTCATTAAGAATTCTGCCATGGGGGAGCGGCAGATGTTGCCGTGGCAGATAAATAGTACTTTAATCATCTTTTTATATCTCCATTTAAGTCTTGTATTTCTTCCCAAACGCTTGATATTTCAGGGTTTTCCGACTTTTGAGTTTTCCTTTCTTTTCAAGGTATCTTCTCAAATCTTCTCGTATTTTCTTATGTTTTTCCCTGCAATCTTGGTAAATCCATTGGTAAAGCAAGCGTCCTTACCAACGGGCTTTTTTAACTATTCGCTATCCGATATACTTCTTCCTTTGCATCATCAAAATTCACATGGGTGTAAGTGTTCAAGGTTACACTGATGTCTGCGTGACCCATGATATACTGCAAGGTTTTCGGATTCATACCGGATTTTGCCATATTAGAGCAAAAGGTGTGCCTGCATACATGAGGGGTAACTTTCGGCATCTGGATACGGTAAATCCTGTTGTATTTCTGAATGATATGCTCCAGATACTTTTCCCAGTGAAGGGCAACCATCGGCATATCGTTTTTATCCAGAAATAAAAATCCAGCGTATCCTTCCACCATCGGTTCAACCTTTGGTGTCTTTCGGTTGGCAATAATTCTGCGAAAACACGCTGCGACAGCTTCCGTCATCGGCACATAGCGGATGCCTTTGTCAGTTTTTGGTTCTTCAATTACATACTGCATCTGTGCAGTACGCTGTAACTGATGGTCTACCTTGATACGCATTTCTCCAAACTCGATTTCTGAAACCGTCAGTCCACAGAACTCTGAGATACGAAGCCCTGTGTGAAAAAGAATATAGATTGCATCATAGTATCTGCTGAAATGTTTATCTTCCTGAATAAACTTCAGCAAATCTCTCTGCTGCTTTCGGGTAATCGCTTCTCTGGTAACAGAATCATTGACAATGACGGATGCAAGCTCAAATTCAAATGGATTTTTACGAAGCAAATCATCGTCTACCGCCATCTGAAATGCTGGTCTGAGGACTCCCCGGATAGAATGAATGGAACTGTATCCCCGCCCATCAATTTGTTGGAGCTTAATCAACCATGCCTTGGCGTCTGACAAACGCACCTTATCAATTCGCAGATTCCCAAAACTCTCTTTTTTCAGCATATTGATGACCGTTTTATATCCGGCAACCGTATTGTGACGAACTCCTGTTTTCAATGAAACATACTTTTCTACCAGTTCCAAAACAGTATAGTTGCCACCGTTGGTTACGATACGGTCAAACAAATCCGCTTCAATCTGTTTTTCTTTCTCACGCAGGGAAGGCTCCCGCTTCTTCCCCTTTGGCATTGGGTCATTCTTGTCTAAACGCCAGCTGTATACATTTTTCTCTTTTCCGTCCTCATCAATATAGTGGGACATCTTTTTGCACACAGTCCGCAGCCAATACAGCTTTCGTCGGTACGAAAAGAAGAGAGTCCCTGTTTCTCCATTTGTCCAGGCATATGCGGTCCAACTTTTTTTCATTCAGATAAAATTTATATTTTGAAACAAATTCCCGCATGATCCGTGGGACACAGGAGCCATAGATGGGATAGCAGAATGCGATTGTATCTTCGTGGCTGAAAATTGTTTCAAAGTCTAAATTTTGTTCGATGCTGTATGCGTTTATGTTCATCCGCTTCGCAAATTGCTCTGCCAGGTATTTGGAATTTCCCGTTCCCGAAAAATAAACGATTATCACAATTTGTTCCTCCATAAATTAGGATTGAACAAAAGCAGTAGAAAGCAAGTCCTAAAAGTAGTATTGTTAAGTCACCACAACAAAACAATCAAACAGGATCGACCTTCCCACTGCCTATGAAAAGAATACCATCCTTCCGCCTGGTTGGCAAGCGGTTTTATGACCCAAATGCGCCTCCGTGTAAAGCAGTGTTTTGGACTGCTTTATGCCGGAATCTTCTCGGATGCAGAAAATATATTTCCAAACTGCACGATAAGGGTATGCCTGAAATACTGAAACATCTCTATGGCATAAACGTCTGGGTGTGTAAAATCTGCGGTGGAAAACTTGGAAAGCCTCAGCTTCGGATACCACAAAGATGCTAAATGTTTCATTTACCAATAGTTTTTTGAAGCCTCAAGGCCTGAGGTTTTGTTGTCATACCTATTTATCCGGAACCACTCGGTTTCCTATAGTTTTTGCACAGAAAATCCAGTATAATCATGGGTAAGAACAAAAGATTGAAAGTCCATAGGAGGTATCGACATGTTGGAAATCGGCGCTGTTGTTTGGGGAGTACAGGATATTCCCCGTGCGGTTGCATTTTGGAGTTCTGCATTAAACTATAAACTGAAATATCCGGCTTCCGATGACTGGGCGGTTTTGGTTCCTGCGGATGGGAATGGAGTTCAGCTTTCTCTTAGCAAAGTATCATCGCCCAAAGCCAAACGGCATCATCTGGACTTATCTACCGATCATCAGGAAGCGGAAGTGGAACGATTGCTTTCGCTTGGAGCAGCCAGAAAAGAGTGGAGATATCCAGACGGGGCGGACTATGTGGTTTTGCAGGATCCGGATGGAAATCCGTTTTGTGTTGTGCAGCGGTAAATTAAGAGTTAATTAAAAGTTTCCCAGATCGCCGTACTATAGAAAACAGCGATCTTTGTGCTAGCAGCCCTAAAAAACTATAGTTTTTCGGGGAAGTTGGTTATAAATAGGCCAAAAACAACTCTTCCAAGGTCAAAATCACCGTCTCGTGAGGCTTTTGACGTCCATAGTTCTTTGAAAACCAAACCATAAATTCATTGATATATAGTACTATATATGATATAATTGTACTATATTTTGAGGTGATTTTATGGCAGTTCCAGAGTACATTCGCATGGTTCCAAGACCCGTCAACACCATCGTTGAAGACAACGGGCGTGATGGTCCAAACCGATTTGCTGTCCGTGAGAGGGTCAGCATCAAATACATCTCCGGCGGCAACCCGCAGCCGAAAAACGGAAAGGTGATCGGCCATATCCGGGACGGGAAATATGTCCCCAAACAGGATAAGGCTTCCGTTTCAGGGCCGGACATGCTCTCCTATGGTGCTTCAGCCTTTGTAAAATCTGTCTCGGAGGATCTCCTTGATGATCTTCTGGAGGTGTACCCCATCAAAGAGGCATATACTATAATGGCTATCGCCACCTTGCGAATCATAAAGCCATCCATCGTGAATGGCAGGCTTTCGACCGAATATAACCGCACATTCGTATGTAAGGATTATCCCGGCATAGGGATGTCTCCAAATACGATCTCAGGTTTCCTTCAGCGGCTCGGACAAGATGGAAGAAAACGAAGAGCTTTCTATCAAAAGCGTGCTCTGAGGGTAGCAAGGGATCACCATGTGATCATAGACGGTATGCTGAAACAGGACACCAGCACAGTAAACGATCTTTCTGCATTTTCCTACAAAGGGAGAGTGAAAGGCTGTAAGGATGTATCCGTTATATATGCCTATGACCTTGAGGCTATGGAACCTATCTGTGCAGAGGTGTTCCCCGGAAATTCCATAGATGCCGTATCTTACAGGTCATTCATAGTGGATAACGATATAAGGCAGGGCATCATCATCGCCGATAAAGGGTTTCCTCCGGTACGAATTATCAAGGAACTTGGCGATCGGCCTGACCTGCATTTCCTTACTCCCATAAAGAGGAATGATGCGCGCATCACGAACAATGCCATGCTGACTTTCAGCGGAGTCCTTGAGGGAGTCGGAGACCATGTGCTTTATAAAAAGCAGGCCATAAAAGGAGGCCGGTATCTTTATTCGTTTAAGTCATCAAGTAAGGCAGCCATGGAGGAGGCCGATTACTTAAAGCGAAGAGAACAGAACCATGATTTCATAAGTGAAAAGTATGAAAAGAAAAGGCTCGTCTTCGGGGTCATCGTATTCGAATCGGATCTTGATATGGATCCTAAGACCGCTTACCTTTGTTACGATGAACGATGGATACTGGAACTCGTCTTCAAGCAGTATAAAAATGATCAGTGCCTGGATCAAACGAACGTTCAGGGAGACTTCTCCCTTATGGGTTCCGAGTTCATCAACTTTATATCTACTGTGCTCACCTGTCGTCTTATACAGAAGGCGAGGGATGCTGGTCTGCTGAACAAGATGTCCTATAAGGATCTTATGGATGATCTGAGTTCCGCCTGGCGTATGGTGGATGCGCCTGCTCCTCCACACTCTGATGACAGCTACTGGGTACATACCATAGTGAGCGTCTTTGAGGAACTTGAGACTTTAGGGCTATCCATACCAGTTCCAAAGCCAGCACCAAAGAAGCGTGGCAGGCCAAAGAAGGAACCTACAGAGCCCAAACCTAATCGTCCAAGAGGCCGGCCAAGGAAAAATAGCACCCCGTCTGCCGCTACTCTATAGTACGGCAGATTGGGAAAGTATTAGTTAATCAGGAAGCAGATATCAAAAAAGCGCCTGTCATTCTCTAAATGAAAATGACAGGCGCCTGATGATGATTTCATATTTTTCTTTCTCTGAAACTGTGGAGACGGATGTTTATTCAAATTTATGACGGTGTGAACAATTCGTCGACGGTAAGCTGTAATTCTTTTGCAAGACTAAAAGCCAGTGATAACGTGGGATCGTACTTATTATTCTCGATCGCATTTACTGTCTGGCGGGAAACGCCGCATTTTTTTGCCAATTCTTCTTGGGACAGCCCTAATTCCTTTCTCCTCTTTCTGATTATATTTTCCATATCAGCCTCCATGTTTCCTTTTATAATATACAAGGGCGGCAAAGTAGATGATAGCAGCTACTTCCAGCTGAATAAAAGGATTGGCAGTCATGGGAAGAGATCTTACATAATTCTCAATGATATCTAACACCATCGCCCCGACAGTTGCTAACAAAGTGAAAGAACTGGCTTTCCATACGATGATCTGGCTGCGTTCATCTCCCGGTTTTGATAAAGATACCAACATGATGATGTCCAATGCGCTAAATACAACGAGAACAATTCCTAAAAAAATCATAGTTCCTACTGGCATATTATTTCGCTCCTTTCTGCATATGGCAGTTTTGAAATGTCAAATACTTTTTACATTTTCAGAATAGCAGAGCAAAAGAAAAATGTCAAGAGTTTTTGACATTTTTTCGTTTGCAAACTGGTCGAAAAAAAGAAGAAACTGTGGTATACTTTCTTTACAAACTTTCGGAGAATGGTAAAGCAGCGAAAAGTGAAAGATAAAATATGAAGTGCAGAGAGGAATCGATATGAAATTAATCAACGCGGGTTCACTGAACTATGATACAACTTACCATGTGGAGCATATCGTAAAGCCGGGGGAAACGATTGCGGCGGAACAGATCGAGACCGCATGCGGCGGGAAAGGTCTGAATCAGTCTGTGGCTGCAGCGAGCGCAGGGGCAGCCGTATATCATGCCGGGCTTGTGGGCGAGGATGGAGAAGCGCTGATTCAGGCAGCAAAAGAGAGAGGCGTGAATTGTGCATGGATCCGCAGGCTTTCAGGGCATCAGAGCGGAAGAGCGATGATTCTCCTGGATCGTTCCGGGCAGAACAGCATTGTTGTATATGCCGGGACGAATCATGCGTTTGATGAAGCGTACCGCCGGGAGATTCTTGCCGAAGCCCTGCCGGGCGATCTGCTTCTGCTGCAGAATGAGATCAACGATGTACCGGAATTTGCCCAGGAGGCTGCGGACAAAGGAGTCAAGGTCGTATGGAATCCGTCACCGTTTGTTGCTGAGTGGGCGGAACGGATGCTTCCGCTGACGGATCTGCTTTTTATCAATGAAGTAGAGGGAGAACAGATGACGGGAGAGCAGGAGCCGCAGAGAATTCTTGAGAAACTCAGAAGCCGGAACTGCGGGATGGAAGTGATTTTGACCTTGGGAGAGAAGGGCGCATACTTTCAAAAAGGCGAAAAGCGTATCTTTCAGGAAAGTTTTCCGGTCGCCGTGAAAGATACCACAGCGGCTGGAGATACATTTACCGGTTATTACCTTGCGGAAAAAATGCGGGGAAAGACACCGGAGGAATGTCTGGAGACCGCCTGCGCAGCGGCAGCTTTGGCAGTGACCAAAAAAGGCGCGGTGCCGTCGATCCCGAAACAGGCGGAAGTCCTGGCATTTTTGAAAACAAGGAAAGACGAAAGCTAGAGCGTGTTCGAAAATTCATTCCTGCAATCTGCACGCTCTGGGATCCGTGCTGCAGTACAGGAAATGGGACATGAATTTACATGAGGGGGAAAACAGAAAATATGAAACTGTCAAAATACGCAGACAAGGATTTTTACCGCAAAATCATGCAGCTTGCGCTGCCGATCATTTTCCAGAATCTGATCAACACCGCAGTCAATTCTGCGGATGTGCTGATGCTTGGTTTTGTGAATCAGACGTCTCTTTCGGCATCTTCGCTGGCAAACCAGATTTCTTTTGTGCTGAATCTGTTTTACAGCGGCGTTGCTTCCGGGACGATTATGCTCTGTGCTCAGTACTGGGGCAGACAGCAGCTGCGCACGATCGAAAAAATCATGGGAATCGCCATGCGGCTGTCTATGAGTATTTCCATTTTGTTTGGTGCGGCAGCCTGTCTGGTTCCCGGCCTTCTGATGCGGATTTTTACTGCAGACCAGGAAATGATTGCGGTGGGGAGCTCTTATCTGCGGATTCTCGGGCTATCCTATTTGTTTATGGGATTTTCTCAGGTTTATCTGTGTGTGATGCGGAGTATTGAGCGGGTGGTGTTCAGTGCGGTGGTTACCGCGATTGCTCTTATATCCAATATTCTGCTGAATGCAGTATTTATTTTCGGGCTATTTGGAGTTCCGGCTTTCGGAATCCGGGGAGCTGCGATCGCCACAGTGATTGCCAGAGGTATGGAATTTTTCATCTGTGTCGGCGACAATTTCCGCGGGCAGAGCGTCCGATTCCGGATCCGTGAGGTGTTTGCGTCCAATTCGCTTCTGTTTCACGATTATCTTCACTACTCACTTCCCGCTTTTGGAAATGAGGTCGTATGGGGCGTGGGATTTTCCATGTATTCTGTGATTATGGGACATCTGGGCAGCGATATTGTTGCGGCGAATTCCATTGTCGTCGTGGCAAGAAATCTTGGAACGGCAATCTGTTTTGGCATTGCTTCCGCCAGCGCGATCCTGCTGGGAAAGGAGATCGGAGATAATCAGATCGAAAAGGCGAAGGCGGACACGACCAGACTGTGCTGGATTACTTTCTGGATCGGCGTGGCGGGAGGAGTGCTGATCCTTCTTCTGAGACCGCTGATCATGAATATGGTGAAACTGACGCCGGAAGCCCACGAATATCTCGGAATGATGCTTTTTATCAATGTCTATTATATTGTCGGTCAGGCGGTGAACACTATGGTAATCTGTGGAGCATTCCGATCCGGAGGAGATTCACGTTTCGGATTCGTCTGTGATATCATAGATATGTGGGTGTATGCGGTGCCGCTTGGATTTCTGGCGGCCTTTGTGCTGAAACTTCCGCCAATGGCCGTTTATTTTCTGATCTGCACCGACGAGTTTGTGAAGATGCCGTTTATCTACCGGCATTATAAGAGTTACCGCTGGCTGAAGAATATTACCAGAGAAAATATGGTACAGGATACTTTTTCAGGAGCGGACGAATAATTCCAGGCAAATGAAAACACAATGGATCACGGGAATAGTTTGTGAAACCGGATGCGTGAGACGACAGAAAGGAGATAGAACAGATGAAACGCAGAGTTTTTTTGATCGTGCTGGACAGCTTCGGGATTGGTTATGAGCCGGATGCGGACGATTTCGGAGACCGGGGAGCCAATACATTGAAGACCATCATGCAGTCGGAACAGTTCCGGGTTCCGACAATGGAAAGCCTTGGCCTGTTTGCGATCGACGGAACACCGGAAGGAGAGGTTCCAGAGAAGCTGCTTGGCTCCTATGGAAGACTGCAGGAACAGTCCAGAGGGAAGGATACGACCGTTGGTCACTGGGAAATTGCAGGCCTGATCTCGGAACGGCCTCTGCCGGTCTATCCGGATGGATTCCCGGAAGGGGTGATCCGGGAGTTTGAGGAGAAAACAGGGCGGAAGGTTCTTTGCAACAAACCCTATTCCGGTACGGAGGTCATTGCCAGCTATGGAGAGGAACACTTGAAAACGGGCGCTCTGATCGTCTATACGTCGGCGGACAGTGTGTTCCAGATTGCGGCTCATGAGGATCTTGTCCCTCCGGAGCAGCTTTATGAATACTGCAGGATTGCAAGAGAAATCCTGCAGGGAGAGCACGGGGTGGGACGTGTGATCGCAAGACCTTTTACCGGTACGCCGGGAAATTTCGTGCGGACGCCGAGGCGGCATGATTTTTCGCTGGATCCGCCGCAGGATACGATGCTGGATCTTCTGCAGCGTCATGGTCTCCGGACGATCAGTATCGGCAAAATCAATGATATTTTTGCGGGAAAGGGCATTGACGAGAGCCATCCGACCAAAGGGAATGGAGACGGCATGGAGAAGACGATGGAGATTGCAGGGAGAGAGTTTGAAGGGCTCTGTTTTACCAATCTGGTGGATTTTGACATGCTGTATGGCCACAGGAATGACATTGACGGCTATGCGGCTGCAGCGACGGAATTTGACCGCTGGCTGCCGGGTTTCATGGAACAGATGCGAAGCGGGGATATCCTGATGATCACAGCAGACCATGGATGCGATCCCGGCTATCCGGGCACGGATCATACCAGGGAATACATTCCGTTTCTGGTGTATGGAAAGGATATCCGGGCAGGAGTGAACCTGGGCACGCGAAGAACTTTTTCTGACATTGCCGCGACAATCCTTGATCTGTTTGGGATTGGGCAGGGAACCAGCGGGGAAAGTTTTAAGGATCAGATCCTTCGGATATAAATATGAAATAGGATAAAACGCGAAAAAGCGAAAAATTTTCCGCAAAAAAAGTGTCATAAATCCGATGGCACTTTTTTTGTGCGTTCATATACTGGTAGGGAAGAACGAATCCGATGGAAAGGAAAGAAGATGGAAAATTTTCATAGGAACACTTCCTGCAGCACCGGGAATCCCGGAGGATGCAGACAGAATATGGGAAATATGGCGCTGGATACGCTTTCCCTGGCAATGGGATATGTGCCGATGCAGCAGTTCGGAAGAACTTTTGACCTGCGGACAGGGCTTCAGGCAGGGACGATCTTTCCGGACCTGCATAAACCATTCTGCGGAAAAGGAGGTGCCGGATGTTGATGAGAGGACAGCAGCCCAACAAGGAGAATCTGCTCGCCTGGATCGATCAGGTGAGTTTCGCGGTGAACGAGATGAACCTTTATCTGGATACTCACCCGGAAGATGAGGAAGCAATGGCATTTTTCCGTGAAAAACTGAAAATGCGCCGGAAAGCGCTGGAAACCTATGCCCGGTACTTTGGGCCTCTGACCATCGACACGGCGAATGACAATATGAGCCGCTCCTTTGAATGGGTACAGCAGCCGTGGCCGTGGGAACCGTCAAAGAGAGGAGGATGCAGATAATATGTGGAATTATGAGAAACGTTTGCAGTATCCGGTCAATATCAAAACACCCAACGCGAAGATCGCCCAGATTATTATGAGTCAGTACGGAGGTCCCAATGGCAGAAGGAGATAAAGTCTCGTGACAGCTCTTCAGGCTGAGTTTTCGCGCATTGATACATAGAAGGCTGAACCGTTATTATCCAGCTGAACGGCTGCGAAATCTCCTTGACACAGGAGGGAAAACCTAGTAAACTTTTGTAACAGTTCCGCCCAGGTCTGCGCACATGCTGCGCAGACCGTAAGAACGTGATTCAGGAGTGCAA
>OLQE01001006.1_pt1 | contig 17627 bp, 19 predicted proteins | sample 1643161 | NCBI WGS metagenome assembly OLQE01 (sample SAMEA3136650, study PRJEB25190) | human gut metagenome | reverse complement strand
GATCGCTTTCAAAGATGGAATTAAATATGGGATTCAATGCAAATGCTATTCTTCCGCCATTGGTAATAAAGCGGTTCAAGAAGCTTTTGCAGGTAAAGCATATTATGGCTGTCACGTCGCTGTTGTCCTTACAAACCGCTACTTTACTGAAAGTGCAAAGGAGCTTGCTACCGCAAACAAAGTAGTGCTTTGGGATCGTGATAAATTACAATCCCTCATCGCACATGCAAACGCTTAAAATTGAAAGGAGGTTCCCCTATGCCACTACTCAAAGAACACAGTTGCACTATTGATGATATCTACGCTCTCCCTGCCGGTCAGCGGGCGGAGCTGATCGATGGGCAGATCTATGACATGGCACCACCGAGCACCCGGCACCAGATTATCACCGGGGAAATGTATGCGACCATCCGGGACTACATCCGGAAAGGCAACGGTGCCTGCCGCCCTTATGTATCACCATTTGCCGTCTTCCTGAACGAAGATGACAAGAATTATCTGGAACCAGATGTCTCAGTGATCTGCTCACCGGACAAAGTGGACGAAAAAGGCTGCCACGGCGCACCGGACTGGATCATCGAGGTAGTCTCCCCTGCTACACAGAGCCGGGACTACGGAATTAAGCTTTTCAAATACCGAACCGCAGGTGTCCGAGAATACTGGATCATAAACCCGATGAAAGAAATCGTCAACGTATATGACTTTGAGAAAGATGCCCAGACAGGTCTCTATTCCTTTGACGATGTGATTCCGGTGTCGATCTATCCTGGCTTCTCTATCCGGATATCAGACTTATTAAACTAACGTAAAAACCGCCCGGCGATGCAACACCGGACGGCCATGCAGATTCTGTACAGCACCAAAGAGGGCTGTGTAAAATCTTCCCTAGACAAGAAGATTATACCACATCCTTCTTTGATTTGTACAGGGTGTATTTTTTATACCCATTTTACATATCTTTTCAAAGGGGGTGGTCTTAATGGATAATACAATGCGTTATGGCGCGTTATATATCCGTGTCAGGTGAGCACTGACAAGCAGGAAGAGCTCTCGCCGGACGCCCAGAAGCGGTTGCTCCTGGACTATGCGAAGGCTCACAATATTTTTATCTCTCCGGAGTATATTTTCGTGGAGAACGGCATCTCCGGCCGGAAGGCGGATAAGAGGCCGGAGTTCCAGAAGATGATCAGCATCGCGAAGACGGATGAGCCGCCCTTCTCCCTGATCCTTGTCTGGAAGTTCAGCCGGTTCGCCCGGAATCAGGAGGAATCGATCGTCTATAAGTCCATGCTCAAGAAGCAGCACGGCATCGATGTCGTGAGCATCACGGAGCCGCTGATCGACGGCCCGTTTGGCAGCCTGATCGAGCGGATCATTGAGTGGATGGATGAATACTACTCGATCAACCTGTCCGGCGAGGTCATGCGCGGCATGACGGAAAAGGCAATGCGCGGCGGATATCAGACGACGCCCAGCCTCGGCTATGAGGCTGTCGGCCACGGGCAACCATTTGCTGTTGTGCCGGAAGAGGCCGAGATCGTCAAATATATATTCGACCAATACGTGAACCAACACAAGGATCCAACGGGCATCGCACGGCAGCTGAACAGGCGGAAGCTGCTCACCAAGCGCGGCAACCGGTTTGAAAACAGGAATATCAATTTCATACTCCGGAACCGCTTCTACATAGGCAAGGTCATCTGGAATGACATCGAGCGGGACGGCACGCACGAGACCTTCATCAGCCCGGAGCTCTTCCAGGCGGCAAATGACCGGCTGGATGCGACCTACCGCCCAAAGAACCGCCGGGAGCTTTCCGGATGTGCACACTGGCTGTCCGGGCTTGTCAAATGCTCTACCTGCGGCGCGTCACTCGGCTATAACCGGTCGTCAAAGTATCCGTTCTTCGCCTGTTGGAAATATGCAAAGGGAATGCATCCGGGGACGAACAGCATCAGCGAGCGCCAGCTCATCGATGGCGTACTGAAATACTTTGAGCAGCTGCTCGATGGTGCCGACTTTTCTTTTACCTATCACACATCTGAGTCGGATGAGCCGGAGCTGCCGGACGAAAAGTCCATATATGAGAAGGAGCTGGAAAAGATCGATCAGCGGAAGGCCCGCATCAAGGAAGCATATGAAGCCGGAATTGATTCGCTGGAGGAATATAAGGAAAACCGGGAGCGCCTGACGGCAGAGGCCGCACGAATCGCCGGTCTGATCCAGGAGCTGGAAGCGGCAGAGCCTGTCTCCCCTGCTCCGGAACCGGCAGCGCACAAGGCTGAAATGCTGGAAAAGATCCGCAACGTGTATGATATCATCCGAAGCGATGCGGTCGATTATGAGACGAAAGGGTGTTTTATGCGGTCGATCGTGGAGAAAATTGTGTGGGATCGAGAAAGCAACACATTGACTTTCTTTTTGTACTGTTCTAGCTCATCCGACACATAATTGTTTTTATTGTACTTTCATCAAAACTTTGGAATCCGCATAAAATAAGGCTTTTTTGAATTACTTATGAGAACTTGCAGTCCGGTCCACCGTATTGACTTAAAATGATCTGCGCAATTTTTGCATTTGGTGTCGTGATATTGACTGGGTATTCCAGGCGTTTTTCATAATTCCACATCTAGCAGGCACCTCCTTCCCATGGCCACGGCTGCTGACTCCAGACGAAGGAATCATGAATCGAATCGCGGGCCGTATCCAGAGTCAGCGGGCCGTACAGACGTTCATATTCCTTCAGTGCCGCATTGCGCATCCGGCTGTGTTTGCGAAAATACGCCAGAGCATCTGCATCGTCCGGATGTGTGTCAAGAAAAAGCAGGGCATCATAAGCGGCAAAGCTCACTTCATTGATATAATTCAACAGCTGGCTGCGGCTTCCGGTCGGAAGCTCCGGCAGCATATCCCGGTCTTCTATCTGGTTTTTCATTTTGCACTCATTTGCCATGGCAGTTCTCGGTGCCTGTGGGTTTTCACCACATTCCTCCATCCCGCACCTGCTCTCCGGCACAGGCCTCCCCATTGCCGGATTAGAAATCCGGCAATTACGTACATTGTACATCTGCGGATTCTGATTCATACAGGAATTCCGGTTCATACTCTGCGCCCTCCTTTCCCGCAAAACGGCTTATGAAGTTCATGGAAAACCGTTCCGTACTGCAGTGCTCTGGCGCGCTCAATCGGCTGCTCCCAGTGCTGAAACGGTACATAGCCCATCGCAAGCGGGGCATTTGCTTCATATAGATGATGATAGATTGCAGCTTCCTCTCCCCCGGAAAAAGCCGGGGAACAGCTGCAGTCTGAAGCTCTCAGTTCAGGCATAACAACTCCATCCTCTGAAATAATTCTTTCTCTACAGAATATGCCTGCCTCGAAAAACTTGTGAAACAATATTGCAATTGTCCTTGCTGTTTCTAAAAAGCTGCTATATGATAGGGATGCCTGCTAAAATAGTTCAGACAGAATATTCTGTCTGATACCTTGACATCAAAGGCAGGATTATCTGATTTAATGATACGATTTCAAAGGAGGAGATTATGATCGTTCCAAATTACTTTGAAGACCTTAGCGTGCTTCACAAAAATACGCTCCCGAACCGTGCTTACTATATCCCCACTTCTACACCGAGGGAGCTGCTGCCGGAGGAACGCGAGACATCGGATCGCTTTTTGCTGCTATCCGGAACATGGAAATTCCGATATTATGAAAATGTCTATGACCTGAAGGATGAATTTTACCGGGAAGGCTATGATATGACCGGTTTTCAGGATGTTCCGGTGCCGGGCATGTGGCAGAACTACGGCTGTGACCTGCACCAGTATACAAACGACTGCTATCCGTTCCCGATGGATCCGCCGTATGTCCCGGTGATCAACCCGTGCGGTGCTTATGTACATAGCTTTTATTATGAAAAAAATGCGGCTGTGCCGCGTGCATACCTGAATTTTGAAGGCGTCGACTCCTGCTTTTATGTATGGCTAAACGGCAGCTTTGTCGGCTACAGCCAGGTATCCCACTCCACAAGTGAATTTGATGTCACCGCTATGATACGCGACGGAGAAAATACGCTCGCCGTACTTGTCGTCAAATGGTGCGACGGCAGCTATTTCGAGGATCAGGACAAATTCCGGATGAGCGGAATTTTCCGTGACGTTTATCTGCTGACCCGCCCGGAAGAAGGCATCTGCGACTATTTTCTGAAAGCACTGCCATCCAGTGACTATAAGAACGGCACGATCCAGATTGCATTTACCTACCGCCACGCTTCACTTCCTGTAAAAGCCGTGCTCAAAGACGCTAACGGTACCGTACTCGCGACGAAAACTGCAGCCGATAAGCTGACTTTCGACATCTCCGACGCACATCTCTGGAATGCGGAAGATCCATATCTGTATCAGCTCACCCTCACCTGCGCGGGCGAGTCAATCTATGAGCAGGTCGGTATCCGGGAAATCCATGCAACAGATGGCGTGCTCTACATCAATGGTACAAAAGTTAAATTTCACGGAACAAACCGACATGACAGCGATCCTGTCACCGGCTTTACGATCAGCATCCCACAGCTTATGAAGGATCTGACCCTGATGAAGGAACATAATATGAATGCGATCCGGACAAGCCACTACCCGAATCCGCCACATTTTTATCAGCTTTATGACCGCTTCGGCTTCTACATCATCGACGAAGCAGACAACGAGAGCCATGGTACTTCTGACGTCTACGATCCGGACACGAGCCGGCTGCACCGTTCAAAGAGCTGGAATATCGCGATTGCGGACAATCCGCTGTATAATGAAACGACGCTTGACCGGACCAGGCTCCTCGTGGAACGCGATAAGAACCGTCCGAGTGTCGTTATCTGGTCTATGGGAAACGAGTGCGCTTACGGCTGTACCTTCGAGGAAGCTCTAAAATGGACCAAAGCCTTTGACAATACACGCCTGACACATTATGAGAGTGCACGGCATGTCTCTGATAAACGCAAATATGATTTCAGCAATCTGGATGATGACGCTCTGATCAAACAGCTCAAAGTCGTAGATGACCGCCGGATCTGGGTGATCGCTGAGGCTATTCGTCGTGGCGTCAGCTATGAGACGATCCACTCCATCACCGCCATTGATGAGTGGTTTATTGACAAGATCGCAATTCTTGTGGAGATGGAGCAGGCACTGAAGACACAGGAACTGACAGTGGAGCTTCTGAAAGAAGCCAAGAGACTGGAGTTCCCGGATAATGTCATCGCCCGCCTCACCGGAAAAGAGGAAGAGGAGATCAAGAAGCTCCGTTATGACAACGGTATTGTAGCTGCCTATAAGATGGTTGATACCTGTGCCGCAGAGTTTGAGGCAGAGACTCCGTATTACTATTCCGTATTCGGCCGTGAGAATGAAGCGGTTGAGACCAGCGGCAAGAAAAAGGTTCTGGTTCTCGGTTCCGGCCCTATCCGTATCGGTCAGGGTATCGAGTTCGATTTCTGTTCCGTTCATTGTACCTGGGCATTCAGAAAAGAGGGTTATGAGACCATCATCATCAACAACAACCCGGAGACCGTAAGTACGGACTTCGACATTGCAGATAAGTTGTATTTTGAGCCGCTGACTCCCGAGGATGTGGAGAATGTCGTAAACATCGAGAAACCGGATGGAGCTGTAGTACAGTTCGGTGGCCAGACAGCGATCAAACTGACCGAAGCTCTTATGAAGATGGGTGTTCCCATTCTTGGAACCTCTGCAGAGAATGTAGATGCAGCTGAGGACCGTGAGCTCTTCGATGCGATCCTGGAAGAGTGTCAGATCCCGAGACCGAAGGGACAGACCGTATTTACTGCAGCAGAGGGTATCAGAGCAGCCAATGAGCTGGGTTACCCGGTTCTGGTCCGTCCTTCTTATGTACTGGGCGGACAGGGCATGCAGATTGCTATCAATGATGAGGATGTGGAGAAATACATCGGCATCATCAACCGTTACGCACAGGAGCATCCGATTCTGGTAGATAAATACCTTGTAGGAAAAGAGATCGAGGTTGACGCTGTCTGCGACGGCGAGGATATCCTGATCCCGGGTATTATGGAGCACATTGAACGTGCAGGTATCCATTCCGGAGACAGCATTTCTGTTTATCCGGCTCCGAGCCTGAATGATAAGGTAAAAGCCACCATTACGGATTATACTGCAAAACTGGCAAGATCTCTTCATGTCATCGGCCTGATCAATATCCAGTTTATCGTCTGCGGGGAAGATGTCTATGTGATCGAGGTAAATCCGCGTTCCAGCCGTACCGTTCCCTATATCAGTAAAGTAACCGGTATCCCCATTGTTCCTCTGGCAACCAAGGTGATCCTCGGACAGAAGATCAGAGAACTGGGCTACACACCGGGACTTCAGAAGGAAGCAGATTATATTGCGATCAAGATGCCGGTATTCTCCTTTGAGAAAATCCGCGGCGCGGATATCAGTCTTGGACCGGAGATGAAATCCACCGGTGAGTGTCTGGGTATCGCCAGAACCTTCAATGAAGCTCTTTATAAAGCCTTCCTTGGAGCAGGCATCAACCTTCCGAAATATAAGAATATGATCATCACCGTCCGTGATGAGGATAAAAAGGATATCATCGATGTGGCCCGTCGTTTTGAGAAGATCGGCTACCGGATCTTTGCAACGCTTGGAACTGCCAAGGTTCTTCAGGAAGCAGGTGTGAATGCCGTTCGTACCAACAAAGTAGAACAGCCTTCACCGAACCTTCTGGATCTGATCCTCGGTCATGAGATCGATCTGGTCATCGATACTCCGCCTCAGGGTGTGGAGCATTCCAGAGACGGTTTCCTGATCCGTCGTACGGCCATCGAGACAGGTGTGAACGTTCTGACAGCTATGGATACAGCCACTGCACTGGTTACCAGTCTTGAGAACACAGACATCCGTAAGCTGGAGCTGATCGATATCGCAACGGTGAAAAATGTTTAAAAAATAAAAAGATAAAAAGCCGCAGAGAGAACGCTTCTGCGGCTTTTTTGACGGACAGCAGATGCCTGCATTTTCTGTATGACAGGTGTATCTTTGTTTGTTGATCCCAAAATGGAAAAGGAGGAGAATGATGTCGGAATGGACTCATTTTGATGAAAACGGAAATGCCCGAATGGTAGACGTCACAGGAAAAGAGCCAACCTTCCGTACGGCTGCGGCAGTCGGAAGTCTTCTGGTGAGTGAAGAAGTGCTTTCGGCCATCGAAGGGCATGCGATCAAAAAAGGGGATGTGCTTACCGTGGCCCAGGTGGCCGGGATCATGGCAGTGAAACAGACGGCTCACCTGATCCCTATGTGTCATCCTTTGCTGACGCAGAATTGCGCGGTGACTTTTGAACTAGAAAAGGAACCTTCTCCGCGAGTCACTGCCCACTGTACGGTTAAACTGGAAGGGAAGACAGGAGTGGAGATGGAAGCGCTCACCGGTGTATCGGTTGCTCTCCTTACCGTCTATGATATGTGCAAAGCCCTGGATAAACGGATGGTCATGACAGATGTCCATCTGGAAGAGAAAACAGGAGGAAAAAGCGGAGAGTTTCATTTTTGACTTTTCTCCAACCGCTTTCGCAGCTGCATGAAAAACAAAGAGCCCCGGCAGAAACTGCTGAGGCTCTTTGTTGTATAGTTTGAGATCAGTTGTCTTCCGGCATGTTCTCGCTGGTATATACCTGACGTTTTCTCGCCATCTCATCACTTTCGAGGTATTCATCGTAAGTGGTGATCTTATCGATCATGCTGCCGTTTGGCAGGATCTCCATGATACGGTTGGCTGTGGTCTGTACGATCTGATGGTCGCGGGAAGCAAAGAGGATCACGCCCGGGAATTTGATCAGACCGTTGTTCAGAGCGGTGATAGACTCCATGTCCAGATGGTTGGTAGGCTCATCGAGAACCAGCACATTGGCTCCGGAGATCATCATCTTGGAGAGCAGACAGCGGACTTTCTCTCCTCCGGACAGGATCTTGACCTTCTTCATTCCGTCATCGCCGGCGAAAAGCATTCTTCCAAGGAAGCCACGGACATAGGTGGCATCCTTGATCTCGGAATACTGGGTCAGCCAGTCAACGATAACCAGATCGTTGTCGAATTCTTTGGTGCTGTCCTTGGGGAAGTAAGCCTGAGTGGTGGTAACTCCCCATTTGTAAGTACCCTCATCTGGCTCCATCTCGCCTGTCAGGATCTGGAAGAGAGTGGTTTTTGCCAGCTCATTTCCGCCGACAAAAGCAACTTTGTCATCGTGTCCCAGAATAAAGGAAATGTTATCCAGAACCTTTACGCCGTCGATGGTCTTGCTGATGCCTTCCACGGTGAGGACTTCGTTTCCGATCTCGCGGTTGGGACGGAAATCGATGTAAGGATATTTACGGCTGGAAGGACGAATCTCATCCAGCTGGATTTTTTCCAGGGCACGCTTACGGCTGGTCGCCTGTTTGGACTTGGAAGCGTTGGCGCTGAAGCGGGAGATGAACTCCTGCAGCTCCTTGATCTTTTCTTCCTTCTTCTTGTTGGCTTCCTTCATCTGACGGATCATCAGCTGGCTGGACTCGTACCAGAAGTCATAGTTTCCGGCGTAAAGCTGGATTTTTCCGTAATCGATGTCAGCGATGAAGGTGCAGACCTTGTTTAGGAAATAACGGTCATGGGAAACGACGATGACGGTATTGTTGAAGTTGATCAGGAACTCCTCAAGCCAGCTGATGGCGTCCAGATCCAGATGGTTGGTCGGCTCGTCCAGGAGCAGGATGTCGGGGTTTCCGAAAAGTGCCTTTGCCAGAAGGACTTTCACCTTCTCGCTGCCGTTCAGATCTTTCATGAGAGAGTAGTGGAGCTCCGGAGCAATGCCAAGACCATTTAAAAGAGTAGCGGCATCAGATTCAGCCTCCCAGCCGTTCATCTCGGCAAATTCGCCCTCCAGCTCGCTGGCACGGATGCCGTCCTCATCTGTGAAATCTTCCTTCATGTAAATGGCTTCTTTTTCCTTCATGATGTCATAAAGGCGCTGGTTACCCATGATAACGGTGTCCAGTACGGGGAAGCTGTCATATTTGAAGTGGTCCTGCTCCAGAACGGAAAGACGCTGGCCGGGAGTGATGTTGATGTCTCCGCTCGTGGTTTCCAGCTGTCCGGAAAGAATCTTTAAGAATGTGGATTTTCCTGCGCCATTGGCTCCGATGAGGCCATAGCAGTTACCCTCGGTGAATTTGATGTTAACGTCTTCGAAAAGCGCTTTTTTGCCGATTCGAAGGGTGACATTATTTGCACTGATCATAGTTGTATTGTACCTCCTTAGAAACAGGACTGTATGGTGCTTGCTACAGTAGTTTCCTGGCTTTTTTGCATAGTTTCTCTGCAGCCGCCTGGCTGCATCGTTTCTATTCTAACTGAAAACAGAAAAAAAGCAAGTGAAAAATGGAAAAAAACAGGGCTGCATCTGAAAAAGGTATCAGGAATGAACAGAAAACTGAAATTGGTTTTATGTTGACTTTTGTGGGGTCTCGGCAGCCCTTTGTTAAAATTGGCTAAAACCAAATATTTCCGGCATTTTTTCCTTGGGGAAAAATATTGAGAAATGAGTTGCTTTTTGGCAGAAATCATGGTAGAATGGAAACAATCAAAATAAAACAACACAATCAAACATAAGGAGGATCATTCTCATGGCTATTAACGAGTATGAAATCAAAAAACAGATCTGCGACATCGGTAAACGTATTTACGACCGTAACATGGTTGCTGCAAACGATGGAAACATTTCTGTAAAACTGAACGACAATGAGTTCCTTTGCACACCGACCGGTGTTTCCAAAGGATTCATGACTCCGGAGTTCATCTGTAAAGTCGATGCAAAAGGAAATGTGCTGCAGGCAAACGGAAACTTCCGTCCCTCTTCTGAGATCAAGATGCACATGAGAGTCTATGAGAAGAGACCGGATGTTGGGGCTGTTGTACATGCTCATCCGAACTTCGCTACCGCTTTCGCAATCGCAGGCATTCCTCTGACTCAGCCGATCATGCCTGAGGCAGTTATCGCTCTTGGCTGTGTTCCCATCGCTGAGTACGGCACACCGTCCACCATGGAGATCCCGGACAATGTCGAGAAATACCTTCCGTACTATGATGCAGTCCTGCTTGAGAGCCACGGAGCACTGACATGGAGCACCGATCTTCTGGCTGCATACATGAAAATGGAGTCTGTAGAGTTCTATGCAGAGCTTCTTTACAAATCCAAAATGCTGGGCGGACCGAAGGAGTTCGACAAAGAGCAGATCGCAAAACTGTACGAGATCAGAAGAAAAATGGGCCTTCCGGGCAAACATCCCGCAAACCTCTGTGCAGAGCTGAACGGACCGGGAAAAGGATGTCATGCATGTGACGGTGCCTGCTCCTGCGGAAGCAAGAAAGCTGAGCCGGATGTAGAGAAGATCGTTGCTGAAGTGACAAAGAAGATCCTGGAGCAGATGAAATAATTTTTAAGGAGGCTCATTATGGCTATTAACGAACAAGAGATCCAAGAGATTGTTCGAAACGTCCTGAAGGGCATGGGTACCGCTACGGCACCAGTAGCTTCCAAGGCTCCGGAGAAAAAACTTCTGGGTATTTTTGAGACTGCTGATGAAGCCATTGCGGCAGCCAAGAGAGCACAGAAGGAAATTCAGCCGATGCCCCTGGAATTCCGTGAAAAGATCATTGCAAATATTCGTAAGAAAACACTGGAAAATGCAAAACTCCTTTCCGAGCTGGCAGTAGAAGAGACCGGCATGGGAAATGTGGGACATAAAATCATTAAACACCAGCTGGTGGCTGAGAAGACTCCGGGTACGGAAGATCTGAGCACCATCGCCTGGTCCGGTGACAGAGGACTGACGCTTACAGAGATGGGTCCCTGGGGCGTGATCGGAGCTGTCTGCCCGTCCACAAACCCCACTGCTACTGTCATCTGTAACTCCATCGGTATGCTGGCAGCAGGAAACGCAGTTGTTTTCATGCCGCATCCCAGCGCAAAGAACTGTTCCAATCTGGCGATCGACATGGTAAACCGTGCCAGCATCGAGGTTGGCGGTCCGGAGAATATTGTGACAGCAGTTGCAGAGCCCACAATGGATGTGAGCAATTATATTTTCAAACATAAAGACATTGATATGCTTTGTGCTACCGGTGGCCCCGGTGTTGTAACAGCAGTTCTTTCCTCCGGAAAGAGAGCGATGGGTGCAGGAGCAGGAAACCCGCCGGTACTGGTGGATGAGACTGCCAACATTCCCAAAGCTGCTGAAGATATCATCAACGGCTGTACCTTTGACAACAACCTTCCCTGTATTGCAGAGAAAGAGGTTGTAGTTGTAGATACCGTAGCAGATGAACTGATTTACCATATGGAGCAGAACGGCTGTTATCATGCCAGCCCCGAAGAAGTTCAGAAACTGGTGGATACCGTCCTGGATGACAAGAACGGTAAGAAAGTCATCAGCAGAAAATGTGTAGGCCGCAGTGCCAAAGTCCTTCTTGGAAAGATCGGTGTGACCGTAGGTGACGAAGTCCGCTGTATCATTTTCGAGGGCGAGAAAACACATCCTCTGATCTGGACAGAGCTGATGATGCCGATCCTCGGTATCGTCCGTGTGAAAAATGTAGATGAGGGAATCGCTGTAGCAGTAGAGCTGGAGCATGGAAACCGTCATTCCGCACATATGCATTCAACCAACATTAACAATCTGACCAGGTTTGGAAAAGCCATCGACACCGCTATTTTTGTAAAGAACGCACCTTCCTATGCGGCACTGGGCTTCGGCGGAGAAGGATATCCCACCTTCACCATCTGCAGCCGTACCGGAGAGGGTCTTACCTCTGCAAAGAGCTTTACAAAGGCAAGAAGATGTGTCATGGGTGATGCGCTTTGCATCAGATAAGGAGTGATAAACGTGGAAATGAATATTGAAGAAATCGTAAAACAGGTTCTGGCTGAGATGAAAGGTGCCGCTCCCGCAGACGTCGCACCGGCTGTAAAAGCAGATCCTGCAGCAGCAGGCGATATTCCGAAGACTGCTCATGTAGCTGTCCTCACATCCCTGGAGCATTTTGATATCAAAGAATTCCCAATGCCGGAAGTTGGCGACGATGATATCCTTGTAAAGGTAGAAGGATGCGGCGTTTGTGGTACCGATGCTCATGAGTTTAAGAGAGATCCGTTCAGTCTGATCCCGGTAGCTCTGGGACATGAAGGAACCGGAGAAATCGTAAAAATGGGTAAGAACGTAACAGTTGATACCGCCGGAAAACCGGTTCAGGTAGGTGACAAGATCGTTACCTGCATGATCTTCAAGGATGATCCGGAGATCACCATGTTCGACCTGAACAAGAAAAACGTAGGCGGAGCTGATGTATACGGTCTGCTCCCGGATGACGATGTTCATCTGAACGGCTGGTTCGCTGATTATATCCTGATCAGAGGCGGCAGCTTTGGTTCCACCTTCTTCAACGTAAGTGATCTGGATCTGGATTCCCGTATCCTGATCGAGCCCTGTGCCGTACTGGTACATGCTGTCGAGAGAGCAAAAACCACAGGAATCCTTCGTTTCAACAGCCGTGTTGTTGTACAGGGCTGCGGACCGATTGGCCTGATCTGTATCTCTATCCTGAAGACCATGGGTATCCAGAATATCTGTGCAGTAGACGGTGAGCAGAAACGTCTTGACTTTGCAAAGAGAATGGGCGCAAAACAGACAGTAAACTTCAAGGATCACAAAGGCATCGAGGCTCTTGCCGGAGCAGTTAAGGATGCTTTTGGTGGTCATCTGGCAGACTTTGCATTCCAGTGTACCGGTTCACCGGTGGCACATGCCAACATCTATAAATTTATCCGCAACGGCGGCGGCCTTTGTGAGCTTGGCTTCTTTATCAACGGCGGAGATGCTACTATCAATCCGCACTTTGATATCTGCTCCAAGGAGATCACCATCGTTGGTTCCTGGGTATACACTCTGAGAGATTATGTAACAACCTTTGATTTCCTGAAGAGTGCAAAAGAGATCGGTCTTCCGATGAGCGAGCTCATCACGGATAAATTCCCGCTGGAAGAGATCAATGAAGCCCTTAAGACCAACCTGGCAATGACCGGACTTAAGATCGCTATTGTCAACAAGTAAGCAGAAAGGAGTGACAGGCCATGCAGGAGGCAGCAGGTCTTCTGGAGGTGTTTGGCTGTGTGGCGGCCTTTGCAGCAGCAGATGCGGCAGCGAAAGCGGCCAACGTCACCATCCAGTCTATTGATAAAAACAAACCTGCCAATGCGGATGCGTTGCCGGTACCACTCATCACCTGCCTGAAGATCAGGGGCAGCGTAGCGGACGTGGAGGCGGCAATGGATGCGGCAGCTGCGGCAGCAGAGAATATCACTGGCGTGGTATCCCGTTATATCATCGCCGGTCCGTCTGAAGAGACTGAAAAGATGCTTAGGATCAGTGCGATCTGAAGCAGATGAAATGGTCTTGCAATGTCAGGCAGGATATATTAAAATGTAAGAAGAATGATTGGTTTAACCCGCACAAGGAGGATATAGGAAATGACACAGGAAGCATTAGGAATGGTAGAAACAAGAGGTCTGGTAGCTGCAATCGAGGCTTCTGACCAGATGGTAAAAGCAGCAGATGTTACCCTGATCGGTACCGAGAAGATCGGTTCCGGACTGGTAACTGTCATGGTACGCGGTGATGTCGGAGCTGTAAAAGCAGCAACTGAGGTTGGTGGAGCAGCAGCTTCCAGACTGGGTGAGCTCGTAGCCGTTCATGTAATCCCGAGACCGCACAACGATGTTCAGAAGATTCTGCCGACCATCTGATCGCAGAAGCTCATTTACAAGTAAAGGGAAAAGGAAGCACATATGAAAGCGATTGGATTAGTTGAGCTGCCTAACTGTACGGATGCCATTCAGGCACTGGATGTCATGCTGAAGACTGCAGATGTCCAGTTCCTTACCTGGGAGAAGAAATTAGGCGGAAGATTGGTAACGCTCATCGTCCAGGGGAATGTTGCCGCGGTGACAGAAGCAGTGGAAGCTGCAAAACACAGAGCCGTCGGACGCGTGGTGGCTTCCACAGTGATTGCAAATCCGCACGAAGAAACTTGGAAGTTGATCGAGGTCAGCAGAAGGAAGTATCCATATCTGCGGGACCTGGAAAAAACTTCTGTCTGACTGACAGGAGTTAAAGGAGGAAATAAGAATGGAACTTCAGGCATTAGGTATGATCGAAACTAGAGGACTGGTAGCTTCTATCGAGGCTGCTGATGCAATGCTGAAAGCCGCTAATGTTGTTATGGTTGGTACCGAGAAGATCGGTTCCGGTCTGGTAAGCGTTATGGTACGTGGTGATGTAGGTGCTGTAAAGGCTGCTGTTGAGGCAGGAAGCGCAGCTGCAGAGAGACTTGGAGAGGTCATCGCCGTTCATGTAATTCCGAGACCGCACAGCGATGTAGAGAAAATTCTGCCGCAGGCATAAGTAAAAGAAAGGGTGCCGCAGGAGTGCGTCTCTAAGGCGGCGCCCTTTTCTGCTTATATGTCCGTCAGAATGACGGACAGCTTCGGAGAAAGGAACGATTATGCAGGAGCAAGAATTAGTAAATGAAATAGCAAAGCTGGTTGTAGAACAGCTGAAGCATGCAGATGTCTGTAATCCCAAAGACCGTATCCCGGTTGGGATCTCCGCACGACATGTACATCTTTCCCAGGCAGACCTTGAGACTCTGTTTGGAAAAGGCTATGAACTGCATAAAAAGAAAGATCTTATGGGTGGACAGTATGCAGCACAGGAGTGTGTGACCATTATCGGGACCAAGCTCCGTGCGATCGAAAATGTCCGTGTTCTTGGCCCGGTGCGGAAACAGACCCAGGTGGAGGTTTCTGCGACGGATGCAGTGAGACTGGGCGTGAAAGCACCGGTTCGTCTGTCAGGCGATCTGGTGGGTTCTGCACCGGTAACTCTGGTAGGACCGCAGGGCGCTGTTTATCTGAAAGAAGGCTGTATCGTGGCAAAACGCCACATCCATATGGCTCCGGAGGATGCAGCTCGTTTCGGTGTTCAGGACAAACAGGTAGTAAAGGTTCGTTTTGAAAGCGGAAGAGGTGGTACACTGGAAGACGTGCCCATCCGTGTAGATCCTTCATTTGATCTGGAGATGCACATTGATACCGATGAAGCAAACGGCCTTGGCATCGCCAAAGATATGGGCTATCTGATCAAATAGCTGAAATAAGGGGACTTAGGAAGGACTTGATACAAAGATGATTATTGGCAAAGTTGTTGGAACCGTGATTTGTACGAGAAAGAACAGCAGTCTTGTGGGAAGTAAATTTCTGATCATTGATCCTATGGAGAAAATGGAAATTGATGGCTGTGACCGGATCGTTGCTGTGGATGATGTGGGAGCCGGTATCGGCGAACTGGTCCTGGTGGCGACGGGCAGTGCGGCAAGACTGGGCTGCGGTGATCCGAATTCCCCGGTAGATGCATGTATTGTTGGTATCGTTGATGACCCGCAGAAAATAGTGATTGTGGAGTAAAAGACAGGTTGGAGTAGTGGACATGGTTAGTATGTTAGATTTGAAAAACGCTTTATTTGAGGGCGGTGTCGTAGGTGCCGGTGGAGCAGGTTTCCCCACACATGCAAAGCTTTCTGACCAGGCAGATACCGTGATTCTGAACTGTGCAGAATGTGAACCGCTGATCAAAGTTGACCGTCAGCTGATGGTTGACTATATCAATGAGATCCTTTCCGGAATGCAGATGATGGTGGAAGCCATGGGAGCAAAAGAAGGAATCATTGCGGTGAAAAAATCCTACACAGCCTCAATTGAAGCCGTAAAAAGTAATATTGGAAATTACAAGAATCTTCGTCTTCATATTTTACCGGATATTTATCCGGCAGGAGACGAGGTGGTTCTCATCTATGAGACTACCGGAAGAATCGTACCTCAGGGTAAGATCCCCATTCTGGTAGGCTGCGTTGTCTGCAACGTGGAGACTGTTCTGAATATTTATCAGAAAGTCACCGGTGATGAAAACGTAGTAAATAAATTTGTGACAGTGGCAGGTCTGGTAAAGAAACCGGTAACGGTAAAAGTTCCTGTCGGTGTCACAGTAAAAGAACTGATCGATATGGCAGGCGGAGTTTCCACTGAGGAGTATGTGCCTCTGATGGGAGGTCCCATGACAGGAAGGATCTGTGGTTTGAATGATGTTGTCACCAAGACAACAAAAGCACTCCTGATCCTGCCGCCGGATTGTCTGCCTATCCGTAAACGTCAGAGCTCTCCACAGATGGATATCCGGAATGCTATGAGTGTATGTTCTCAGTGTTCCATGTGTACCAGTCTCTGTCCGAGAAATCTTCTGGGACAGTCGATCGCACCGAATGTATTCATGAGAGCGATTGCCAATGGCCTGACATATGATGTGGAGCCGTTTTTGAACTCCTTCTTCTGTTGTTCCTGTGGTCTTTGTGAGATGTATTCCTGTCATCAGGGACTTTCACCGAGAAGACTTCTGGATCAGTATAAAGGAGCACTCCGTGCAAAAGGAGTCCGGGTTCCAGACAAACCTGGAAAAGGTGTGGCAGATCCTATGCGTGAGGAACGAAGAGTTCCGGAGCATCGCCTGATTACCCGTCTTGGACTGGTTGATTTTGATATTCCTGCACCGATGACAGAAATTGATTCTGTAAAAGAAGTCAAACTCATGCTTCGTCAGAATATCGGAGCTCCCTGTGTTCCTTCTGTAAAGGTAGGGGATGCGGTCAGCGTAGGACAGAAGATTGCTGCTCCGCCCGAGGGTGCGCTTGGAACCTGCCTGCATGCAAGCATTACAGGAACCGTGACTGCGGTAACGGATAATTTCGTGACTATTAAAGCATAATGGAGATGAAAAACGATGAAAGCAATTGGAATGGTAGAATATAAGACAGTCTCCTCTGGTATCAAAGCGGCTGATCTTATTGTAAAAACAGCAGAGGTTGAGCTTCTGGAAGCTCAGACAGTATGCCCCGGTAAATTCATTATTCTTTTTACCGGTGATTTAAGTGCAATCAGAGTCTCCGTTGATGCGGCAGTCAAGACCTATCCGGAAAGCCTGATTGATAGTTTTGTCCTGGGTAATCCTCATGAGTCTCTGTACCGTGCCCTGCACTGTACAGCAGAGGTGGATACCATCCAGGCACTTGGTGTGATCGAAACCTTTACAGGAGCATCTGCTATCGTAGCAGCCGATCACGCAGCCAAGACAGCAGAGGTAAATGTATTTGAAGTACGTCTCTGCCGTGGTATGTGTGGAAAATCTTATGTACTTCTGACCGGTAGTGTAGCTGCTGTGACAGAAGCAGTTGAGTCCTCTGTGGCTCATCTCAAAGAAGAAGGAACCATGCTGGATTACGCAGTGATCCCGAGTCCTTCCAAGGATTTTGTGAAGACACTGATCTGATTATAAAGAATAAGCATTCCCCTGTTTCCGGTGCACAGAGCACAAAATGATGAGCAGGGGAATGCTTTTTTATTGTATAGTATGATGATGCCAGGGTCAAAAGGTCAAAAAGCCGTTCATGCTTGCATGATAAGG
>OLQE01001003.1_pt1 | contig 17696 bp, 14 predicted proteins | sample 1643161 | NCBI WGS metagenome assembly OLQE01 (sample SAMEA3136650, study PRJEB25190) | human gut metagenome | reverse complement strand
GGCGACATCGTGATGCGTCGCCATATCACGCTGAACTTCCGCGAGGTCGTCGGCGCCGAGGACGAGGTGCTCGTGCCCGCGAACCTGAACGGCGGCGGCCAGATCGTCATCGCCGGCACGCCGGCGGCGGTGACCCGCGCCGAGGAGGCGTGGGCCGCGAGCAAGGGCCGCTTCTCGCGCTTGGCCACGTCCGGTGCCTTCCACAGCCCGCTCATGGCGCCGGCGCAGGCGCCCTTCGCCGACTACCTGGCGAAGGTGGAGTTCCGCGAGCCGGTGGTGCCGGTCATCGGCAACGTGCACGCCGCGCCGCTTGACGTCGCCGGCGCTCGCGAGGAGCTGGTGGCGCACTTGGTGTCGCCCGTGCAGTTCGAGGCCAGCGTGGCAAAGCTTCAGGCGGTCGGCGCGAAGATGTTCGCGGAAGTGGGCTTCGGCGGCGTGCTCGCCAATCTCGTGAAGCGCATCGACCGCAGCGCGCCCCGAGCTGCCATTCAGGATCGCCCCTCCTTCGACGCCTTCGTCGAGGAATTCGGAAAGGAATAGATGTGACCGAATCAGAGAATCGCCGTTGCGCCGTGGTGACCGGCTCCACCCGCGGCATCGGACGCGCCGTGGCCCGCGAGCTGGCGGCCGCCGGCATGAACGTGGTGGTGAACAGCTCTTCTGAGCGCAGCCTGCCCGCCGCCGAGGCGGTAGCCGCCGAGATCGCCGAAGAGTTCGGCGTGGAAACCTTGGCCGTGGCCGCCAACGTGGCCATAGAAGAGGAGGCCAACGCGCTTATCGCCGCTGCGGCCGAGGCCAACGGGCGGGTGGACGTGCTCGTGAACAACGCCGGCATCACCCGCGACGGCCTGGCCGCCCGCATGTCCGACGACGACTTCGACGCCGTCATCGACATCAACCTGAAGGGCACCTTCCATTGCTGCCGCGCCGCCGCGAAGCTGATGATGAAGCAGCGTTGGGGTCGCATCGTGAACATGTCCAGCGTGGTGGGCGTGTACGGCAACGCGGGCCAGGTGAACTACGCCGCCTCCAAGGCCGGCGTCATCGGGCTCACGAAGTCGCTCGCCCGGGAGCTTGCGCGCCGCAACATCACGGCCAACGCCGTGGCGCCGGGATTCATTGCCACCGATATGACCGATGCGCTCTCCGATGCCCAGCGCGAGGCTATCGTGAGCCGCATCGGTAGCGGGCGCTTGGGCGAGCCGGACGACATCGCGCATTTGGTGCGCTTCCTCGCCTCGGACGAGGCGTCCTATATTACCGGTCAGGTCATCTGCGTGGACGGAGGAATGTCTTTATGAGCGAGAACGAGAGCATCCAGACCCGGCGGCCCGACGGCACCCATCGCGTCGTCATCACCGGCGTGGGCGCGGTGACGCCGGCCGGTGTGGGCGCCGAGGCGCTGTGGGAGACGCTCATGGAGCGCGGCTGCTGCATCGCGCCCATCGAGCGCTTCGATACGAGCGAGTACGAGGTGCACATCGCCGGCGAGGTGCGCGACTTCGATGGCACCGAGCACGGCCTGACCAAGAAGGAGGCGCGCCGCTTCGAGCGCTTCGTGCAGTACGCCATCGTGGCGGCCGACGAGGCGCTGGCCCAGTCCGGCTTGGAAGTGACCGACGAGAACCGCGATCGCATCGCCGTGGTGTTCGGCACCGGCATCGGCGGCATCGACGAGCTGCAGAAGAGCTTCGCCACCTTGGAGGAGAAGGGCCCCAAGCGCGTGAACCCCCTGTTCATTCCCACGATGATCGGGAACATCGCCGCGGGCAACCTGGCCATCCGCTACGGCATGCGCGGCGAGTGCCTGAACGTGGTGACCGCCTGCGCCACCGGCGCCCATTGCATCGGCACGGCGCTGCGCGACATCCGCCACGGCTACATCGACGCGGCGCTCGTGGGCGGCACGGAGGAGTCCGTGAGCCCCATCTGCATCGCCGGCTTCACGAATTTGTCGGCCCTTACCCGTGCCGAGGATCCCAAGGAGGCCTCGCTGCCCTTCGACGCCCGCCGCGGCGGTTTCGTGGCCGGCGAGGGGGCGGGGGCCCTGGTCATCGAGTCGTTGGAAAGCGCGCTCGCCCGCGGGGCCGAGCCCATCGCCGAGATCACCGGCTTCGGCAGCACGGGCGACGCCTATCACATGACCGCGCCCGACCCGGAGGCCACCGCCATCACCGCCGCCATGGCCGCCGCTCTGGCCGAGGGCGGCTTCACCCCGGCCGATTTGGGGCACCTGAACGCCCACGGCACGGGCACGCCGGCCAACGACGCCACCGAGTCCAAGGCGCTCGCGAACCTCATGGGCGGTGTGGAAGCGGCTGCTTCGGTGCCGGTCACCTCCGTGAAGGGCACCACGGGCCACATGCTCGGCGCCGCCGGCGCGGTGGAGGCCATCGTGTGCGCCCTGTCCGTGGCCCGCGACGCGGTGCCCCCCACGGCCGGCTTCGCCGAGGCCGCCGAGGACTGCCCCGTGGCGGTGGTCACCGAGGCTATGACCGACTACCCGCAGAAGGTGGCCCTGTCGACCTCGCTGGGCTTCGGCGGCCACAACGCCGCTCTGGCCTTCTCGCCGTATCGCGGCTAGGTCGCTCCGCGAGGGGCCTTCTCGGTGGGTTGATCCCCGTAGGGGCCGACCTTGGTCGGCCCTGGGATCGGAGCCCGATGGGGCTGACGTGAAGCGCCGACGTCCTCGCGAGCGAGGGCCGACCAAGGTCGGCCCCTACGGAAGGCGAGATGAGGATCGAAAGATTGTTGCAAGGAGAAACGTATGACTGAGGAGAACGCGATGGCGCCGCTGCCCTGGGGGCGTGAGGTCATCGAGGGGATTCTGCCCCATCGCGATCCGTTCGTGTGGGTGAGCCGCATTATGGCCATCGAGCCCGGCGCTTCCATCGAAGGCGAGCTGGACGTACCGGCTGATCTGGATATCTTCCGCGGGCACTTCCCCGACCATCCGGTGCTGCCCGGCGTCATCATCATGGAGGCGCTCGCCCAGTGCGCCTCCATCGCCGTGCTTCAGGCGCCCGAGCTGCGCGGGTGCATCGGCTTTCTCACCGGCATAGACGCAGCGAAGTTCCGCCGCCAGGTGGCCCCCGGTGACACCGTGACGCTGCGCGCGACCATCGTGAAGTCGTCGCGACGCCTCGTGGTGGCCGAGGTGGAGGCCTCCGTGGACGGCGAGATCTGCGCCACGGCCACCCAGAAGTACGTGCTCGCACCCAAGGAGTAGACATGGCCAAAGCGGCTTCCAAGTACATCAGCTTCGACACGGCGGGGAACTTCGTCTCCGAGTTTGAGGACGGCTCTGCGGCCCCCGAGGCGCCCGAGGACGGCTCGCTGAAGTCGGCGGTCTCCTACGCTCTGGACGCCATCGTGGAGGCGGCCGGCACCTTGCCGGATACGGCGGCGGCCCTGGTGGGGGCCCGCCCCGGCGCGGCCCATCGCGACCCGGAGGAGAAGGTGGCCGACGTCTCCGAGCACGTTCGGTCCACCATCGGCGACGACTTCGCCGTCGATGCGGCGCGAACCGCCGAGAAGCCCCGGGCCCTCGTTATCGCTTCGGCCAAGAACGCCCGGGCCTTCGTGGTGCCCATGGAGCAGGCGGGCCTCGATGTGGTCTTCGCCACGGTGGACAACCGCTCGCTGGACGGCTTCGCCCGGCGTATGCTGCCCACCTACAACCTGGGCAGCACCACGGCCGACGTGGACGCCGACACGCTTTCCGCCAACATCTACACGGTGCTCTCGGCGGCCAAGGCCTGCGGCGCGACGCTCATCTTCCTCGACAGCGCCAAGGCGTCGCTCGCGGAGGACGCCTATTTCCTGCGTCACGCCGCCAAGCGCGGCCTGCGCGTGTTCGCCCCGGCCACCGAGGGCACTCTGCGCACCGGTTGGGTGGAGCTTCTGCCCGCCGGCGTCGCGCCCGCGCTCGGTACGGCGTCGCCCTCCGAGGCGCCCTGGGAAAACGAGCCGGCTCGGGTGGCGGACGACGACGAGGGCCCCACCCATTGGCGCCGCTGCCACAAGTGCAAGCTCTTCTTCGACAAGGAGGAGATCATCGAGCTCGGCGGCTATTGCCCGGCCTGCGGCACCCTGCAGCGCCTGCGCTCCGACGAGCGCCTGGCCGCCACGGTGGACGCCGGCTCGTTCGAGGAGTGGAACGCGGCCATGCCCGACTCCAACCCGCTGGACTTCCCGGGCTACCCGGAGAAGATCGCCGATCAGCGCGAGAAGAGTGGCCTTGAGGAAGCGGTGCGCACGGGACGCGCGACCATCGCGGGGCTGCCTTTGGCCGTAGGGGTCATGGAGTCCGGCTTCTTCATGGGCTCCATGGGACACGTGGTGGGCGAGAAGGTGGCCGCGATGATCGATCGCGCCATCGCCGAGCGGCTGCCCGTCGTCGTGTTCTGCGCCTCCGGCGGCGCCCGCATGCAGGAGGGCCTCATCTCGCTCATGCAGATGGCGAAAGTGTCCTGCGCCGTGGAGCGCCTGAGTGCGGCCCGTCTGCCCTTCATCACCGTGCTCACCGACCCCACGACCGGCGGCGTGACGGCGTCGTTCGCCATGCAGGGCGATATCGTCTTGGCCGAGCCCGGCGCGCTCATCGGGTTCGCCGGCCAGCGGGTCATCCGCGACACCATCAAGCAGGAGCTGCCCGAGGGCTTCCAGACGGCGGAGTTCGCGCTCGAGCACGGGCTTATCGACGCCATCGTGGAACGCTCCCAGATGCGCAGCGTGCTGGCCCAGCTTCTGGCCCTGCACGCCCCGGCCGACGACCCGGGGCGCATCGTCACCTACCACAGCGTCATGGACGCGCTGTCGGTGGGCGCGGACGCCTACGGCTCGGTGGACGTGGCGCCCGAGGCCCGAGCCGTTGGCGAGCGCATCCGCGACGAGGAGGCCGCGGGGTTGTGGCGCAGCCTGGCCGAGTCAGTGCCGGTGGTGGGCGAGCTCATCGGGCGCCCGGAAACCCCCGAGGAAGCCGAGGAGGCGTCCCGCCGCGAGCTGGAGCGCCATGCCCGGCGCGAGGCCCGCAAGTCCGGGGTGAGCTGCGAGGCCGCTTCGGGCAGCGCCTGGGAGTCCGTGCAGATCGCCCGCAACGTGCGCCGTCCCACGGCCCGACGCTACCTCGACGGCATCGTGGAGGGCTTCATCGAGCTGCACGGCGACCGCGCCTTCGCCGACGACGGGGCCATCCTCGCCGGCATCGGGTGGATCTCGGGGCATCCCGTGACGGTCATTGCCCAGGAGAAGGGCGTGAACTTGGCCGACCGCGTGGCCCGCAACTTCGGATGCCCCCAGCCCGAGGGCTACCGCAAGTCGCTGCGCCTCATGCGCGAGGCGGAGAAGTTCGGCCGGCCGATTCTCTGTTTGGTGGACACCCAGGGCGCCTTCTGCGGCACCGAGGCCGAGGAGCGCGGCCAGGGCAACGCCATCGCCGACAATCTGGTGGCCATGGCGGGCCTTACCGTTCCGGTGGTGAGCGTGCTTCTGGGCGAGGGCGGAAGCGGGGGCGCCTTGGCGCTGGCCGTGGGCAACCGCGTGGCCATGCAGGAGCATGCGGTGTACTCGGTGCTCTCGCCGGAGGGCTTCGCCTCCATCCTGTGGAAGGATCGCACCCGCGCGCCCGAGGCCGCCGAGGCCATGCGGATGGACGCCGCCTCGGTGCTGGAATGCGGCATCATCGATGCGGTCATTTCGGAAGGGGAGGGCCCGGCCCACGAGAATCCGGAGGAGGCCGTCGCTGCTGTGCGCGATTACGTGCGTGACGCCTACAAGGAGCTGGCCGATCTTTCTCCCGACGAGCTGGTCCGCCAACGCCAGGAGCGCTTCGCGAAGTTCTAGGAGTGGTTTCTGCCGCTCCTTTTTTGCCCGGAGCAATCTCGTTGCCGTTCTGGTCGCAGAATTTCGATTTGTTAGACATGGCTGGGAGCGGCTTGGTGAGCTGGGGTTGAAAAACAGGCTGAAAAGAGGCCGAAAAGCAAGAAAAGGACTCGTGTCGAGCCCTTTTCTTTTGCTTTGCAGGATGTGGAAGTCTAACAACTCGAAAATATGTCCCCAAATTGAGGGGAAGATTTGCTGGAAGGACCTCTTACAGCATCTTCGCGCGGAGCTCCTCGGGGGTCATGGGCGAGAGCAGCGCAGGCGCGATGTCGAAGATGGTGCGACAGCCCGTCTCGCCCGCGCAGGCCATGCGCCAGCAGGCGCGCGCGCAGGCGACCAGCACGCTGCCGGTGAACTCCGGGTTGGAATCGAGCTTCAGCGAGTACTCGATCACGTGGGTGTTCTCGCCGGCGGCGCCCGTGGTGCCGGTGCGGATGACCGAGCCGCCGTGGGGAATGCCGGCGTGATCGCGGTCGAGCTCTTCCTGAGAAATGAAGGTGACCGTGGTGTCGTAGTCGGCGAAGTAGTTCGGCATCGTGACGATGGCCTCTTCGATGGCGGCCGTATCGGCACCCTCCTCGGCCACGACGAAGCACTCGCGGGTGTGCTTCTGACGCGTGGTCAGCTCCGGGTTGGCACCGGAGCGCACGGCCTCCAGCGCCTCGGGCACGGGCACCGTGTACTGGCGGGCGTCGGCCACGCCGGGGATGCGGCGGATGGCGTCGGAGTGCCCCTGGGAGACGCCGCGGCCCCAGAAGGTGTAGTCGGCGCCGTTGGGCATGATGGCGTTGGCGTAAACGCGCGAGACCGAGAACATGCCCGGATCCCAGCCCACCGAGATGACGGCCACGTGCCCCGCCTCGCGGGCCATCGCGTCGACGGCGGCGAAGTGCGCCGGGATGTTGGCGTGGGTGTCGAAGGAGTCGACCACGTTGTAGAGCGCAGCGGCTGCCGGGGTCTGCTCGGGCAAGTCGGTGGCCGAGCCGCCGGCGAGCATGAGCACGTCGATGTCGTCGGTGTGGGCGGCCAGCTCCGTGGCGGGCCAGACGGCGACGTTCTCGCCGAGCGGGTGCACGCTGGCCGGGTCGCGGCGAGTGAACACGCCCGCCAATTCCATGTCGTCGTTGGCGGCGACGGCCAGTTCAATGCCGCGGCCGAGGTTGCCATAGCCGAGAATGCCGATGCGGATGGGGTTCAATGGTGCCTCCTTGGGTGTTCGCTAAGTGGGAAAGCGGTGCTTCGGGGCCGATGCCTGCTTTGGTTTTGAAGCTAGCGGGACAGGCCGCGCCGCCGGGGTGTCGCATCATTATCGCGTACCGTCTTACGCGCGGGAACCTGTCCGTGGCGAGCGTTACGAGGATTTAACGGAGAGGTACCTTGGCGCGGCGCTTGCGTCCGTTCGCCGACGGGGCGTTGTGGAATCGGGCGGGCGGAGGGCCCGCGACGCGTCGTTGCGGAAGGCGGCGCGGAAGTTGCTCGCGTGCTTGCCGGTCGCACGGTGCGGGGCGGCACGGGCTCAACCGGCCGTTGGACGCCCTCAGTCGCGCCCGGGATGCGCGGCGCGGCGGCTGCCCCTTCAATCTCCTCCCCCTGGGTGGGTATGCGCAGGGTGAACACGGTGACGCCCCGCTCGCTCGCCGCCTCGATGTCGCCGTGATGCGCCACGACGATTTCCCGGGCGATGGCGAGCCCCAGCCCCGCGCCGCCCTTCTTCGAGGAGCGCGCCCCGTCTTCGCGGTAGAACTTCTCGAAGATGGTCTCCAGATGGGCGTCGGATATCTCGCGTCCGCGGTTGGCCACGGTGATGGTGGTCGTGCGGGCGTCCTGGCGGGCGGCGATGGCGATGACGGAGTTCGCGTCGGCGTAGGCCACGGCGTTGCGCAGCACGTTGCCCAGCGCCCGGGCGAGCTTGTCCGGATCGATGAAGAACTGGCCCGCGCCGGCGGCGTCCACGGTGATGCGGATGTTGCGGGCGGCGGCCTCGGGGAAGAACGCCTCGGCCACCTGCTGGCAGAACAGGCGCACCCCCACGGTCTCCCGCTCGATGGGAATGGCCGACAGGTTGTAGCGGGTGATCTCGAAGAACTCGTTGATGAGGCTTTCCAAGCGCTCGGCCTTCGAATAGGCGATGTCGGCGTACTTGCGCAGGGTCTCCCGGGGCAGATCGGTCGTCTCGCGCAGCAGATCCAGGTAGCCGAGCACCGAGGTGAGCGGCGTGCGGATGTCGTGGGCCAAGTAAGCCACCAGCTCGTTCTTGCGCTGCTCGGCGGCGTGGGCGGCGCGCTCGTCGGCCAGCGACTGCGAGCGGATAACCGCCAGCTCGTTGCGGGCGATGGACAAGTCGGTCGGCAGCTCGATGGGGGCGTCCTTGTCGGCGAGCAGGCGCCCCACGGCCCCGGACAGCTCGTCGAAGTAGCGCAGCGACCGGTTCAGGGCTCTCAGGATGATGGCGAGCCAGCCGGCCACGAAGACGAGCAGGGCCAGCGGGAGCTTGAACGACTTGACGAACGTGTAGGTGGCGACGTCGCGCATGCGGTAGACGCCGTTCTCGCCGTACTGGATTTGCCAGACCGGGTTCTCGTCGGAGACGCCCAGCGCCCGCGCCTCCTCGGCGGAGGTCAGGTCGAGCCAGGCGCTGTAGGCCTGCTCCTGGGATTGGCGAAAGGCGCTTTGCAGAAGGTCGTTCAGCGTCGGCTGGTCGTAGCCCAGGACGGCGGCGCTGACGAGGATTCGCGTGGCCGCATCCACCGTGGTCTCCGGCGGCATGAACGTCTGGGCCTCGGGCAGCGAGAGCCCCAGCTCCTGCAGGGATGCCGACACGCGCAGGGCCGCTATGGCTTGGGCGGCGCTCGCGTCGTCAGCGGAAATGGCCTCGGCGGTCAGAATGGTCTGATAGGGAAGGAGGGGAACGGCCCGGGCGGTCTTGTCGGCCGGGGCGCTGTCGGTCTCGGCATCGAGGGCGGTCGCGTCGTCGATGAAGGTGCTCGCGTCGCCGATGGCCGCGGCGTTGGTGCCCGAGGCGACGGCCACGTCCGCCCCGAGCTTTTCGGCCCGTTCCTTGGCGTGGGCCGCAGCAGCCTCGGCGTTCTCGGGCGAGTCGGCCATCATGCTCGCGTATTCCGCCAGGGCATCTTCCATCTCGTTCACTTCGCCTTGGATCTCGGTGATAGTGCCCGCATCGTTGGTGTAGCCGCCCTCGACGGCCTCGTTGACCCAGAGGTCGAAGAGGTTGGCATCGTCGAGCAGCCCCTGGTCGGTGAGGATCTGCTGGAACTGCTCGGAGGAGTTCAGGGTGCGCCAGGACGAGGTCGAGTCGGCCACCCAGTTCGCGATCGAGGGTACCATGAAGGTCTCGATCGCCAAGCAGGCCAGAGCGAAGGCCCCGCTGAACAGCAAAAGGTTGCGAATGAGGCCGCCGAGCACGCGCCGGCGCAGGACGCGGGCCTGTTCGCTTTTAAGCGCCATGGCCGGTGTCGCCGGGCGCGCCGCGCAGCTTGTAGCCGACGCCCCAAGCGGTTTCGATGAACGTCGTGGAAGCGTCGATATTGGCGAGCTTCTTGCGTAGGCGGCGGATGTGCACCATGACCGTGTTGGCCGCCGCGTCGTCGAAGCGCTCGTGCCAGGCCCCTTCGAACAGATCGGCCGCCGAGACCGGTGAGCCGACCGACTGGGCCAGAATCGCCAGAATGGCGAACTCCTTGGGGGTGAGGTGCAAAGGCTCGCCGTGGAGCGTGGCCAGATGCGTGCGCAAGTCCACCTCGATGGCGCCGGCGGAAAGCAGGGTCGAGGAAGCCTGGGGCGCTGCTTGGCGTCGGCGCAGGCGCGCCTTCACGCGGGCCACCAATTCGCGGGGCCGGAAGGGCTTGGTGACGTAGTCCTCGGCGCCCAGGGTGAAGCCGACGACTTGGTCGGCCTCCTCGTCTTTCGCCGAGAGGAAGATGACGGGAATGTCCCGCATCTGGCGCATGCGAACGCAGAGTTCGAAGCCGTCGATGCCCGGCATCATGATATCCACGATGGCCAGGTCGAACGGCGTGCGGGCGAGCATGTCCAAGGCCGCCTGTCCGCTGTAGCAGGCCAGTGCGTCCATGCCCTCGGCCACGAGCAGGTTGACAACCAGATCGGCAATGGCCTGCTCGTCGTCCACCACCAGTATGTGCGCGCGTTTTTCCATAAGGGCTATTGTACGCGATTCGCCCCGGGTTTTGCCAACAGGCGTGCCATCCCGTGACAGCTTCAGGAAAAGTTAAGGTGCCCTGCCGGAAATGTCAGATTTCGCTATGGGACGCGTAAGCCGGCTCGTCGGTAAGGTGGAGGTGCAACGTAAGGAGAGATTTATGGACACTGCTGCCTACCGTTTCGACGAGGGAAACTTGTACGAAGGGGACGCGCCCTTAAGCTGCGCCGGAAGGGCGGGCGCTTCGGGCTCTTCGGGTGTTTCGAGGGTTGCCCCCAATCCCTACGGGCGGGACGCTTGGGCGCGGCCGCAGGGCGCGGGGAGTCGGTCGGCTCGTAGCGCGGGTTCGAAAACCGCCCAGGGTGCATCGCCGCAGCGGCGGCCGTCTCGCGGGTCGGCGCGGGCGTTCGCGGCTTCGGCTGCCGTGCCGGGCGTGGTGAGGGCCATGCTGGGCGGTCTGGCCCGCACGGGCCGCGCCGCGCGTGGCCGCCGCATTGGGCGACGGCGCTGGCATCTGTGGTCGGTGCTGAGCGTGGCGGCGCTCTCCATTTTCGTGCTGGTCGCTATCTTCCAAATGGCGAACCTGTACGTCGAAGGGCTGGGGCTTACGGGACCGGGCATCGCCTCGCCCACGGCGGATACCGCTCCGGCCGCCGCGGGCGCGGACGAGGCGGACGATCCTGCCAGCACCCCGCGTGACGAGTGGCGCGGCGGCCATCTGCCCTTCCTCTACCAGACCGATCCCCAGTACCGCGATGCGCCCTATGCCGGTACCACGGTGCGGGAGGCCGGCTGCGGGCCGACGAGCCTGGCCATGGTCTACATCGCGCTGACGGGGAAGACCGACAAGGATCCCGCCGCCATGGCCGCCTTCAGCGAGGCCGGCGGCTATGTGGAGGGGGGACTCACCGCCTGGCGCCTCATGACCGACGGCGCGGCCGAGCTGGGTCTTTCCTCCCATGAGGTGCCGGCGGACGCGGGGCGTCTTGCGGCGGAGCTCGCTGAGGGGCATCCCGTCATCTGCAGCGTGCGCCCCGGCGACTTCACGGACACGGGACACTTTCTCGTGGTGGCCGGCGTGGCCGACAACGGCGAGCTGGTCATCCACGACCCCAACAGCCCCGCCAACAGCGCCCGCACCTGGGACGTTCAGCGCGTGCTCGCCCAATGTGCCAACCTCTGGGCCTTCGAGCGGGTTTAACGGGGGCGGGACGGCGCGCTTCCAGGGTTTTCGCTTTTGGAGCAAAGCGCCTCCCTCTTTTTGGCAAGAATTTCGAGTTGTTAGACTTAGTCGAGCGAATGAGAGGGCGATCTCGCCATTTTGATGGCGGTTTTGCCTGAATTGCTGATTTGGAGCGGCTGGTTTTCTGCGCGCGAACTCTAACAACTCGAAATTCTTTCTCAAAACAAGAGGGTGCATTGTCGATGCCTTCGGAAACGCGCTGCATGACTGATTCGTCCATGCGTCCATGCGGTGGGAAGGTCCATGCGCCTATGCGGCGGGAGCGATTCGCTCATTCGATGGGGTTCCCGCTTGGCCGTTGGCGTCCGTGCTAGGATGGAGCCAGTGATTCCGAACGATGAGGAGGCTTCCCGTGGATGCCTTTGTCCCCGAAGTCGCGCCGCCGCCCTTGCTCGAGTGCCGCGACCTCACTAAGCGCTATGGCGCCACGGTGGCGCTCGACCGCTTTACTGTCAGCTTGGCCGCCGGCCGCATCGTAGGGCTGCTCGGCCCGAACGGCTCGGGCAAGACCACGCTGCTGAAGATGATCGCCGGCGTGGCCCATCCGACGGCGGGCGACATTCGCGTGGCGGGCTATGAGGTGGGCCCGGAATCGAAGGCGCTCGTCTCCTACCTGCCCGAGCGGCTCTACTTCTCCCGTTCCATGCGCGTGCGCGAGATGATCGCCTTCTTCGCCGACTTCTACGAGGACTTCGACGCCGCCTTGGCCCGGGACATGCTCGCTCGGCTCGGCGTTCCCGAGGGCGCCCCGTGCGCGGCGCTTTCCAAGGGCACCGTTGAGAAGGTGCAGCTCACGCTCGTCATGGCCCGTCACGCGGCGCTGTATCTTTTGGACGAGCCCATCGGCGGCGTGGATCCGGCGGCCCGCGATTACATCCTGCAAACGGTTATTCGCGCGTATCGGCCGCAGTCGTCCATCATCCTTTCCACCCACCTCGTGCGCGACGTGGAGGCGTTTCTGGACGACTTCATCCTGCTGCGCTATGGCCAGATGCTTCTGCACGCGCCCGTGGCCTACGTGACCCAGGGGAAGGGCACGACGCTGGACGCGTTCTTCCGAGAGGAGTTCCGATGCTAGGAAAGCTCTTCGCCCAGGAAATGCGGGCGCTTGTGAAGCCTGCGGCCATCATGCTGGCCATTATGGTCGTCGCTGGCGTGGTGGGCATCGGCTGCATCGAGGCCACCGACGCCGTGAGCCGCGCGGCGGGATTCGCCTCCCGTTATGTCAACGAGGCGTCGGCCGCTTCCAACCTGACCGTGGTGCTCGTGATGGCGGCGCTGTTCTGCGCCTTTCTTGTGTGGGCCAGCCTCGTGGCGGTCTACGTGTTCATCGCCATGCGCTTCTATCGCACGATGTTCACCGACGAGGGCTATCTCACGCTCACGCTGCCGGTGCGCACGGGCGCGCTGGTGACGGCGAAATTCTGCGCCGCCTTCCTGCTGGCGGCGGTGTTTACGCTTGCGGCCTGCGCGCTCGCCTCATTGGCCGTGCTCGCGATCTCCGACGGCGATGGGGACATGGTGTCGGTGGTGCTGTCGCTTTTGGGCGGTTGGTCGGCGCTGACGGGCAGCGGTGGTGTGGCCTCGTCGGTCATAGGCGTGGCGAACGCGCTCGTGTCCGCCGCCTACACCGTGGGGCTGGCGTTCCTCTCGCTGACGCTGGGCGCATGGTGGGCGCGGCGGCATAAGGTGGCCGCGGCCGTGGCGCTGTATGTGGGAATTGGCTGGGTCATCTCTCTTCTGTTCTCTATCGTTGGCGTGCTGGCCATGATGGGCGACACGGGCACGGCATCGTTCATGCTCGGCACGGTGTCCGTCATGCAGACGGTGGTGAACCTTGCCGTGGCCGCGGGCGGCGTCGCCTTGTCCGCCTACCTCGTGCGCGCCAAGGTCGATCTGAGCTAGGGAAAAATTGCCGTCGCCTTAGCTGGCAGCTAATGAAACGGTTAACGAGAACGGATACCCTTCTTCCTTGTCCGTTAGGAATAGCGCGTTTAGAAGAAGGGAATCATCTATGGAAACGCAACCTCGCTCGGCCATGGCCGTGGCTTCTCTCGTATTGGGAATCGTGGCACTGGTCACTTCGATTCTGCCGATCATCAACAACCTCTCCTTCCTTTTGGCCATCCTCGGCATCGTCTTCGCCATCGTCGGGTTGGTGGGCATTTCGAAAGGGAAAAAGAGCGGTAAGGGCTTAGGCGTTGCCGGCCTCGTACTGTCTGTGATCGCCTTCATCCTTGTGCTCGTGATGCAGAGCGCCTTCAGCGCCGCCCTCGACCAGGCCATGGAGGAGAGCGGGCTTGATACGGCGACGGCGCAAGGCGTAGCGGCCGGAGATTCCGGATCTGCGGCCGAGCCCCAGGCGGCCGAGCAGAGCGAGGCGACGCAGGCCGCTTACGGCGTCACCATCGACGACTGCCGCGTGACCGAGGACTATCGGGGAAATCCAGCTGCCGTGGTGACCTACACCTTCACGAACAACTCCGACGAGGCGACCAGCCCCGCAGTGGCGGTTCACGCCAAAGCTTTCCAGAACGGAACCGAGCTCGAGCTGGCTGTGGTCGCCGATGCCGAGGAGTCCGGCAAGTCGATGAACGAGGTGAAGCCTGGCTCCTCCATCACTTACGAGTCGGCTTACGAGCTCGCCGACATGAGCGATCTTACCGTCGAGGTGGAAGAGCTTTTCAGCTTCAGCGACGAGCTCATCGCCGAGCAGACGTTCTCGCTGAGCTAGCGTGCCCGATGGCGCATGTCTCGGGCGCCCGTCTTCGAAGGCGGGCGCTCGGGGCGCTACAATAGGGGCTTCGTGATATGGGTCGAAGGAGAAAGAAGCGCGTGGAGGAACCGCTGACAGAGGACATGCTGGCCGAGCTCTTGGATGCGCCGGATCCGCGGGCGTTCATCAAGCGGCGCGAGGTGGGCGAGCGTAGTCTGGCGGAGTACCTGAACGCGCTTCTGGCGGAGAAGGGTCTGAAGCGTGCGGCCGTGGTGCGCGAGGCGGGCATCAACGAGACCTTCGGCTACCAGATATTCACCGGCGCCCGCCGCGCCTCCCGGGACAACTTGCTGAAGATCGCCTTCGCCATGGGATGCACGCTGCGCGAGGCGAACCGCCTTCTGCAGGCGGGAGGCGCCAACGAGCTGTACTGCAAGAATCGGCGGGATGCCATCGTCATCTTCGCCATCAGCCATGGCTACACGCTGCAGAAAACCGAGGAGGAGCTTTACCGGTTCGACGAGGCGACCATCAGCTAACTTTGGTACCATGGCATCTATGGAAAACGACCCGCTTGCCGCATACCTCGCCGCCCTTGCCCGCGATGATTGCTATCGCGTCGATGAGGTGTTGAAGACGGCGCCCCACGAGACGACCGAAGTGGTGTACTTCGTGGGGGCCAATGCGGCGGAGCTCGGGCCGTTCGTCCGCAAGCGCATCGCGGTTGATGCGGCCATGGGGGATGCCTACGGCCACTTGTTCCGAGCGCAGCGCGCCGGGCGGCGTTTCCGGCATCTGCCGCGCATCTACGACGTCCATACCACCGGCGACGAGCTGGTGGTGGTCATGGAATACATCCAAGGGCGCACGCTGCGGGACGAGGTGTACGAGCGCGACGGATCGCTCGCCCTGGCGGCGCAGTGGTTCCCGCTCCTGTGCGACGGGGTGATGGAGCTGCACGAGCAGTTCTCGCCGCCGTTGATCCATCGCGATTTGAAGCCCACCAATATCGTGGTGAGCGATGCGGGCCTTACGATCATCGACTTCGGTATCGCCCGGGTCTTTCGCGAGGGGGCCGACGGGGACACGGCTCATTTCGGCACGCGCTGCTACGCGCCGCCCGAGCAGTTCGGCTACGGGCAGACCGACGAGCGCAGCGACGTGTACGCGTTGGGAATGCTGCTGTACTACCTGCTGGCCGAGCGCGATCCGTCGCCGTCGGTGGCCGCGGCGGGGTTTGCGGGGCCGGAAGTGCCTTCCGCGCTGCGCCCCGTGCTCCAGCGCGCCTGCGCCTTCGATCCATCGGCCCGCTTCCAGACGGTGCGCGACCTGAAGGCGGCGTTTCTCGCGGCCCTTCCCGCTTGGGAGGGCGGCTCAAGGCGCGCCCCTACAGAGGAGGGGCCGGGAGATCCCGTCCCCGTAGGGGGCGACCTTGGTCGCCCCCGGGTCGCGACGACGACGTGCGCCGCGGCTCCGGCGGACAACGAGCCGCACGGTACGATCACTTCCCGGATACGAAGTGCTTTCTCGACGCTCTCCTCAGGCGAAGTGGCGGGTATCGTGGTCGACGTCGCCCTCTTGGTGGTGTGGCTGCTGTTCATAGCGGTTCTCATCGCCATGCCTTTCGCGCCTGACGAGCCTTACGCCACTTGGCCGTTCTGGCTGCTCGCCTTTCAGTATTGGACGTTCGGTATTCCGTTCTTCACGGGCTTTCTTTTCATTTTGACCGACGTCCGCGTTTTACGTCGGGCGGCTCCGAGGCTTCGCCTTCTGCAGGGAGCTCGTTTGCGAATCTTGGGCATCGCGCTGGTTGTCGTGGGCGTGATAGCCGTGGGCGTGACGATGGCGATCGCGAACGCCATGGGACTTCCGACCGGCTCGTAGGGGGCCGAGCTTCCGCTCCATCCGTAGGGGGCTACCTCAGTCGCCCCTCACAAGAGGGATAACCTTGCCTGATGAGGGCTGACCAAGGTCAGCCCCTACGGGATGAGGCTGCGCGACGCTAGTCTTCCCAGCTACGGGATGTGGCTGCGCGACGCTAGCCTTCCCGGCGGGTTTCCCAGAAGGCGACGGCGCTGGCGGCGGCGACGTTCAGGGAATCGACCCCGTGGTGCATGGGGATGCGCACGGTCCAGTCGCAGGCGGCGATGGTGGAGGCGGCCAGGCCGTCGCCCTCGGTGCCGAACACCAGCGCGAGCTTCGGCTCGGCGGCCAGGTCGGCGTCGTCCAGCGGCACCGAGTCGTCCGACAACGCCATCGCGGCCGTGGCGAATCCCAGATCGCGCAGCAGCGGGAGGCCGTCCTCCGCCCAAGCTCCCTTGCCCGCGCGCGGGTCCGCCTCCTCGCCGATGCGCGTCCACGGCACCTGGAACACGGTTCCCATCGACACGCGCACCGCACGGCGGTACAACGGGTCGTAGCACTCGGGTGTCACGAGCACGGCATCCACGCCCAGCGCCGCGGCCGAACGGAAGATGGCGCCCACGTTCGTGTGGTTCGTGATGTTCTCCAGCACGGCCACGAGCTGCGCATTGCGCACGATGTCGGCCACTCTCGGTGGCGCGGGGCGTTTGAATGCCGCAAGCGCACCGCGCGTCAGCTCGAACCCCGTGAGCCTTGCCAGCTCCTCGCGCGGCGCCACGAATACGGGCACCTCGGGGTGCTCGGCCTCGATGCGTGCGATCACGGGCTGCAGGGCGTCGAGCCACTTAGCCTCCATAAGCAGCGACAACGGTTGCATTCCCGCCTCGAGCGCCCGCTCTATTACGTTGCCGGACTCGGCGATGAACAGCGCACGCTCCGGTTCCAGCCGGCTGCGCAGCTGCACGTCGGTCAGCCGCGCATACGCATCGAGCCGCGGGTCGTCGAGCGTCGAGATCTCCACTAGGGGCATGGCGGGTACCTTCCTCGTTCCGTATCGTTCGCAAGGACTATACCAGAAGCCGGCGCCTCTATGACGAAGCGCTCGGACGCCTCGTCCCTTCGGCAATCGCTCGGCCCGGTTTTAGCACAGAAATCACCGAATGTTGCGCTTGCCGGCCGAATAGTTGTTGCTCAGATTTCTGTGACCTGCGGAAATGATCGCAGTACGCCTGGCGGCGGCAGGTTGAGCCTCCTTGGAGGCGGAAATAAGTGCAACTTTCGGTGATTTCTGTGCTAAAAGGCCCTCAGCGCCTGTTGCAGGCAGCGCGGACTTCGGCTGCCACGTCGCGCACGTTCGCCAGGCCTTGCGTGCAGAACTCGTCGCAGGTGAGCATCTGCGCGCCGATGTGGGCCATGTCCTCGATGTTCGTCGCCTGCACGGCCGGGGTGCGCGACGAGGTGCAATCCTCGATGACGGCCACGTTGTAGTCGAGCGAGAGCGCGTCGTAGCAGGTGGTGCGAATGCAGTTCGGCGTGGTGGTGCCGATGAGCACCACCGTCCCCACGCCCAGGCGACGCAGCACGTTGTCCAGATTCGTGTTGAAGAACGCGGAGAAGCGCGGCTTCACCACCACGCGGTCGCCGGGTTGCGGCGCGAGCGGCGCCGGCTCGTCGAGCGAGTGCGGATTCGCGCACGCCCGCGACACGGGCTTGCCGCCGCCATCCCAGGCAGCGTGGCGCACCGCCTCTACGTCCGAGCCGTCCTCGGCGTACTCGCGCACGACGTGGAACACGGGCATGCCCAGCTCGCGCGC
>OLQE01001002.1_pt1 | contig 17831 bp, 14 predicted proteins | sample 1643161 | NCBI WGS metagenome assembly OLQE01 (sample SAMEA3136650, study PRJEB25190) | human gut metagenome | reverse complement strand
ACGGTAACGAAAAACCGAAGAATTCTTTTGCATTTTCAAACAAAATATACTTTGGCTTAACTTCTTTGATGAATTTGATGCAATAGGCGCCGACAGAAATTATGATAATGAAGTCGGAGAAATGCGCCGTATTTTAAACTCGTTTCTCCAGTTCATAGAAAGCGATTCCTCGAATAGCCTTATCATTGCTGCCACTAACAATAGAAAGATGCTCGATCAGGCTCTTTTTCGTCGATTCGATGATGTACTACACTATGATCTTCCATCGGTAGAAGAAATACGATCCATTGTTAATCAAAGAACAGGAGCGTTTTCCTCGACCTTTTCTTTAAGCAATTCTGCCGCAAAAGCCATGCTTGGGCTTTGTCAAGCAGAAATTGCAAGACTTTGCGATGACGCAATTAAAGAGTGCCTACTTAATGAAACTTCTCTATCAAACGAACTATTTAGCATGTTGGTGGCCGATAGGCTACTGATTTATTCAGACCAAAGGATTAGTTAGTGGTTATCGAAAAACCGAATTTTATTTTAGAAAACACTGCAATTTCGCAAAAATACGCTTCCCCTCAAAGAAGTTTCCAAAAAAATTCCATTTCACGAAACAGGGATTCTCACGCCCAATATTTACTTAATTCTTGGAATACCGCAACCGAAAACGCCCAAAAGCAAAAAGCCTATGCTGTCTCTGAGAGAAATGGCATTTATTTGCAATTTGAAGGCGCCAAAGATGCACCCCTTGAAATAAAAGGACTAGAAAATTTACCTCATGGTATACGCTTATTAAACACAACCGACGACAACGGAATTAGAAAAGCAACTGTATTTATACCAAAAGGGAAAGAATCAATTTTTTTAAATAAACTTAATAAATATAGCGACCATTCACAGGACCTAAAATCTAACAAACCTGCCCATTCTGATCTCATTAACAGTATTGAAGACATCAAAGCCGCTTTCTTAGATGCTTTTTGGACAGGATCCGACGACAAAAGACCCACAGAAACAAAACAGTGGATTGAAATATGGATACGAAATAAAGGACTTAAAGATCGGTCAACTATAAAACCATTTAGGAAATTACTAAATAGACTAAATATAAAATCATCAACCTCATGCATCACTTTCCCAGAAAGAACAGTTTTTGCTATCTGTGCAAATGAAAAAGATTTACTATCACTAATCGCTTCTTCTGAAGAAATAGCAGAAATTCGCAACTGCTCTGTGCCCACTTCTTTTTTTGAAGATCTAACCAGCAGAGAAAAAGGAGAGTGGATTGATGATCTCTCCTCTCGCACAACAATCGATATGGGCCAATCAGTAATATGCATTCTGGATTCAGGAGTTAATCATAATCATCCACTTATCAGCTCAGCACTATCTCCAAATTCAGTTCTTTCCGTAAAAAAGACCTGGAATCCCGCTGATACCTACTATCCAAATGGTCATGGAACAAGAATTGCGGGTATCGCTCTTTATGATAATTTGACTCAAAGTCTTGCTTCCTCTGATCCTATTAGAATCACTCATAAGTTGGAATCAGTAAAAATATTTGACCAACTGAACCCATAACAAGATTCAGAGCTGTACGGAGATTTAACAAAACAGGCAGTAGATCTTGCTATCTCAAACGCATATGAAGAGAACAGGATATTTTGTAGCGCTATCACTGCCAATGAAACAGAGATTACAGACGGAAAACCCACTTCGTGGTCGGCAGCGGTCGATGAGGTTATCTCACATGCAGATAACCAAAACGAACCCCATGAATTGTTTCTGATTTCTGGAGGAAACATCTCTACAAATATGATGAAAATAGGCTATCCAGAATCTAACTCTGTTTATTCAGTACGGTCCCCAGGACAAGCATGGAATGCTCTAACTGTTGGCGCATACAGTGACAGCGATCTTATTACCAAGTCGATCTTTCTCAAAAACAATTTTAAACCCACTGCAGGTAAAAATATGCTTTCATCCTTTAGCACTACGTCCATTCAATGGGATAAAGCCACCCCAATAAAACCCTAAGTACTATTCCCGGGTGGGGATACAGCAAATAATGGTTCTGATTATTCGGATTGTCCTGACCTCTCCTTATTGACAACTGGTGCTAACATCCCTTCAAAACCACTAGTGAACTTTGCCGGGACGTGCGCAGCAGTAGCAAAAGCCGCCTGGATGTCAGCAGAACTAGAAAATGCATACCCTAGTCTTTGGCCAGAAACAATACGAGGCTTAATAGTTCACTCCGCAAAATGGACGAATGAAATGCTAAATCAGTATTCACGCCCTGGCTCAAAAGAAGATACCAAAACCAAAGGCAGAAGATTATTATTGAGGCACTGTGGTTATGGAGTTCCAAGCTTAAACCGTGCAATTCACTGTCTTGAAAACAGTATCAATTTGATCATTCAGGGCGAAATCCAGCCTTTTTGTTTTAATAGTTCCAAAAAACCTTCAATGAACGAAATGCATTTTCATAAAATACCTTGGCCAAAGCATGAGCTAGAGCGTTTGGGATCAAAGCAAGCCACTCTTCGTGTTACCCTATCCTATTATATAGAGCCAGGTCCTGGACAGATTGGTTGGAACGATAGATATCGTTACGCTTCCCACGGATTAAGGTTTGATGTGAATAAACCAGGTGAAACATTCGAAGAATTTGAACATCGAATTAACGCTGCTTCCCGTGAAAATACAGCACGCTACTCCACCTCAGCATCTGAAGGCTGGTACCTTGGACAAAGCAATAGAGATGTTGGATCTATTCATTCCGATTTCAAGACCGATACCGCTGCAGATTTAAGTAGCGTAGAATTTATTGCTGTTTATCCAGTTATTGGTTGGTGGAGGTCTCGTCATTATCTGGGGAAAATCGATTCGACCACAAAATATAGTTTAATAGTCAGTGTCGAAACGCCAACCACGGATGCAAAATTATATACTGAAGTACTTAATCAAATAAAAATACCAATTGATGCAATATAATTGTTTGACTGAATTAAGCATGAACTTCAATAACTTATATGCAATCCCTGCCAATAACTGTGAACTTAAAACCTCTAAGCAAGTTCGGGGTTATTTCGCATCGACGAACTTGCTTCTATAATCACCAAACAAATTTGCATCCTGCAAATTTGAGCGCCATATCCACAGCTTGGTTTTACCTTTGACGATCAGAAACTCCCACGGCCGACCCGTAGCCACTCCGCCCCTACGACTCTTCAAACACTTCTTTCGCTGCGGCGACAAAGGCGTTCTGGCCTTCGATGTTGGTGTGAGTTCTGTCAGAAAGCAAGTATTCAGGATGCGCACTTGCAACAGAATTCCAGTCGACCAGATATACGTTGGGATATTCTTCAGCAAACTTTTCGTAAATCTCGTTTGCTTCATCAACAAAGGTAGACGGGCTATAGATGTTGTAAAGCAAAATGCGCCTATTGGGACCCAATTCATCAAGCACCTGTCGAACAAGATCTTCATCCGCAACACCACCATTAGTACCAAAGTCAAGGATGACGTTCTGACGAATCAGACCCTGCTGATTACCTTCCTTAACTACCTCGACGCCCTGTTCCCACTGGCGAATCGGCTCTGCCAAGAAGTTAATTTCGGGGAATTCTTCTTCAAAACCAATCGAATTGCCCGAAATAAGCGAGTCTCCAATAGCGGTAATCGTTGAACTATCGGGGATACCCTTCATCTGGGACTCGTCATAATTCGGAATTGACCCAGGATCCTGAGGCGATCCACCTTCAGTATTATTCTGCTGCGCCTCTTGAGCCTGCTGAGCTTGATCTGCCTGTTGCTGCTCAATCTGCATCTGGAGCTGAGTTTTCGCAGGCGCCGTCGCAATAGCAATAATGGTCGCAATAACCAACACAACGCAGACTCCCGCCTGCACCCTACCAACAATTCCATCGCGAACGCGGTCAACCAGTTTTTCGAGCGACTTAATGAAGCCATCTTTTCGCATAGGTTCTTCAACAAAGCGATAGCTCAAGTCCGCCGCGACAAATGAAATGAACGCAAACAGTACATCAACCGCAACATTTTCTACCGTGCCCATTGCAGTCGGAATAAGAATGCGACCAAACACCAACATCGGCCAATGCCACAGGTAAATACCATACGAACGAACACCCAACCAGCGCAGCGGCGCCAGTTCCATAATGCGTGTGAACAGCGTGTCGGGGCGAATAATAACTGCGCCAACCAGGAACAAGCTGAACAGCGATCCAAGAACAAGTCCGAATGGATAGGTGAACGCAGCGGTGTCGGGCACCAGCATTACGATGAGAGCAAAACCGATCAAGCCAACAGGAGCCAGCGCTGGAATCCAAGGCTGCGCGCTCAGCCATTCCTTCGAGAGCGAACCTTTTTCTTTGTTCCAAATGAAGGCGAAGATAATACCCATGGCAAGACCGAAGCAATGAGTGTCGGTGCCGTAGTAAACACGCGTGTAGTTGTCAGGAGCTGCAAGAACGCCCATCAGAACCATCGAAGCAACAGCAATAGTTGCCACAATGGTAATCAGCTGGGAATTCTTCAGCCTACGCGAAAGCAAAAGCAGCAAAAGCGGAGGCCAAATGATATAGAACTGCTCTTCAACAGCAAGCGACCAGAAGTTCTTAAACAACGACGGATTTGCCTGGTCAAAATAGTTCGAACCATGAATGATTTCCACCCAGTTGGTCGAATAGGTAAGCGCGCCTGCGACCTGCCTAAATGCTCCAACAAGAATATCAGGATAGATAATCGCACCAATTGGCACGCATACCAAAATAACCAGCACGAGTGCAGGGATCAGGCGTCTTGCACGACGAAGCCAGAAGTTTTTCAGCGTGAACTTCTTGTTCGGGTTTTGGATGTTTTGAAGATTGCGATACGTAATCAAAAAGCCCGAAATAACAAAGAACAAGTCAACGCCAATATAACCACCTATAAATTGGTTAGGCGAAATGTGATAAAGCAAAACCGCCAAAACAGCCAAAGCACGCAAGCCGTCCAGGCCAGGCATATAGGACTTGCCGAGTTTGCGCGCGTCATGCGGCGATTTGGTGGTGGGTTCTGCGTCAGAGCGAGCTGGCGCGGCAGCTTGGGATGCGGTGGAAGCAGATGCTGCGACAGAAGAAACTTTAGTCGATGCTGCGTTGCGCTTATCGCGTCCACCAAAAGGTATTTTGCCAGCGACATTACCAGCAACACGAGCTGCTACACCGCGAACTCCACGAGGAGCTTCGTCGTAGACCTCGTTATAGGATTCATGATGGGCTTCGTTGTAGCTCTCGTTATACGCATCGTTATATGTACTTCGGCTGTCGTGAATCCGATGAGCATCGCGGCCGTCGCGGATTCTGCGACCTTCGCGAGCGACGCGACTTTCACCAAAATCGCGAGCCTCACGAGCACTTTCGCCATAAGCGTAGTCACGCCTTTCGCGCACGTCACGGAAGTCGCCGTCTCTATCTACCTCGCCGAAACGAGAAGGCGAACGAAACCGAGTTCCCTTTTCTGGCTCGATGCCAGACCGATCGTCAATGCCATAGCGTTCATTGAATGAACGATAGCGACCTGACGCGCCCCTATAAGCTCCATCAGGTTGATTTTCGTGACGATATCCCGCGCTAGGGCGATCCATAATCTCATCATCGCGACTTTGCAAATAATCTTGCGAGCGCAAAACGCGATCATTGCGCAAAGGACGCTTACTTGCCTGTGGACGCATCTGCGAATTCGTATATGGCTGCTGCCCATGCAACTGCGCTTGTCCATGTACTTGCGCTTGTCCACGCAACTGCGAGCGCGTAGAAGAATATTCCTGCGAACGAGTTCTTGGGTTCGTTTGCGGATGTGATTGTGAGTGCAATTGTGACTGTACTTGCTGCGGCGATTGCGAGCGCACTTGCTGATGTGCCTGAGAATATCCCCGACGAGAATAATCGGCGTTAGAAAAGCGTGACTGCGTTGAAGATTGAGAATCCTGAGTATCTTGATTTGAATGCGCTTTCTGAGATGCATTCTCAGCATTTTTAGCCTTAATAGATTTCCAATAATCAAGTTGTGAAGACATTACCAGATTCCCAATTATTCACAATAAAACCAATTTTTCAGTAAGGTTAAATATACCACCTTCACCAGGTTGTTATATATAGAAATCAGTCCCGATTACCTGAATAGCATCATTTTCAAGAAAATTTTGTATCTTGCCGAAAAAGAGACCGCTATTACGGTTTTCGGCTCCTTTGCACAGCCTATGATTCCTCTTGTTAAACCTGCGCTATACGAACACTACACCAGCGCCATAACAAGTGCGATGAACACTGCCAGCACAATAGCTGCCACAATCGCAAAAGCAAATGCAAACGCCATACCTAGTTTTTGATTAGGCTTTTTGGCAGGAGTGTTTTTATTTCCGTCGCTTCCACCTGCGGCATCACTTGAAAAAGTAAATTTCGCAGCTCGCCTTCCCTCAACCCCAGCAGTTAAGGCTTCTGCAGCCGACACCGTCGCAACAGAAGCCTTCTTCTTCGCTTCGCTTTTATCCGTTATATTCGCTTTGTCTGTCTTATTTGTTTCGTCACTCTTGTTCGTTTCGTCACTCATACTGAACCTTGTCATATCTTTCATGTTTTATTCTTGCCGAGAAATCTACGCACACCTAAGCCAAACACTACTTTGTCGATACGCCTGTCTTAGAGCAAAGGAATGATTCGCCTGCCTAATAAAGTGCAAGTTATCACCTATTCGCAAAGTTTCTCCTCGCAAAGTTTCACGAAATCGCAGGCACTACTCCCCTGCCAAGTCTCGTTTCGAGCGGAGCACAGGAATATCATCCAAGTCCTCGCCATGCCAACAACGAACAGCGCCCTTTTCTTCTAGCGCGGCAATTTCTTCATCTGAATAGCCCTTGTCGCGCAAGAATCGCTCGGTGTGATAACCAACAGGCTTACCCAAAACCAGCGGAGGATCGCCATAGCTACCAAAACGAAGTGGCGCGGTATTAAACACACGCGGTCCAAAATCCTTGCTTTCATACCTGCGCAACGCATCGTTGTCGTAGGCTTCCTCGTCAGCCAAAATATCATCGTAGTCGAACAACTTCTGATGAGGAACTTCCTCTTCCAGCATGATGCGATCCCACTCGTCATAGTCCTTACGAGCAAAACCTTCACCAATTTTAGAAACAACGTATTCCTGCAAGCCATGCTCTGCCATAGCTGCAAGCGTAATAATACGCTCGTCTTCGATCAGGTCCCCCTGGCCCAACATGCGCATCATAGACGGGAAATATCTGTTGTAATCGGGCAAGCAAATCAAAAACCAGATGCCATCTTTCGACTGATACGTGTTGTTGAAAGGATTATTTGCCTTCGCGCGACTTCCAGGATACTGCGCTCCGAACTGACGCGACTGAATACCATGCGAATGACCCCACAGCGCCACATGATACAAATTCGTCGTTACCTTATTGCCAACACCCGTACGGGTACGATCGAAGAGCGCCGCCACAATACCACCCGCAAAAATAGCCGCGGCATTAAAATCACCAAAGCCCTGCGGTGCTGTCGCGGGCGATTCTCCCGCCTGGCGAAATACCGCATTTACGCCACCGCGCGATCCCCAACAAACCGCATCATATCCAGGTTCATCACGCATTTCGCCAAATTCGCCATAGCCACGCATTTGCGCCCAGACCAAACGGGGAAACTTTTCATGGAGCGTTTCGTAATCCAATCCCATACGCTTTAGCGCTTTATCACGCACACCATTAACGAACACATCCGCCGTTGAGAGCAGGTCCATAAAAATAGCCATGCCTTCTTCGGTTTTTAAATTCAAACTGATCCAGTCTTTGTTAGCATTGACGTTTTCATACGTTGGATCGCACTCTTCGGTTCGCTTACCGCCAAAGCCGTAGCACTGAGTGCGCTGCGGATCTCCTGCTGGATTTTCGACCTTGATAACTTCGGCGCCCATTTCTCCCAAACAGCGCACTGCTGCTGGAGCCGCCACCCATTCGGCCAACTCAACTACACGAACGCCTGATAATGGACCAAAGCCCTCAAATTCTTTCGATGCATACATGGCTTCCCCTCCCCATTAAGTAAAGCCACCTGTTTTAAGAAACCTGTGCGTATTCAATTGAGAAATTAAAAAGCGAACTTTTGCAAGCGCGCTTTGCCTGCAAAGGATTTCGCGAGCGTTTGCGAACTTTTGCAAGCGCGTTTTTACTGCAAGGAAATTCGCAAGCGCTTGTAGAACTTTGCAAAGTTCTACAAGCGCATTCACCTGCGCATTCACAAAAGCTTATAGTCTTCGCTTATCCTCTATTTTGACGCATTTTATCTACAGGTTTAAGAGCATTTAAGCGCTAATTTCTGCAATTCGTTCCTCAATTGCATCGATTTGGGGTTGAATCTTTCCCTTTGCTGCCTCAACCTGTGCATCTATTTGATCCAATTTTTCGTGGACCGCTTTTAACTGTTCATTGATCTCGTTGCGCTTGAAGAACTTATAGGGCTTTAAGTTAGCCAATTGGTATTCCAATTCATCGCACTGCTGTTGATACAACTTACGATTAGACATGCCAACAATGTTTGCCAGCTGGCTGCGAAGATCTGAAGCTTCTTTTTCCAGAAGCGTTTTTTCTTCTTGTGCAGAAAGCTCGCCAGCTTCAACTTGCGCACGGTACTTTTCCAAACGCTCTTCCACTTCTTTTTTCGCGGAAGCTAAAACCTTGGCTTCGCGCTGCATTTCTTTCTCTCCGCGCGCTGCCAATACTTTTCGAAACGTTTCACCATAAGGCTCTTTATGATTAAACGTTGCATATGCGGTATACACAAGCCTATCGTTTGGCATGATGCCCATTTTCGAACGAGTACAAATATTACTGCACAGCGTAACTTCGCTTTCGATCAAACCAGGCGTTAGATAAGGAATTTCCGCTAGCAAACGCTTCCAGTCCATCATGACTGCATGACACTGCTTTGCTCCCTGATACGACGGCATCATAATTGCTGCCTCTAAACGCAGCGAAATTTGTCGCTTGCGTGCCGTATAGATGTCGGCGGCAGTGTCATATTTTTTATCTTCTGGAACGAGACTCAACGCATGATTAATGGTGCGCATAATGTAGCCCATATCGAAATCGTAGAGCTTGGCATCCCAGCCACCAAATAGCGCAAGAAGCTTCCAAGCTTCAGCATTTTCAGGGTCCAATTCCAAGACTTTGTTGCAGCATTCACTTACCGTCGTGGAATCGTCTGCTTCATATGCTTCCTGAGCCTTACGCAACAATGAAGCAATTTCTTCTGTTTGAATAGAATTTCCATTGAAACCGCTTATCGATTTATCTGCGCCGTCTGCCTTGGCTTGTTCACCATTGTGATTATTTATATCGGTAGTCATATAATTTCACCCTAGTCATAAGATGTATCTATATTTCCTGTTCATCTGGCTATAATCTGCTATTTCAGGTTTTGACTTTGCGAAAGCAGCGCTAATTTTGCCAAACAAGCTGCATTTTTATATAGACTAATAAAGTTTATTCGCTTCGTTTCTTTTCGTTTGTTTCAGAATACGTTAGTTTCTTATTCATTATTGGTATAAGTTACTCGAGATCAAGCTATTACAATGGTTACGGATGTTTAAGTTATTGTGAATTACAATAACTTGTCGTTCCTAAACCGAAAGCGCCTTAACATAGTTGTTTTATTTCATCTAACTTCAGAATAAATTTCTGTTATGTTTTGCGCCTTCGCTAGCACTTACATTCGCTGTTATTTTGCTCAAAAGGGGGTGCAAAACCATGGAGATGCAACAGCTGCAAAACTTTTATGTCATTGCGCAATGCGAAAGCCTTACCAAAGCAGCTCAAAAGTTGCACACTTCTCAACCAAGCCTAAGCCGCAGTTTGCATTCGCTTGAAAACGAATTGGGAGCACCTCTATTTGATAGGGTGGGTCGAAATATCGTTTTAAACGATGCGGGTCGCTTTGCGCTCAGTAAAGTGGTTGATGTTTTAGACTCTGCCGAATCCATCAAGCTCGATATCTCCGACTTCATTCATAACAAGAACTTCTCGGTCGATATATATTCTCCCGTTCCTATGGGTGAATTCGAAGATATCATCATCGGATTTAAAGAACAGTATCCAAACGTTCGTCTTCGTATGGCGTCATGGAACTCTTCAAGGCTTAAATCCGTACAACCAAGTATCACCTTCTTTGCAAGTCCTCATATTCACAAGGAACCAAATTACTTACTCCTTGGCGAAGAACAGGTTTGTCTGGCGGTGTCTCGCAATAACCCACTTTCAAAAGTTGAAAACGTATCACTGGCAAGTTTGTCGAACGCTCCTTTTGTTAGCACACTTTGCGATTCGCCTTTCTACAGCATCATCACAGAAATGTTTTCGCAAGCAGGCTTTAAACCTAACACCGTCATAGAAGATCAGGATTACAACCGCGTTATGTCCTATGTCGCTCATGACTTCGGCATCGCACTTGCCCCTTCTATTACATGGTTTGGAAGATGGCGCGAACAAGTTGCCTCTATTCCTTTGAACGACATTCATGGCAAACGTTATCTCTATTTGAAATGGCCCGAAAATTCAGTAATGAACTGGGCAACACTTCGCTTCAGAGACTTTGTTATCAAGCATTTCAATGAGCGTTACGGCTTTGATGTAAAAGTCGATTAATATACCGCGAATTGCGAAATGAGCTTCCAATAATCCATCCGTCATTCGGGTGGATTATTTTTTATCCTCTTACACCAAGGGCTGCACCAGATTAGATCTAGTGCAGCCCTTTGAGAGAGAAAAGCCGTAGTACAAAACTTTCTTGCTTGTTTAAGGTTGGTGTCGCAGCTACGAGCTAATTTGCTTTCGCGCCTTATTTCGCATTGCCGCAACACCAATCAAAAATTCGCAATGCTATTTACTCTTTTGTCTTCTCGAGTTCAGCTACCAAAGTGTCGGAGAGACCGTCAGTCTGACTAGAAATGTCAGTATAGAGAGCCTGAACGTCTTCGTTAGCAAGAATGTTGTCGAAGAAGGACTGATCGTATTCGATAACTTCCATGCCACCGTCGGTCAAAGTCTTCAACTGCTCGTCCTGCATCTCAAGCATCTTAGGCTTCATAACCTCGAGTGCCTGATTTACAGCCTGAGTCAAAGCTTCCTGGTAAGCAGGGTCCAAACCGTCCCAGCATTCCTTATTGATGCTGATGTTGTTTGCATACAGAATGTGGTTGGTCATTGCCAGGTACTTCTGAACTTCCTGGAGGCTGGAGCCAGCGCAGGTGTCAATAGCATTTTCCTGAGCGTCTACCGTACCATTCTGGAGTGCGAAGTAAACTTCAGCCCAAGCAAGTGGGGTAGGTTCGGCTCCAATTGCTTGCCAGAATGCCATGTGGTTTGCATTTTCCATGGTACGAATCTGGAGAGCCTTGAAGTCTTCAATGGTGTTCAGAGCCTTGTTAGAGGTGGTTTCACGATAGGTACCATTCTGGAGGAAGCCTAAGTTGTGAAGACCAGCTTCCTCGAAGGAAGCCTCTAAGCCCTGAGTGAACTCATTGTCGCCGTTAAGAACGGTTTCAATTTGGTCGGCATCATAAGTTGCAAATGCCATTGGGAGGTCGAATACTGCCATGTCAGGTACGAAAGATACCATAGGAGCAGGCTGCATGATTACCATCTGGATGTCGTTAGACTGTTCCTGACGAACCAAGTCAGTGTCGCCACCGAGCTCGCCAGTGCCATGATAATCAACCGTCAGCTTGCCACCAGTAATTTCGTTAGCCTGGTTAGCAATTTCCTGACCCAAAAGGTTACCAGCAGAATCCTTTGCAGTAGAGTCTGCAAGGATCAAGGTTACCGGCTCGAGATCAGCGTAAGCATCGCTGCCGCCGGATGAGCTTTCAGAGGAGCTATCACCACTGCAGCCCGTTAGGCCCATTGCCAATACGAGTGCGAGTGCAGATACACCGATAAAAGCTAGAAACTTGTTCAAAGCTTTTGAGTGTGTTTTTGCTTTCATTCCCCTCAATCTCCTTCCAAAAATCTTTTCTTACAACAGAGCGTTTTGTACTTAGCCCAGATAAAGCTTTTTTAATCCTGGTGCTCAAGCTCTTTGTCTTGAACACCAGGTAATTCAAATTCCTTTTCGAGTAACTACTGACCCAGATAGAGGAATGTAGAGAACCAAGGAATGTACACAATCAGTACCAAAGCGACCAAGAATGCAATGATGAAAGGTACTGCCTTGGCTGCGATGTCCATTGGCTTTTCGCCAGAGAGGTTCGAGACAACGAACAGGTTGAGTCCAAATGGCGGAGTTGCAAGACCGATTGCCAAGCAGCAAACCAGAATTACACCAAAGTGGACTGGGTCGACTCCCAAAGCTTCCATTGCAGGCAACAGAATAGGAGCCAAGATGATGATTGCAGGACCGGTGTCCATAACCATACCCAGGATAAGGAACAGGATCATGCAGAAGGTAAGAGCAATCCATGCTTCACCGAAGGTAGAGGTGATGAAGTTGGTAATTGCAGCAGATGCGCCAGTAAGAGAAAGTACACGACCGAATGCAGTTGCAAATGCCAGTACGAATGCCAAACCGCCATACGTACGAACTGCCGTTACCATGATGTTCCAGATGTCCTTGATCTTGATGGTCTTGTATACCCAAAGAGAAACAATCAGAGCATAAAATACGCTGATACATGCAGCTTCGGTAGGAGTTACGAAACCTGCATAAATGCCACCAAGAACGATAATTGGGCAAAGCAGTGCAGGGAAGCTGTCGATGAACAGGCGACCAAGACCCATGTCATGGAGTTCCTGCATTGATGAGTCAATGCGCTCGCGATCTTCGCCCTGACGCTTGCAGTGAATTACGCAGTAAATCATCAATACAAGACCGATAAGGATGCCAGGGAAAATGCCGCCCAGGAACAAAGCGCCCGTGGAAACACCAGTTGCCAATGAATACAGAACGAATGGAATAGATGGCGGGATGATTACGCCCAAACCGCCAGCTACAACAATTAAGCCGGAGCTCCACTTACGTTCATATCCTAAACCAACCAAGAATGGGATACACATAGAACCTACTGCTGCTGCGGTTGCAGGACCAGAACCAGAAATAGCACCGTAGAACAAGCAGGTAATAACTACTGCACAAGGTACGCCGCCTGGGAAGCGACCTACAAAGTAGGCAAAGAAGTTAAACAACTTCTGAGAAATGCCACCTTCGGCCATGATGATGCCGCCAAAGATGAACAGAGGTACTGCCAAAATAGGCGTTGAGTTAGCACCAGAAAATGCATTGGTTACTAACTGAGTAACATTGCCGCCAACACCCGTGACCCAAATAGGAGCCAGGGAGCCCGCAATCATTGCGACACCAATAGGTACGGAGAATGCAAGGACGACAAGGAATACTACGAATACAAGAATTGCCGGCATTATTCATCCCCCTCCTTACCCATAGCCTTAATTGCGCTGGTATCAAAATTGCCAGATTCAAGCTCAAATTCGGTTTGCTCTTCAATAGTGCTCTTAGGCTCTACATTGATATGCTTGATATGAATAACGAACATTTCCACGCTACGCAGTGCAGCAAGTGCAAAACCGACAAGAACGATGAGATACATAATCCACATTGGGAGAACCATTGCAGGAGAAGTTTCTCCACTCTCAACGATACGCATTAAAACGGTTACTGCTGCATTGGTGAGAACTGCCATCATTGCGAAAGTAACAACATCAACAATTACGTTAACAATGTTGCGAACTTTCCAAGGCATGATGTCAATAAGAGCAGTAACTCTCAACATCGACTCTGTACGGATGGTATAAGGCAACGAAAGGAATACTGTTGCGATCCATAAGAAGCGGCACAGTTCTTCTGGCCACGTCAGGACTGGAAATGCGGGCACGTTACGACAAATAACTTGTAATAAAGTGACACAAGAAATAAGAACAAGGAAAACAATCAGAATGAATTCCTCAAAGTGCTCGTCAAACCACTTAATGACTTTCATCCGTTTTTTCACCTCCAATTCACTTCATGGACAAAATTGAAGGTAATGGCGCATCAGACACCTTGGATAAATTGTTCACTGAATCCCCCGAACAATTTTCCAGAACAGGTCTTCCCTCCAAGCTACAGCGATGACTTAACCCTTTTGGAATAATCTGGTGCGCCATTCCCTCTCTACAATGCGCACCGCTGCAACCTCGCTTTTTAGTATAAATTCCTGGTTATACGGGGATTCCTCCAAATACGAGAGGTCATTTATTCAGGGGTTGCATAAGTTCATCAATAACTATCGCTATATAACAGAAATGTTATAAGAACAGGTTCAAGAAACGTTTTTTGCATAGATATATGAATTGAGCTCATAGATTCGGATGGAACCTATGAGCTCTTCTGATTGTCTAGAGCGCCGCCCTGTTTTCTAGAGCGCCGCCCTATTTTCGCGCTTCCATAATTTCTGCCAGTCCTTGTACGCGGGTTTCAAACTGAGCCTGACTGAACACGCGAGGATCCGCCTGATCCGCATCAAAAGTGGTATATGGTAAACCGCGAGCCTTTTCTAGCTGACGCTGCATTTCGAACATAATGCCTACCCAAGGCTTGCAACTACGCATCACATTACACAGCACACCGTTGCAGTGATAATCATCGATCAGTCCCAGACGATAATCGCGACCTAACTCAATACCTGTTGCATTGTTGGTCTTCGCGTATGCCTCGCATAAGGTATAAAGATCGTTAAACGTCACACCATAATTGCCGCAATAAGGCGTTCCTACTAAGTTAATGCCGTTTTCTGCCAACGTTTCGGAATTGCTCCGCAGGTAGGGCCAGCAGCATAAACCGTCAAATAAAATGCGATGCTTCTCTTCGCCCTTAAACGTGCTTTCGCCTGAAGCAATTTTTTCTTTCAGCTCATCAATATACATGCGAAGCACTTCGGTGGTTTCCTTGCGTCCACGCGCGATTACCATAAGCGCCATAAAGTTATAGGCATCAAATCCGCTTACAGGAGAAGGAACTGTTTTACCCATGAGATCCAGTGCTTCTTGGAACAAGCGACCATTTTCGGCAGATATTTCCATCACTTCCTGGAACTTATCGTAGTCGAATGCCTTGCCGCTTATTTCTTCGAGCTGTTCGACAATGCCCTGCACCTGCTTTTTCATGTAAGTTATTTTGCTCTTCTTGTAATAACCATCGGTGTTGTAGGGCACATCAAACATGATGAACGGAATATTCAGCTTCCACGCAAGATTTTCGTACCACTTAATTACCGTGGTGCAAATATTGTTACCCACGCAAAGGAAATCAGGCTCGGGAATATCGAGTCCAAACCCAAAATCTTCATCTCGCTCAATAAAGCCAAGATTGATTCGCGCATAAGAACACAAATCCATGGAGTAACCTAGGCCTTCCGCTTTTTCGCAGAATGGAATGGCGCCTTTGTGTGCCGCAACTGCCGCTGCATGGTTTTCGGGATAAATAATGTTTAGATCGAAAACTTCGAAGAGCTCCTTGATAAAATTCGAGGTGGAATATCCAACAGGCTTGCCAGCTGCTTTCGCATCGCGCGCTTCTTGATACAAGTCGCCTGTGACTTCTTTCATGCGGGCACGAGCAGGGCTGTAGTTTTTAGCATTCTTTTCAACCATGGTAATCAATCCCCTCTTAGCCAAGCATTTCAGCAAACGCCTGGATACGCGTAGTGGCCTGCTCGTTAATGTGATCTTGCTGAGCTGTTTCTAAATACAAAAGAGGAACGTCCGCGTCGGCAAGCTGCTTTTTGATAACGGGGTAGTCATATTCTTCCTCTTCGCAGAATTTCGTTACATTAATAAGAGCTCCATCGGCTTTACGTTCTTTTGTGAGCGCCGCTAACGTTTCACCACGCTGCTTCGTCGGATCGAGTGCAACCGAAGTGTTTTGAACATCGAGCCAAATATGCGCCAACGACACAAACGGATCCACATTACCTGGAGCATCTTTTGCGAACCGAACCGATTCCGCCGTTAAGACATCGCCCACGATAGCAATTTTTTGTTTTTCGAGTTCATCGAGCAGCGGCTTTGAATCAAGCAGAATTCCTGTAGCAACCAAACGCAAACCAGTAAAAGAATCCTCGGGCAAAGATGCCAGGCCTTTGTTGAGCTGCTCTACGCATTCCGTATGTACGCGAACAGGCAGCACTTGCGCGGCTTTATAGACCACATGGCGCTTCCATGGAGTAGCTACGCTGGGATGTTGCGCTGCAATTTTGTCGAATTCTCGCATTGCGGCGCGCTGTTTGTTATAAGCGTTAATGCTAGTTCGCAGAGCCTTGTCGGTAATAGTGTTGCCCGATATCTCTTCCAGCTTTTCTTTTACTTCTTCCAGTTCGCTTAAAAGGTAATCCTCTGCTGCAGGATGGGTTCGATTAGCAGGCTGAACCAAGCTCATTACCGACATTTCTGGTACCGCGAATTTCCAGTTTTCTTCCAAATTACGAAGCCCATCGCAGGTTGTCGGAATAATTACCCCTGATAGATAGTTATATTCGCCACGCAGCGCTCGCTCCATAAGCGTTACCAAAATCGAGCAATAAAACGCTGGATAGTACCCGTTTGCACGACTTATTTCTGTATCGCCACCCCACAGCTCGATAGGATACATTCCTGCAGCATCCACCAATTCATAAGGAGCAAAATAGGGAATGCATCCTATAGCCTTTTGGTTTGCGCTTCTATACTTTTCAAACGTTTTCTGCGGATCGGCTATGGCCTGCTCCATTTCAGAAAAGATTTCATCAATCGTTTTGTCATCAATCGTTTTGTGCGATTTTTCTTCAGCAGTCCCCATACAGTACACCCCTTCTTGTGTTTACTGCTAACAGTTGTTATCTGTGTCACATCCTCTGTTTGTCGAATGTCGCATCCTCGGCGTTATCAAACTAAGCGTTGCGCTTTGCCTTTCGATACGCTTTTAATGCTGCGCCTATAGCACCCGCAAACTGACAATCTTTCGGCACCGATATCGAAACGCCGAGTTCTCGTTCAAGCGCATGCACAACACCTGCATTTTGGGCAACGCCACCACTCATTCCAACGGGCTCGGTTACTCCTAAACGACGCGCCAATCCAGCAGTTCGCTGAGCGCACGAATTATGAATTCCTGCCACTATGTCGGGGATCTTGTTTCCTTCAGCTAAGTGAGAAATAACTTCAGATTCGGCGAAAACCGTACACGTTGAACTGATTTTTACCGGCTCTGTTGCTTGAGCATCAAGATTGCCTAGTTCATCAGTAGTGGTTTCAAGAACGCCCGCCATCACATCTAAAAATCGGCCAGTTCCAGCGGCGCATTTTTCGTTCATGACGAAGTTGTCTAGCATGCCTTGGTCGTTAAGGCTGAGAACTTTAACGTCCTGACCACCAATGTCGATAATGGTCCGAATGCCAGGTAGCAAATGATTCATGCCTAAGGCGTGACAAGAAAGTTCACTGATCTCTTCATCTGCCTGTTCGAAACGCTGTCGGCCATAGCCTGTAGCAACACAGTAGGCAATGTCGCCCCATGAAAGATTTGCCTTTTCGAATAGATCTTCAATAACGCGCGCAGCACCACTCGTGCCTGCACCCAACGAATAAAGCGAGCGTGCCACTATACGATCGCCATCTTCAAGAATTACCGCTTTACTTGATGTTGACCCAATATCAATCCCCAAGGTGTACATAATGATTCCCTCCATTAGTACGCCACTAAAAGCGCTTCGTAATAGCAGCTAGGTTAATTCTGTTATCAGCTAGA
>OLQE01000999.1_pt1 | contig 17852 bp, 15 predicted proteins | sample 1643161 | NCBI WGS metagenome assembly OLQE01 (sample SAMEA3136650, study PRJEB25190) | human gut metagenome | reverse complement strand
GCTTGCAAGGGAAAAGCAGAACATGATCAAGGAAAAGTTCAAGGAATGGCTGTTTTCAGAGCCGGAACGCAGACAGAAGTATGTGGAGTATTACAATGAAACATTCAATAACATCCGCCTGCGTGAGTATGATGGAAGCCATCTGCAGTTTCCAGGAATGAATCCTGCGATTGAGTTAAAGCCTCATCAGAAAAATGCTGTGGCTAGAATCCTTCTTGGAGGAAATACCTTATTGGCACACTGTGTTGGTGCAGGAAAGTCCTTTGAGATGATGGCAGCTTGTATGGAACAGAAAAGACTTGGACTTGCCAATAAGACAATCATGGTAGTTCCAAAGCCGCTTATCGGGCAGACTGCAAGTGAATTTTTAAGGCTTTATCCATCAGCCAATATCCTGGTTGCTACGGAACGTGACTTTGAAAAGAGTCGCAGAAAGCAGTTTGTATCAAGGATTGCGACTGGAGATTATGACTGTATTATCATGTCGCATTCGCAGTTTGAGAAAATTCCTATCTCGGCAGAGAGAAAGGAGAGGATGCTTAATGAGCAGATTGAAGAAATCAGCTATGCGATTGATGAGATGAAGGAGCGTAACGGAGAGCGTTGGACTGTAAAGCAGATGGAGAGTCAGAAGAAAAAGCTGGAGGAACAGCTGAAATCCTTAACTGATGAGAGTAGAAAAGATGACCTGATTACCTTTGAGGAGCTTGGTGTAGATTCCATAATGGTGGACGAAGCACATAATTTTAAGAACCTTGCCATATTTTCAAAGATGAACAATGTGTCGGGAATCAGTAGTTCAGGGGCAAAGAAGTCAACGGATATGCAGCTTAAGTGTCAGTATCTGTCAGAGATAAATGATGGCAGAGGCATTGTATTTGCAACCGGGACACCAATATCCAATACAATGTGTGAGATGTATGTTATGCAGCTTTACCTGCAGAAGGCGGCTCTTGAAGAGATGGGAATTTATCACTTTGATTCATGGGCTGCAAACTTTGGTGAGGTGACTACTGCATTGGAGCTTACAGTTGAGGGAAGTGGTTTCCGAATTAAGAGCAGGTTCAATAAATTTACGAATCTGCCTGAGCTTATGAATATCTTTCGTGAGGTAGCCGATGTGCAGACAGCAGACATGCTTGCTCTTGATGTACCGGCTCTTCGTGGTGGTAAGCCTATCATTGTGGAGTCAGAGCCGGACTGGTATGTAAAGCAGGTCATGGAAAACTTTGTTGCAAGAGCAGAGCGTATCAGAGGTGGTGGAGTTGATCCGAGTGAGGACAACTTTTTAAAGATTACCCATGAGGCAAGATTATTAGGAACAGATGCAAGGCTGATTGATAAGGATGCTCCAAACAATCCAGATGGAAAGCTAAACAAGGTTGCGGAGAATGTGTGGAAAGAATATGAGAAAGGAAATGCCAACGGTCATATAGGCTGCCAGCTTATTTTTTCGGACATCGGCACACCGGGACCGGATAAGGACTTCACCATTTATGATTATCTGAAGGAAACACTTATCCAGTATGGTATTCCGGCAGATGAGATAGCATTTATCCACGATGCCAAGACGGATGCACAGAGGGACGCACTTTTCAAGGAGATGAGGACAGGTAAAAAGAAGGTTCTTATCGGTTCAACGGACAAGTGTGGAACAGGTGTAAATGTGCAGACACACCTTGTTGCAATGCATCATGTGGACTGTCCCTGGAAGCCAAGCTCAATAGAACAGCGAGAGGGACGAGGCATCAGGCAGGGCAACGAAAATGAAGAGGTTGCAATCTACAGATATGTCACCAAAGGAACCTTTGATGCATACAACTGGTCGCTCGTCGAGAATAAGCAGCGATTCATCAGTCAGGTCATGACAAGTAAGGCTGTGAGCCGAAGCTGTGAGGATATCGACGAGGCTACACTTTCCTATGCAGAGGTTAAGGCGGTTGCCACAGGCAATCCTCTTATTCGTGAGAAGATGGAGATTGACAATGATGTCCAGAGATTAAAGCTCTTAAAGGCATCCTATGACAATCAGAGATATGGCTTGCAGGATAACTTTATGATTAAGTACCCGAAGCTCATTAAGACAGCAACAGAAAAGCTTGCCAATGTAAGAGAAGATGTAAAGGCAAGGGATAAAGAACTGATTGATAATCCGGAATTTGCCATTACCATAGGCAAAGCAACCTACACAGAGCGTGTGGATGGAGGAACGATGATGCTTGAAGCAATCAGCAAATGTAAGACCGGAGAGACAACTGCAATCGGCAAGTTCCATGGATTTGAGCTGCTTGTGGAAAAGAACTTCCTTGGTATCAATTATATGGTGCTTCGTGGAAAGACTGAGTACAAGGCAGAACTTTCCACAAGTCCGGTCGGCAGCATGGTAAAGCTGGAAAACCTGTTCAATGGACTCCATGAGAACATTGATTTCTTAGAAAAGAAGATTGAGCAGTACCAGAATGACCTTGAAGCATCAAAGGCAGAGTATGACAAGCCATTTGCGTACAGTGAAGAACTGAATGAAAAGCTGGCAAGGCAGTGTGAACTGAATGCTCAGCTTGACCTTGAGAACGCAAAGGCTGTGGATGCAGACCTGAGCGGACCGGAGGAAGAAAGAGAAACAGATGACAGGATGGAACCTGCAGCAATTGTGGCAGAGGATAAAGGTGCTTATCCAGCCGACAGAGAGGGCAGAACACGATAGGAGAGTGAATAATATGAGCATAAGAAAAGTGGTCGCAGGACTACTGATTACAGCAGGGATTGCCATTATGGCAGTCCCTTTTTTCTGGCGGGCAACCGGAGAAAAACAGACAGAACAGCTCATAAGTGAATTTGAGCAGACATTGGAGGATGATTACGATGAAGAAACAGATGTGGAGGAAGAGCAAACCTCCATTAGTGAAGAGGATGAAGCCATTCTTAAAGAAGGCGGTGTTATCGGCATCATTGAGATACCGGGCTTAGATATCAGGTGTCCGGTAATGGAAGGAACCACAAGTAAAGTGCTTAATGCCGGGATTGGTCATATAGAAGAAACAGCAGGAATCGGTGAGAGTGGTAACTGTGTGTTATGCGGTCACAATGGCAGCAGATATGGCACATTTTTTACACCACTAAATCAGATATCCATAGGTGATGAAGTGATGATAACCGACAAAAAGGGATTGAAGCATATCTATGAGGTAACACAGACAGAGGTAGTAAATCCGTATGATAACAGCATCAAGACACAGAGTGATGAAAAAGAACTAACTCTTTTTACCTGTTCCCAGAAAGGAACCATGCGTTTTGTGGTCAGGTGTATTTACAAGGAGGCGGTGATGGATGAATAAGAGATACCGGTTAGGTGAGATAGAAGAGGCAGTATCGGAAATGGAGGAGTTAATCGGGCTTGAGGATGATATTGCAGAGATTGATGATGACTTTCAGATAGTCGTAAGCGGCTGGTCAGTATATGTCGAAAGCCTGAATCTGACACTCAGACAGGGAATAGCCTGTGTATGGGATGCGGAGGAAGGATTATTTATGCCTGATTTTGATGTGACCATCGTGTATGAGGGGAACATTGAAACACAGGAGTGGCTCTACTACGAGCAGGATGGAATGGTTGTTACACTTGGCAACTGGTTAAATGGCAGATTGTCTTGTGAACAGATAGAACAGCTTTGGTGTGAGCTTATCATACCAAAGCAAAACAAAGAACAAAAAGAAAGCGAGGAATAGCATATGAAGTATTCAATTAAGGTAAACGAAGTAAGAGCAAAAGAGGGCAGCAATATCAAGGGATTTGCAACAGTAGTATTTGGTGATTCATTTAAGATTACCAATATTGCAATCCTTGAGAATAAGGACAAGGGAGAGCTTTTCGTATCAATGCCAAGATACCGCTCCAATGAGCGTGATGAAAGCAATGGCGTGATCTATAAGGATGTGTGCAATCCTATCACAGCAGAGTTTCGAGATGAACTCTATTCCAATATCCTTGATGCCTATGCAAGAATCAAGGAACCGGAGAAAGAGGAGACACAGAAGCAGGAACACACAAAGGAAATGCCGGAGTTCTCTGTAACTGTAACACCTTATGAGAGAGAAGGCAGCAATATCAAGGGGCTGGCACGTATTTACTTTGAAAACAGTTTCATTGTAAATAACATCAATATTGTGCAGGGCAAAGAGAAAATATTTGTATCAATGCCTTCTTATAAGACAAAGCAGGTGGATGAGCAGGGCAAGCCAATCTATCAGGATGTCTGCTATCCGGTCACAAAGGATTTCAGGGAAAAACTCTATAATGAGATTATCTCTGAATATGAGAAAGCAAAGGATAAGAGCAACGAAAAGGCGAGGGAGAGTGCCGAGAAACATCATGGCAATCCCGATAAAGAGAAGGACAAAGAGGCAACGCCCTTTCGATAATTGGTAATCATGTTACAGGGGCGGCCAAGGCTGCCCCGTTTATGAATGGAGGAAACAGAATGGATATGGAAGCAGGAAAAACACTTACCAATGAGGAGGTCATAAGAGAACTTCTCGAATTACTAAAGAAAAATGCCATGAAAGAGCAGGCAAACGATGTATTTGAAATATGCAGCTATGTGGATGGACTGGAGAAAAAGATTGATTCCATGACGGAAGAACTCACCAATATGCAGAACCAGATCAAAGAAATGCAGGAAGATACACTTGTCAATAATGCTAAAAAGGCATTGTCAGAAGCACAGGAGCGACTTAATGCCAGATGTGAGCAGATAAAGTCGCAGATCTTTGAAGCCAAGGAGCATGTCAAGGAGACAGCCAAAAGCATTGTTGCAGAAGCAAAGGTAAAGGGCAGAGCTGCACTTTATCGAGTATCGGAGTTCTTAGGAATTAAGAATAAGCTTCTTATTGTGCGAGAGAATGTCAGAAGTGCTATCAAGGAAACTGACAGGAATATAGCAAGAACAGCCCTGCTTGGAAAAGGGCTTCGTGAAGCAGGACAGACAGCAGTCAATGCATTCCGTACTTTTGCGGATAAGCCGGAAGTGGATTATTTTCAGAAAGAGCAGAAGCATATGATAACAAAAGCGGTGCTTGCTCCGATGAAAGCAGTGAGAAAGTTGTTTGTATCAATAGAGATTCATCTGGACGCATCCATTGATAAGCTTGATAATCTAGCCATGGATGTGAGAATGGATAAAGAAAAGAATAAGGATGATATGAAGCATAATGACCAGATGGAAGCTGATAGGAAAGAAGCAGCACCTGAGAGAGTCGAAGCTGAGATTGTATATGCACCGGTGGTGGCGGAAACACACGAGTATCAGTATAATGCCGATGCTTTTGAAGCAAGAGGTGCTGCGGATATGAAAGTGGAGATAGGAAAAGAAGTATCAAAGGTAAGAGAAGATAAAGCCAGATAGTAGTGAGGGCGTGGGAGAAATCCTGCGTCCTTTTTTGATGTGCGCCTAACGGCGCACGTTTCTAAAGGGTAAAAGTCCCGAATCCGCCCATAGTGGGAAAGATATAGCCGAAGGCAAGGGTGTACATTGCGAGATGGAATCTGAAGGAAGCTGGATGTGAGGAACATACTAACTCATGGGCAAATCTCTGGTCTGACGAACAGAAATCTTATATGAGGTTATGCATGAGGGTAAGGTTGCACGCCAAATCGAAGCCCAATAACTACACGGAACCGAGCAAGTAAAATATGGTTGTCAATAAACAAAAATGAGGAGAATTTTTTTATAAATAGTATTGACAGTTGTTTCATGAACCGTTATATTAAAAATAATTAGATATTTGATGTATGTTCTTGTTGAAAGCAAGATAAAAAGGGAAACCGGTGTAAGTCCGGTACGGTCCCGCCACTGTAAGAGGGAGTCGGTTATCATAATGTCACTGCAGAAATTGTGGGAAGACGATAACAGATGTAGAACTCAAGTCAGGAGACCTGCATACGTTAGGAAATTGGTTACTTCTTACGGTGTATAAGAGAACAATATAGTATGTTTCACAGCGCACCCTAGAAGCAAAAAAGGGTGTTTTTTTTATTTATTCATATGATATTGCATTTTTATTACGCGTCAGGAAGAAAAAGTAGAAAAATTTTGTAATATGAGGGCAGTATGATGTGAAAAAATGGTTAACAATGCAGAAGTAAGAGCATTTCGAAATTATCTGGAAAACTACATTGGTATCACATTTCTTGTAGATTTTATTTATTCAACAGGAATCCTCAGTTCAGAAGATGAAATTACATTTATAGAAGAGTTGCATAAACAGGGAGTAGAAGGGATCATTTCTTTTCTTTCTACTGATCTGCAACAGGTACTTCCGGTTTGTGAAGAATATGGAATGTACTATGTCCGTGGTTCAGGAACCATCAGCAGACTTTGACTCATTTAAAGAGTTTACAGAAAAATTATGAAATAGATAAATCAATTCCATATGAATTAGTATGAAAAGATAGAGATGTGAAAACATCGATATCATCATAATAATGCAACAAAAAAATAAGAATAATAAGGAGAAAGAAAATGAAAAACAAAAAAAGAGAAGCCATGATGATTGCAGCAGCAACCGCAGCACTGCTGTCTATGGGAATTACCGCAAATGCAGAAGATAAGGTATTGAACTTTGGATGTGCCATGTATACAGATGGTGTAGTAAACAGTGCCATGGATGAAAATGGTGGATGGAATGCCATGAGATACGGAATTGCGGAAACACTGTTTAAATTTGATGACAACATGGAAGTAACACCATGGCTGGCTGAAAGTTACGAAGTAAATGATGAACATACAGAGTGGACGATTAAGCTGAAAGATGGTATCAAGTTTTCTGATGGCTGTGATCTGACTCCATCCAAAGTAAAAGCATACTTTGATCATATGAAAGAAGTCGGACCTTCCGGATCCGCAAAACCAGAAAAATATCTGGAATTTGAAGCAGAAGTAACTGCTGATGATGAAGCAAATACCATTTTCATTAAAACAAGTAAACCATATGCGAACCTGATGGGGCAGCTTTGTCATCCGACGATGGGTATCACAGATGTAGAGCATATCGAGAACTTCGATAATGGAATTATCGGTACCGGTCCTTACAAAATCGAAAAGTTTAATGGAGTCGGTGTTGGATATGAACTGACTGCCAATGAATATTATCGTGAAGATGTACCTTATGACAAAGTAAATCTGATGTTTATGGGAGACAATTCTGCAAAGGCAATGGCACTTCAGAGTGGACAGGTAGACCTGGTAGAAAATATTACGAACGTAGCAGATATTCAGAGCTTTCAGGAAAGCGATGCGTATACAGTAGATATTGCATCTGGTGTGCGCTGCGGATTTTCATGGATGAACTTTAACGGAGTGCTGGGCAACAAAACACTGCGTCAGGCGATACTGATGGCAATTGACAATGACACAATTTGTAACTCCAAGACAATTGGCGGACTTTATACTCCAGGTTTCTCAGTTCTGCCATCTACACTGAACTATGGTTATGATGAACTGGTAAATCCATATACCTATGATCCGGAAAAGGCAAAACAGATCCTGGATGAAGCAGGAATCGTGGATACAGATGGAGATGGAATCCGTGAACTGGATGGTCAGAACATCAATCTGAGATATATTTCTTACGAAAACCGTCTGCTGAATGATTTCTCAGATGCTAATGCACAGTATCTGGCAGAAATTGGTATCGGTGTGGTTCCGGAATACGGCAGCTCTGATGATCAGTGGAGCAAACTGGCAGCTCTGGATTATGATCTCAATAATAATAACTGGATGACAGTTGGTACAGGAGATCCTCTGGCCTTTATGGCAAACTGGGCGACGGATACCACCTACTGCGCATATTCAAATCCGGAATATGATGAATTATATAAGGAATTACAAAGCGAAATGGATCCGGAAAAGAGAAAAGATATCATCTTCCAGATGCAGCAGATTCTGATCGATGATGCAGCTGTTTTGATTGACGGATATTATAACTCATCTATGATTTACAATAATGCAAAAGTCGGATCTGCACATATCCACACAGCAGATTACTACTGGCTGTCTACTGAAATTGTACCGGCTGAATAACAGTAAAGCAAAAGGGAGTGTTCATTTTGAGCAAAAAACAAATAGTAAAACGCCTTTTGCAGATTGTCGTTGTATTACTGGGAATCAGTTTTATAACATTTGCACTGACGTTCATGTCACCGGGTGATCCTGTGCGTAACATGTATACGGCAACCGGTGTGATGCCATCAGAAGAGATGATTCAGGAGACAAGAGAGGAAATGGGATTAAATGATCCATTTTTGCAGCAGTATACCAGATGGCTTGGAAATTGCCTGAAGGGAGATTTTGGAAAATCCTACAGTCTGAACAGACCTGTAACAGAACTGCTGGCGGAAAGACTCTGGCCGACCCTGAAACTGACGATGATGTCTATGGTCATGATGTTGATTCTGTCCGTGCCACTTGGGATGCTGTCTGCAATTTATAAAGATAAATGGATTGATTATCTTGTCCGTGGAATTACATTTCTGGGGTGCGCTATGCCAAACTTTTGGGTAGGATTATTATTGATGCTGGCATTTTGTGTATACATCCATGCATTTCCGGTAATCAGTTCAGCAGGAGATTTTAAGAGCTTATTTCTTCCGGCCCTGACACTGGCGATTGCAATGTCATCAAAGTATACAAGACAGGTAAGAACAGCAGTATTGGATGAATTAAGCCAGGATTATGTCATCGGTGCAGAAGCCAGAGGTGTAAAAAAATCCAAAATTATCTGGCAGAATGTTTTTCCGAACTCCTTACTTCCGCTGATTACGATGTTTGGTCTTTCCATTGGTTCCCTCTTAGGGGGAACCAGTGTGGTAGAAGTCATCTTTTCCTATCCGGGACTGGGAAACCTGGCAGTTTCAGCAATTACATCCAGTGATTATAATCTGATTCAGGGATATGTATTATGGCTGGCACTGATCTATATGGTAATTAATCTGATTGTAGATGCATCTTATGTGTACATTGATCCTCGTATGCGTTTAAAGGAGTAGAGAACTATGAAGAAAAACAGATTTTTACAGAATAAAACGTTTGTCGTGTTTTCTATTCTTGCATTGTGTATCATTCTGGCAGCAATTTTTGCCCCGATTGTTACAGGTGGGGTGGATCCACTGAAAGGATCCCTGGTAGACGCATTGCTTCCTCCGAGTAAAGAGCATATTTTTGGAACAGATAAGATGGGGCGCGACATTTTTACAAGAGTGATTTATGGTGCACGAGCATCTCTGACAGCCACATTTGGTGTGGTTGCGTTAATTTTTCTGGTTGGAACAGTAACCGGTGTTATTTCCGGCTATTTTGGAGGAATCGTGGATGCGGTGATTATGCGAATTGCAGACATGATGCTTGCTTTCCCTGGACTGGTACTTGCCCTCGCAGTTGCCGGCATTATGGGAGCCAGTATTAAAAATGCGATTATTGCAATTGTAGTAGTGAGCTGGACCAAATACGCCCGTCTGGCACGAAGCCTGGTTTTAAAGATTCGTGACAGCGATTATGTATCTGCTGCAATCGTAACAGGTTCTAAGACTCCGTATATGTTGCTTCGCTATATGCTTCCGAATGCATTGCCAACTTTGATTATTACAGCAGCGACAGATGTGGGATCTATGATGCTGGAACTGGCAGCGATGTCCTTTCTGGGATTTGGCGCGAAGCCTCCTGCACCGGAATGGGGCTATATGCTGAATGAGGGAAGAGCCTGTATGCAGTCAGCACCGTGGCTGATGATCTTTCCTGGACTTGCAATTTTTATCGTCGTTGTTGTATTCAATATGCTTGGAGATTCCGTCAGGGATATTCTGGATCCAAAGAGTGAATAGGAGGTAGAACGATGCTTGAATTAAAAGATGTGACCATCTCCTATAAGAAGGTTCCGACAGTTCAGCAGTTTAATATGAGTATGAAACAGGGACAGATTATTTCATTGGTAGGAGAATCAGGAAGTGGAAAAACTACGGTGATCCGCGCAATTTTGGGATTACTCCCTGGTGGCGGAAAGGTAACAGCAGGACAGATCACATTAGAGGGGGAGGATATTCTGGCTTACAATTCTGAAAAATGGAGAAAACTGCGTGGTACAGATATTTCCATGATTTTTCAGGATAGTGGGGCCATGATGAACCCTACAAAAAAGATTGGAAGTGTATTTACAGAATACATTCTGACACACGAAAAGATTTCCAAAAAGGAAGCATGGAACAAAGGAATTATGATGCTGGAGCGTATGAGACTTCCGGCAGCAGATAATATTATGAATTCTTATCCGTTTCAGTTGTCGGGCGGTATGAGACAGCGTGTTGGAATTGCCATGGGTATGACTTATCAGCCTAAACTGTTACTGGCAGATGAACCGACTTCGGCACTGGATGTGACGACGCAGGCTCAGATCGTGCGTCAGATGATGCAGCTGAGAGATGATTACAATACCAGTATTATTGTAGTGACGCATAATCTTGGTGTGGCTGTATACATGTCAGATTATATTATTGTTATGAAACAGGGAATAATAGAAGATCAGGGAACAAGAGAGTATATTCTGAAGGAATCCCAAAACAAATATACCAGAAAGCTTCTGGATGCTGTTCCGTCTCTTGGAGGTGAACGTTATGTCTGAAAAAAGAGAAGTAATATTGGAAGCAAAGCATATAACCAGAAAATTTCCGGCTTCCCATGGAAGGACGCTACTGGCAAATGATGATATCAATCTGAAAATGTATAAAGGAGAAACGCTTGGTCTTGTGGGAGAATCCGGATGTGGAAAAAGTACTTTTATGAGATTTCTGGTTTCTTTAGATAAGCCGTCGAAAGGAGAAATTCTTTATCGCGGCACAGATATTACAAAGTTACATGGAGAGGAACTTCGTCAGAGTCGCCAGAATATACAGATGGTATTTCAGGATCCTGCGTTATCATTTAATCCAAAGATGATCATCCGGGATATTGTATGCGAGCCGTTAATGAACTTTAAGAAAATCAAAAAATCTGAAAAAGATGCAGTGTGCAGAAAGCTTCTGGAAATGGTAGAACTTCCGGGAGATTTTGCAGATCGATATCCTCATAATATGAGTGGCGGACAAAGACAGCGTGTTGCCATTGCAAGAGCGCTGGCTCTGGAACCTGAAATTGTGGTGTTGGATGAAGCAACTTCGGCACTGGATGTATCTGTTCAGAAGACAGTCATTGAACTGATCACCAAACTTCAGAGAGAAAAGAATATTACGTTTGGATTTATTTGCCATGACATTGCATTGGTTCAGCAGGTTTCCCATCAGATCGCAGTTATGTATCTGGGAAATCTGGTAGAAACACTTCCGGGTTCAGAATTGTCTTCCAAAGCCATGCATCCCTATACAAAAGCATTAATGGGAGCAGTATTTGATATTCATATGGATTTTTCAAAACCAATTGAAAGCATCGAAAGTGAAGCACCAAGTCCGCTGGATTTGCCGAAAGGATGTCCATTCCAGGGAAGATGCGAACAATGTATGGATATCTGTAAAAAGGAAAAACCTCAGATGACAGAAGTAGAGCCTGGACACCAGGTAGCCTGCTATCTCTATGGCGGAAAGAAGTAATGAAGAATACGAATTTAACCGAAGGAAGTATTGCAAAAGGGTTTATCTTATTCGCATTGCCACTGTTTTTGGGCAGTCTGTTCCAACAATTATACGGCACTGTTGATTTGATTTTTGTGGGAAATTATATGGGAAAAGCAGAGGCTGCAGCAGTGGGGGCAAGTGGAATTCTTGTAACCTGTCTGATCGGTCTCTTCACCGGCATATCTGTCGGTGCAGGCGTAATAACAGCTCAGTATTGGGGTGCAAAGAATAAAGAAAATGTGCAAAAAAGCATGGAAAATGCGTTATTTCTTGCATTAGCCGGAGGAATTTTTTTGATGGCAGCAGGGCAGCTGCTGGCAGATTGGGCACTTCGAGCTTTGAATACGCCGGCATCAATACTGGCGCAGGCGCTGGTGTATATTCGGATTTATTTGTTGGCAATTATGTCCATGATTGTTTATAATATGTGCGCCGGAATTTTAAGGGCCATGGGAGATTCCAGAACACCGTTTCTGGTACTGGCTGCCGGTGGCTTTTTAAATGTGTGTATGGACTGGTGCTTTATCGCAATGCTTGGCTGGGGTGTGGCAGGTGCAGCTCTGGCGACCGTCGTATCACAGACTTTTACGGCAGTATTTTTAATGGTATACATTTTCCGAAAAGAAAACTTACTGAGACAGAGATGGAAGATCGAAAGACGGATGAGCAAAACGATCATTAAAATCGGGATTCCGTTGGGAATACAGGCGATGATTCTTACATTGTCCAATCTGGTAGTGCAGTACTATATCAATGGATTTGGAGAGGATGCAGTAGCAGCATTTACAGTTTACTTCCGTGTGGAAAACATATTGTATCTTCCGATTGTTGCCTTTGGACAGAGTATTGTGACCTTCGCCGGACAGAACTACGGAGCTAGAAAATATGAGAGAATCAAGAAAAGTGCGATTGTGTGTAATATAATTTCTGCATCTGTTATAATGATACTTTCAACGGTCATTCTGATGTTTGGAAGAACGATTTTGGGTATTTTCTGTCGGGATGAAAATGTAATCCGTCTGGGATTGCAGATCATAGGTGTATCTTTCCCGTTTTATTTCATCTATTCGATTATGGAAGTAACAGGCGGACTGGTAAGAGGTGTGGGAAAAACGATTCAGTCTATGATAGTTGTAATTGTGACACTTTGCATTTGCAGAATTGGAATCTTGAAATTATTTGTAGATCAGTTCCATAGTCTGCGGATGGTGGCAGCAGTATATCCTATCACCTGGTCTCTGGCTATGATCGCATTTATTATTTGTTTTGTGGATGTAAGCAGAAAAGTGTTGAAAAAACAGTAAGAAAAAGTAAGGAGAGACTTATGGAACAATTTATAATTGGCGGACTTACTGCAAAAAGAGGAGAAAAAGTCAACGGATTTATATCGGTAGAAGGAACCCGTATCCAGCTTCCGGTGACACTGATCTGCGGAACTACGGATGGTGAAACTGTATTGATATCAGGTGGTGTACACAATGCAGAATATGTGGGAATCCAGTCTGCGATTCAGTTATCTCATGACCTGGAGCCGGATAAGATCAACGGACAGGTGATCATCATCCATCTGATGAATCCAAGCGGGTTTGAGCATCGTACCATGAGCCTTGTCTATGAGGATGGAAAAAATCTGAACCGGGTATTTCCGGGAAGTATGCTTGGCACAACAGCGGAGCGTATCGCCTATACAGTAGAACGGGAATTTTTCCCATTTGCAGATTACTATATTGATTTGCATTGCGGAGACGGATTCGAAGGTCTTGTTTCCTATGTATATTGTCTGGGCAATGCCAGTGATTACGTAGTGAAAAAGAGTCGTGAGATGGCAGAGATTGCCCATGTGGATCTTCTGGTAGAATCCCAGTGCAATACAAGCGGTGCGTATAATTATGCAGGCTCATTGGGAATTCCAAGTATTTTGCTGGAACGTGGACACAGCAGTCAGTGGTGTCAGAGTCTGGTGGATGAAGATGTGCATGATGTGAAAAACATACTGCGCTATCTTGGAGTATTTAAGGGGCAGGCACATCGTCATGAAAAGACACCGATAGATGTCAGTCCTGCCATTTACGAAGATGCTCCGGTAGAAGGATGCTGGTATCCGACAAGGCAGCCGGGAGAAACCTTCCGGGAAGGTGATGTGCTGGGATATATCAAAGACTATTTCGGCAATGAATTATTCCGATGCATTGCAAGACAGGACGGCATCATTCTTTACGAAACCATCAGCCTCTGCATTATGAAAGATAGCCCGATGGTGGCCTATGGAACCTGGGATTTTACGAAACATGGGGAAGTAGTGAAGAACTGCATTGTCTGCGGAGAAGCAGAACATAAGAAACATCATCATCATAAAAAATCAGAGATTGATGAAGATTAAAGAGGCATTAGCAAAATAATGGGGGAACCTTAATGGTTCCCCTCAAGTAAATCCTTTAACATAATATATAGCAAGAATTCTCCGTCCTCTACAGGTGGAAGATGAATTGCAAATAAAAAAGAACACTTTTCCTTGTGATCCTGAAAGTAGCGAAGCTAGGCCCTGTCAGCAGAGCTGCAGGGATAGATTGCGAATATCCGCTTGACTTATGAACGAGTGGCAAAATGGATGACAAACATCCGTTAGAGATCATACACTATGCAAGATGCGAGGCATCACCGGTAAGATATTCCTTCAGAGAATCTTGCCAGGACGGCATATCATAGACGTCAATGATCCGGAGGATGAAGTTGTCGAGGACAGAATAGTCCGGTCGTGTTTCTGAGACATCCAGAGAAGAGGACGGAACAGTGGTCAGTTCTGCCGTTTTACCTGAGAGACGCAGGATCTCTTTCGCAAAATCGAGGCGGCTGCACATGCCCTTGCAGGTCGCATGGTAGGTGCCATATTCGTTTGTCCGGATGAGATAAAGAATGATCCGTGCCAGATCCTGCGCGCTGGTTGGAGAGCCGGTCTGCTCAGCCGCAACGGTAATCGGTCGGTTCTGGTCTGCAGCTTCGAGTACGCGGTTTACAAAGTTGTTGCCCTGGCCGTATACCCAGTTGCTTCGGATGATGAAATGCTTCTGGGTAAATTCTTTTACATAGTGTTCGCCGGCAAGCTTGGAACGTCCGTAAACGGTGCGCGGATTAGTGAGATCAAATTCCGTGTACGGCTGCTGGCGCTGACCATCGAAAACATCGTCAGTCGAGAGCTGTACAAATTTTGCACCGACCTTATTTGCGACAATGCTCAGATTCCGTGCGCCGAGCGCATTGACGCGAAAGGCAAGCTCCGGCTCCTGCTCGCACAGGGCAGTATCCGTAATCGCAGCGCAGTTAATGATGATGTTTGGACGGTTGATCTCGCCAAAGCGCAGCACCTCATCGGTCTGTGTGATGTCGAGTTCATTTTTATCTGTATTAAAGACTTCCATTTCCATCGGATCCAGTACCCGGTTGATCGCAGTGCCGATCTGCCCGGCGGATCCGGCAATCCATACCTTTAGCATAATAGCCCTCCTTCATTTCATAAGAAAGGTGCTGATTCCAAAACCAGCACCCATACATGTATTTATTTTAGCAAGAATGAGGTGGAGCTGTCAAGAATCAGAGCAGAAAATAATTGTTTTCGGATGTGCGTTGCTACTGGAATCCGGAGGCGGTGGAGCACCTGGCCGACGACCTGGTTCGTTCCGCGCACGACCGGTGAGAAAGCGTTTCGAGATGTTTACAGTGTGATGGCAAACTGGGGAGCAAACCACGGAGCCTTCGTACATGGTCATATCGGAGCGGATCTGATCACCCTGGCTTCCATGCTCCGCATTCCGGTCACGATGCACAACGTATCGGAGGAAGCAATCTTCCGCCCGCATGTATGGGCATCCTTCGGAACGAAGGATCTGGAAGCCGCCGATCTGGCCGCATGCCGGGCGTATGGGCCGAGGTATCGCTAAGATCCAGAATAGTATTTTTCGCTAAAAACAGAAGAGAAAGAACAGAGGGCGCAGGTTATGGATGTCCGGCATTCAGTCGATCAAATCATTCTGGAACCGCGACAAATGCTCGTACGGCAGAATCAGCCGTCCGCGGTAGAGACCGCAGCCGTCATTGATCAGGCTGTTGTTCATGGCGGAGAACATGTTTACATCGAGCCTGGAGAGGTCGAGCTGGAGCAGCTGCATGCCGCGCTCATAGGCTTCATCAAAGTAGATATTTTCTCCGACCGGAATGGCGTCTCTTCTGGCACGCTCATTTTCCTGACGCTTTTCATAGCCAAGATGGTTGGCCGGTCCGATTTCGGCAATGTCGTCCATGCGTTTGGTGCGAAGCTGTACTTCCATGTAGGAGCGGGAGCTGTTGTCATAGAACGTAATGTGAAGAGACTGGTAGCCGTAGACATTCTGCTCGCAGATGTAGTCCCGGTAATAAGGCTTAGCGTCTTCGTTCAGCAGTGGAGAGGAGCTCTCTTTTATCCCATTTGCAGGTTCGACCGTGAAGCCTCGCTCCTCTAAAAAGGAGGGAAGGATATTTGCAATCTCATACAGATACTTTAGCTCCTGTGCTTCCCGGTCTTCTTCACGTTCCAGATGACAGCGCGGCATGGAAATGACGATCCGGTAGGCAATGAAATCCCGGAAACAGCTCAGGCGGTTCTTCAGTTCCGAGAGCGGCGGATAAGTTCCATGCTGCGTATAATAGTCATAAATGAATTCGACAATATAGCCGTTAAATTTTTCTTCTGCCCGGATAAGGGACTTGATACGCCCTTTAAATGTGAAGGCAAGAAACGGATATTCCCGCGCCATATATTTGTAGAATTCCCGAATCTGCTGTGACTGGGCAGTCAGGAAATCATTGTGCTCAAGCAGCTCCCGGATCTGGAGGAGAAAATTGCAGTGTACGAGGTCGATCTCATTGTGGGTCTTGCGTGCTTCTTTCCGTAAATCTTCAATGTATTTTTGCAGAATCCGGAGCAGAGTGTCTCCGGAGTAGAGGTAATCGTTCAGTGTAATCATAAAAGAAACTCCTGTTTAAAAACTTTTGAAAATAGTCAGGTATCTAAGTGTTATTTTAGCAGAATTAAGGAGAAAACCGCAAGTAGTTTTAAAAAACTGAAAAAGGAATAAACGATTGACAATGGATATCAGAATGGCTATCATTAGCTTTGCCGCGGAGGATTTCATTTACCGTGTAAATTACAGAAAGATGAGAAATATATTATTATGGAAAAACAGTTTCCGGAGTTTTCGGCAGTATTATTTGATATGGATGGTGTGATCTTTGATACGGAGAAGGTCGTTGTGGCGTGCTGGCAGGAGGTGGCAAAAAAGTATGGAATTCCTCACATTGAGGATACATGCCGAAAGTGCCTCGGACTGAACCAGGAGGCGACGGTGCGTATTTTTCTGGATACCTATGGGGAGGATTTCCCATATGCGGCATATAAGCAGGAAATGCGGGAGCTGTTTTTTGGTCCGTATTATGAGCAGAGCCTGACGGTAAAAAAAGGAGGCCGGGAGCTGCTTGCAGCTTTAAAGAATGCACACATCCCGGTTGCTCTGGCGACTTCGACAGCGCAGGCGAGCGTCTTAAAAGAACTAAAGGACGCAGGCATTCGTGACTATTTCGATCAGGTCGTCTGCGGCGATATGGTCAGTCACAGCAAGCCACACCCGGAAATCTTCCTGACCGCATGTGCAGCACTCGGCGCGAAGCCGGAAAAAACGATTGTGATTGAGGACTCCTACAACGGTATTCGTGCCGCACACGCGGGTGGCATGATGCCGGTCATGGTACCGGATATGCTGCAGCCGACCGAGGAGATCGAAAAGATGACGATCGCGGTGTGCGAGAGTCTGCTGGTTGTGAAAGAAAACATAGGATTATAAAAAACACACGTTATGGCATGCACTCAGATGCAGTTCTCGATCAGTGCGGCAAGTGCTTTTGGCGCATCCTTATTGACTTCGTGTCCGGCGTCGGGGATGATATGCAGATGGGATTGCGGCAGGAGTGCGTGCAGTTGTTTCGCGGCTTTGAGGTTTGCACGATCCTTTTTTCCACAGATGACGGACACCGGACAGTGGATTTCGGAAAGCTTCGGGCTGAAATCAAGCATGCGCATGGAATGGGACAGTTTGATCGTGTCATGTTTGGAAAGTCCCATGTCGGTAAATGCGTTCTCTGGCATACAGCGGAAGATCAGATTCTGAAAATC
>OLQE01000993.1_pt1 | contig 17925 bp, 13 predicted proteins | sample 1643161 | NCBI WGS metagenome assembly OLQE01 (sample SAMEA3136650, study PRJEB25190) | human gut metagenome | reverse complement strand
GCGCTACCATAACATTTTTACCAAGCTTCTGCATACCATCTGCCAGACCTACCGTTGTGGTCGTCTTTCCTTCTCCTGCCGGAGTTGGGTTGATCGCCGTTACGAGAACCAGCTTTCCGTTTGGCTTATCAGATTCATTTAAAAGATTGTAGTCAATTTTTGCTTTATAATTACCATACTGCTCCAGATACTTCGGCTCAATGCCTGCCTTCTTCGCGATCTCTGTAATCGGAAGCATCTCCGTCTCCTGTGCAATCTCAATGTCTGTTTTGAATCCCATTGTCTTGTTCTCCTTTCATTCCACCTGTGTTTTACCGGAATCTTGTGTCAGTTTTTTATGTCGTCCGGCCTTTTTTTGTGGATTTTCACAAGAACCTCTCTGCGTCAGCCGCATTTTTTGCAATAAAAAAACTGCGCAAAAAGGACATACCGAAAATCCATCTTAACGCAGTAGCGGAAGCGATACCGTAACGCGAAGCTGCTGCTCCTTCGTTCACACTAATGACCTTCCCGTCATGTGACACTTAACGCACCGTATCTACTCTACTTTCATAGAAATATATGTCAAAGCACGAAGCTGAAATCTCACCGTCCGCGATGCTATACCGCACCGTTGCGATAAAAAAAGACAACATTCCAAATTCAATGCTGTCCAGACGGCCGACTCCTTATAATTTTGATTACACTGTGGTGCTCCACTCTCATCCGTCAGCAATCAAAACCTTCATATCTTTGAACTGCAGTCATTATAACAGACCAGACCGGATTCGTCAAGGGCTTTTGTCAATTTTTTATCAAAACAGGGTCTGGTTTTTGTGTAATTGTGTGAGTTCCGGTATGGTTTCGTAAAAGTTCTCGTATATATTGCAAACATACCGGAAAACAAACAAAAATCACCAATTTCTTTCCGTTCATACCATTGGTCTGCCGGACAGCTGATCCACAATTTTCTTCACATCGTATTCCAGTGCAAACGCTTCCGCAATCCCGTATAACCTGTTTTACAAATGCAGGGGCTCTTTCATCTACTGCCCGCTTACACTTTCATCTATCCATTTCTGAATTTCCGGCACACTGAGCTTGACCGCCTTTGCGATTTTTTCAACTGAAAGCCCCATCTCTGTAAGTGAGAGGACTGTTTCTCTTTTTCCCTGTTCTATGCCTTTTTCGATCCCCTTTTTGATTCCTTTTTCGATGCCATTCTCAATACCTTCACTATAAATCTGCTCCATCTCGTGACACATAAATTCTACCCCCTTCTGTGTTTCTTTCAGCTCATATACCCGGTCTGCCAGAATGTTGCTGTACATATCGCCTGCATTTTTACAATGTAAGTCATGCATGAGTCTTCCCAATTCTGTATCATCCTGCCTCTTTGCATTTACATAAATAATATGCGCCTCATCCATAAAATTCTCTCTGACTTCTTTTATTGTCCGGTCTATATGATAAATCGGAAGCCCATAACCAAGTGCGTCATCTCTCGTAATAAAAATCACATAACTCTCCGGCAGTTCATTAAAATCCTGTCCCGGATTTAAGATATTCATGTCCATCAATCCACTGTGGTACCTCGCCCGTTTTGGATATGCACCCTCGTTCTCCTGCTGGATTTCCACATTCATCTGCCGACCTTCGGAATCTCTGGACACGCAATCCAGAATCGCTGATCGCCCCTGCAAATTTTTGTAATCCTTCTGCAAGACCTGATCAATCACTTTAAGGTCCTTTTTGTCCATAACCACCTGAAGGACATATTCCGTACATTCACGCTTTTTAAATACATTTCTCATAAACATATCGCTCATGATTGTAAGGTCTTTTAAAATACCTCTGTACCTTTCATAGCGTTCTTCCAGTCCTTCTGGCGCTCTCTTTTGTTTTTTTGCCATATTGCTTCCCGCATCTGCTCTCCCGAAACAATCTCCGCAGAACTTATTATCCTGTTTTCAGTTTATCAGCAAACCATCTGTTTTACAAGTCCCAAAGCAGCTATTTCCAGAAAACAGAAGAGGGTGTGAAAAACAACTCTGCGCTTTTCACACCCTCTTCTGTTTATGACTCCATCCCAGACAAAATCCTTATACTGCCGGCTTCCAGATGCGCTGGCTGTACTTGCCAAGTACGGCTGCCAGAATACATCCGAAGATCTCACAGGAAATTACCTCTCCGATTCCGACGGTCAGCATCATGAGCGGGATCGGAAGCATTACGCCGTATGCATAGCGCAGTACGAACGGTACAATGCAGATATTCGCCACTACCGGCGGGAGCGCTGCGATCCAGTGCTTCTGATCTCTTAGCTTCCAGGTACATACCGCTCCGATCAGTGTCGCAAGGCTGCCGAAAATGATATCCGGAAGCACTGCGCCTCCTAAAATATTTCCGATCAGGCAGCCGACGAACAGCCCCGGTATCGCTGCCGGTGTAAAAATCGGCAGGATCGTGAGCATCTCAGAGACGCGCACCTGCACCTCTCCGAAGCTGAACGGTGCAAACACCACCGTCAGTACGACGTAAATTGCTGCAATCATTGCTGACTGCGTCAGGAAGGTAACATTCTTTCTTTCCATATTCTGTTTTCTCCTTTAGCTTTGTTTTACGAGTGGAAGGTCACGAACACTCGGCACATTTATAGGCGGTGACCGCCTTGCAGACCCTGTACGACCTTGTTTTTATGGGCTGCAACGGGTGAAAGTATAGCACAGCGCTTTATAAAAATCAAGTGATATTCGCAATCCACTGCTTATTGCTCTGCACAATGGAAGCATGGGCACTTGGTTCACAGCGCTTTACAAATTTTTCCTGTACGATAAGAAGCGGAGTCAGCGTTTCTTTCTGCGGATGGAAAAAAAGGCAAATGGAATCGTAACAATCCAGAGCATTACAATCATCGTATCTTCACCGGCGTGAAAAAGCTTCATCGAAAGATCAAAAAAATGATAAACCCATGCAAATCCAAATAAATTTCCAAATCCTTCTGCAAAGCACTTCAGCGTCACACATATTCCGCGCAATATCTTATTTTCTATCCGATAGATCGCATAATTGCAGCCGATGATCGCAGCAATCACAACTATAAGGATCAAAAATCCGCCTGAGTCATATGCATTGTCTCCCTGTAAAAGTATCGAAAGCGCCCCGACCAGCGGCACAAGCGGCCAGATATACCCGACCTTTGTCGGATGCCACCGTTTATCCTCCGGCCCGGAAGCTGCTTCTTTTCGTTCCTCCGGCGCCACCTGCGCTTTTTGCTGGTTCCGGAAGGCTGCCGTCGCGCCCATTGTCTTATCCAGTGAGGCATCTTTCGCCTCTGACTGTCCGGCACGCGGCATTGGTTGCCCGATCGTCGCGTTGGTATCGTGCCATGCGTTTGTCTCGGTGTGGTGATATGCCGATGCAGTCGTCGCCGCCGTCTCCTGCCACTGATTCGTGATACCGGAATTGCTCTGTCCAGCTGAGTGCGTAGTCTCCGAGTGCATCGTCTCCTGAATGCTGTCTACTTCTCTGAATCCTTCTGCACTCCGGTAGCTGCCCGGCGCATGTTCTTCCGAGAGTGCCTCCAGCGCCTGATACATCTCGCCGGCAGAAGGATACCGGTCCTTTGCGTCATATGCACACGCTTTCAAAACGATCGCCTTCAGTCCTTCACTTCCATCCCGCGGCGGCGGAAGTGGCTCGCCATTGTAGCGGCGCACCATCGCTTCTGATACTTTCGTACCATTTAATATCTCGTCGGCACGCAGCAGCGGCATTCGGCGGTTGTTCAGTAGCCAGTACAAAGTGATACCGAGCGAGTAGATGTCCGCCTCTTTTCCGTACTTCTGCATGTGCTCTACTTCCGGCGCTGCATAGCCGTGCGTTCCCATCTTTGTCGCGTTCGTCGTGTGATCCTGCACCCGCGCCACACCAAAGTCGCCCAGCTTGAAATCGCCAAAGCGCGAGATCATGATATTGTCCGGCTTGATGTCCCGGTGAATGATATTCCGCTCCTCACACAGGATCAGCGCCCGGCAGATGTCTTTTCCGAGACGGATCACCTGCTCCTCAGAGAGCATTTCCTTCTTCACCGCCTTTGGAAGCGGCGTCAGAAGCTCCATCCGGATAAAAATGCTGCCGCCGATCCCATCTTCACGCGGCACGACTGCAAAGTCGTCGCAGCTCACGATGTTCGACTGTCCCTGCAGCTCCCGCATCATCTGATATTCCTTCACGTAGCGCTGCAGCTCATCCGTGTATGTCGCCACCATGCTCTCTGCATCATAGCCATTGTCATAGTATGCCTCGATCTCCTGATCATCCGCCGGGCGTGAAATAATTTTCAGCGCCGCCTCTTCCTGAAGTCCGGACACCGTTCGCTCGATCTGATAGACCTTTCCATAGCCTCCGCCGCCAAGGTATGCCGTGATCGTCCAGTCCGGCCATGGCAGCTGAATATTCTCCCAGTTTTCCATTTTCTCTTTCCTCTCAGTTCCTTTTCTGCAGACAGATATTCACATGTTATCTTCCGTATTGATTCTGTGGTGTACTGATTACAGTCTAATTCTAACATCTTTTATTTGAAATCACAAGCAAACCGGCAAGCCTGCTTATATAAGTATCAGATCCGCATCTTCCCACGCGCCGTCGCCGCCAGCACAGCAAATACTTCACGCAGTACATAATGCGGCTGCATGAGCGCATCGGACGCGGACGGGATGCCGCAGACGTCCTCGTAGCCCTGCCGTCTTGCCATCTGCACGGCCCGGTAAATATGAAAGTCATTCGACAAAATCCCGACTCTCTCTGTATGCAGTGACTGAAGTTCATTGCAAAACTTCAGATTCTCCCACGTCGTCGTCGAGCGGTCTTCCATGCGCAGACGCTTTGCATCGACTCCGGCTTCGATCAGATACTCCTGCATCGCTTCTGCCTCTGTGATATCCTCGCCGTCTCCCTGACCGCCCGACAGAAAAAATACCGTATCCGGATTTTCTTTCGCATACTCTGCCGCACAGTCCAGCCGCTTCCGGAGTGCTTTCGACACCTTCGTCCCCCGTACCTGTGCGCCGAGCACGATCACATATGGAAGGTTCTGCTCCGGCTTCTGCCGCATTCCGGCAAAGATATGTGCCCCGATGAATCCGACGACCAGAATTCCGATCGCCATCAGAATCCCCGCCGCGCGCAGCAGATTAGCCAGCACTGCCATGTGATGACGCGATTCTGCGACCATGCCTCCCGCAATCGCCAGAAGGAAGGCCGCGCCCACCAGCCATATCCACGCAAAGTCTGCAGTGATCCCTGCATAGCCGACAATGCCAATATAATAGAAGATACAGATCAGCCCCAGTACGAGGCATACTGCCTCTGTGCTATGCCAAATGCTCATTGCTCTTTTTCCTCTCATCTCTGATTTTCCACTTGATTCTGGACAAAGCAGATATTCGCAATCCGCTTCGCTACTTGCTCATTAACCGAATAGCTGCTTCGCAGCTTATCAGGAGTGACTTGTACCACTCCTGATACAAGCAAGTCCCAACCCACTGCTTATTGCTTTGCGCAATTGAAGCAGGGGACTTGCTTGATTCGGTTAAAATATAGCATGAATATTTCATGGGAACAATCGCGTTTCCGTGAAATGACGTTTTTATTGCGGTAAAACATCCAAACAAGCGGTAAAACGACATTTCTTTATATAGTAAGATTACTTCTTCTTCCTTTTATCTCATTTGCAGTTTTTACATATAGAAAATAGCCGCAAACCTTTTCTTTTGCAGCTGTTCAAATTCCCACCCAATTCTTTTGTTTCTTCACGCAATCCTTTTCGCAATATTCTTATAAATTATACCGTAATACTCCGTAATCATCAACTGTTTTTTGTTCTGTCCCCGTTTTTTTGTATAGTTTTTACCGTTTTAGTCACATATTTTTGTGCATAATTTCTTTTTCGATTTTCGTGTGACTTTCGTGTCCGGATACGAAAAAAAGCCGCTGCGCGAATCATTTCGCACAACGGCTTCTTCTATTATACTTTACAGCAGCATCGCTATGATATGTACAACGCCCGCTGCCAGCCAGGCTACCACGCACTGGCCGATCACGACACCGGCTGCCCATTTGCCGCCCAGCTCACGACGGATCGAGGCGATCGCTGCGACACACGGTGTGTACAGCAGACAGAATACGAGCAGGCTCGCCGCGGCTGCCGGGGTGATGACGCCAAGCAGCGCCTCCGTGGAGCCAAACAGCACGGATAAGGTCGAGACGACGCTCTCCTTTGCCATAAAGCCGGTGATCAGCGCGGTCGATATCCGCCAGTCGTCAAAGCCAAGCGGAGCAAAGACCGGAGCAATCCTGCCGGAGATGACCGCGAGGATGCTGTCCTTTGAGTCCGCCACGAGGTTCAGGTGTGTGCCAAAGGTCTGCAGGAACCAGATCACGATCGTCGCGAGGAAGATCACTGTAAACGCCCGCTGCAGGAAATCGCGGGCCTTCTCCCAGAGCAGCTGGCCGACGTTTTTCGCACCCGGCATCCGGTAGTTCGGCAGCTCCATGACGAACGGGACTGCCTCGCCGCGGAACATCGTGCCGCGCAGCAAAAGCGCCATGAGGATGCCCATCAGAATGCCGCCAAAGTATAAGGCTACCATGACGAGTCCTCCGTGCTTCGGGAAAAATGCCGCCGTGAAAAATCCGTAGATCGGAAGCTTCGCCGAACAGCTCATAAACGGAGTCAGCAATATCGTCATCTTCCGGTCACGCTCAGACGGAAGTGTCCGGCTCGCCATAACACCCGGCACCGTACATCCAAAGCCGACGAGCATCGGGACGATGCTGCGCCCGGACAGGCCGATCTTGCGCAGCAGCTTGTCCATCACAAACGCCACACGCGCCATGTATCCGCTGTCCTCCAACAAAGAGAGGAAGAAAAACAGGGTCACGATGACCGGCAGGAAGCTCAGGACACTGCCGACACCGTTGAATACGGCGTCAATCACAAGGGAATGCAGCGTCTCATTGACGTTCCATACGGTAAAGAGGTGATCCACCACGTCCGTCAGATAGCCGATGCCCAGCTCCAGAAGTGTCTGCAGCGCTGCTCCGATCACATTGAACGTCAGGAAAAAGACAGCCGCCATGATCGCGATGAAGCACGGGATCGCCGTGTACTTTCCGGTGAGGATCCGGTCCATGCGCACGCTGCGCAGATGCTCTTTGCTCTCGTGCGGCTTCACAACCGTCTCGGAGCAGATCTTTTCGATAAAGGTAAACCGCATATCCGCAATGGCTGCGGCACGGTCGAGCCCGCGCTCTGCTTCCATCTGTACGATGATATGCTCCAGCGTCTCCTTTTCATTTTCATCCAGCCCGAGCTGATCCAGTATGAGGTGGTCGCCCTCCGCGAGCTTCGCCGCTGCGAACCGCACCGGGATCCCTGCCTTTTCTGCATGGTCCTCGATCAGGTGCATGATTCCGTGCAGGCAGCGGTGTACCGCTCCGCCATGATCCTCCGCGTCGCAGAAGTCCTGCCGTCCCGGTTTTTCCTGATACTTTGCCACATGCAATGCATGCTCGATCAGCTCTCCGATACCCTCATTTTTCGCTGCGGAGATCGGGATGACCGGGATGCCGAGCAGCTTCTCCATCTCATTGACGAGCACGGAGCCGCCATTGTCGCGCACCTCATCCATCATGTTCAGGGCGAGCACCATCGGCACATCGAGCTCCATCAGCTGCATCGTCAGATACAGGTTTCGCTCAATATTCGTCGCATCGACGATATTGATAATGCCCTTCGGGTGCTCATTTAATACGAAGTTCCGTGTCACGATCTCCTCGCTGGAGTACGGGGACATGGAATAAATGCCCGGAAGGTCGGTCACGAGCGTGTTCTTGCGGCCGCGGATCATACCGTCCTTGCGGTCGACCGTCACGCCCGGGAAATTTCCGACGTGCTGGTTCGAGCCGGTGAGTTGGTTGAACAGCGTCGTCTTGCCGCAGTTCTGGTTGCCCGCCAGCGCAAAGGTGAGCACGGTGCCGTCCGGCAACGGATTCTCATCTGCCTTATCATGGTATTTGCCGCCCTCTCCGAGTCCCGGATGCGGCAGGGTGCGTGCTCCCGCCGGAATTCTTGACGTACCCGGATGTGTTTTTTCCTCGTGTACTTCTTCTATCTCTATCTTCTCCGCATCGGCCAGACGCAGGGTCAGCTCGTAGCTGTGTACCCGGACTTCGATCGGGTCTCCCATCGGCGCGTATTTAACTATCGTCACTTCCGCCTTCGGGATGATGCCCATGTCCAGAAAGTGCTGGCGCAGCGCGCCCTCGCCGCCTACCGTACGGATCGTCGCCGTCTTACCGATCAGCAGATCCTTCAGTGTCATATGCATTCCTCCTGATTTCTCCTATGTCTTACTGTTCCGTCAAAACGAAGCAGCTTTTACTTTCCCGCTTCGCTTGTCAGGTTCCTGAGTCAGTATAGGCGAATCTTTGGTAGACTGCAATACTTATTGAGAATTTTTTTCGTTTTCCTGTGCCTGTGTTGCCTCTGCTTCTGCCTGCAGCTTCGTGCTTACGTCCATCCGGATCCATTTGTAGACCGTCGCGGTGAGCGGTACGCCGATGAGCATGCCCGGGATACCGAGCAGACCGCCGCCGACGGAGACTGCTGCGAGCACCCAGATGCCCGGCAGGCCGATCGATCCGCCGACGACACGCGGGTAAATGACATTGCCCTCGATCTGCTGCAGGATCGCAAGGTAGACGACAAATTCCACTGCCTTTAAGGGGCTGATCGTCACGATCAGGAAGGCTCCGACGATCGCGCCGATGTAGGCGCCCATGACTGGGATCAGGGCGGACGCACCGACGATCACACCGGTCATCAGTGCATACGGCAGCCGGAGAATAAACATCCCGGTGCCGCATAAAAAGCCCAGGATAAATGCTTCCGTGATCTGACCGATGATATAGCTCGTAAAGGTCTCATGTGCAAGTGTTATAAAGCGCAGTATCTCCCCGCGCGGCTTGCGCGGCGCATAGACGTGCAGCAGCTTGTCAAACTGCTGCCGGAGCGTCTCCTTCCCGAACAGCATGTAAATCGCAAAGATCAGCGAGATGATGCCGGTAAATGCAAAGCTCGCCAGCAGCTTTGTCATGGAAAAAGCAGAATTAAACAGGCTGCCGACGCCCTTCTGGAGAAATTCGCCGATCTTTCCGAACAGGGAATTCCAGTTGACCTCCACATTTTCCACGTAGCTCTGGATCCACGGCGCATCTGCCGAGATCTTTACCAGCCATTTCTGGAAGCGTATGAAGGCTTCCGGAATGTCCTTTGTCAGCACCTGAATGGAATCAATCAGGGACGGCACGACGAGCAGAATCATAAAGATCACAATCGCCAGCACAAGAATGACGCTGGAAAATACACAGACCGGGCGCCTGGTCTTTTGCACCCACGCATCCGTCTTTTTCGGAAAGTACAGCCGCTCCAGCCGTTTCATAAAAATATTCAGCACATAGGCGATCGAAAAGCCGTAAAAGAGCGGCCGCATCGTGCCGAGCAGCTCCTTGATCCCGCCAATGAACGGATCGGAATATTTGATAACCAGTACACTGACCACAGCGATGACTGCGATCTTAATCCAGTTGATATTTACGACATGCTCCAGCCGCCGGATCTCCGGATGGTCTTCTAATTTCATGTACAAATCCTCCTCTGTCTCAGTTTTCTGTGCGTCTGCAGCTGCAAAAATGTATGAGACACGCCGCGCTCAGACCTCATGAATCCAATCCAGATACTTCCGGATCTGCTTCTCATATCCATTTTCCGAGGGTTCATAAAAATGCTCTCCGACCAGCTCGTCCGGCAGATACTGCTGATGCGAAAAATGCTTCGGAAAGTCATGCGCGTACTCATAGCCGATCCCTCTGCCGAGCTTCGATGCCCCGCCATAGTGCGCATCCTGTAAATGTGTCGGGATCGTCGCCGGACGCTCCTTCACTGCACGCATCGCGGCAAAGATCGCCTCGGTCGCTGAATTGCTCTTCGGCGCGGTCGCCACGTAGATCGCCGCCTCGGAAAGGATCAGCTGTGCCTCCGGCAGCCCGATCCGCTCTGCCGCCAGCGACGCCGCCACTGCCACCTGCAGTGCCTGCGGATCTGCAGGACCGACATCCTCTGCCGCACAGATCATGATCCGCCGTGCGATGAACTTGATATCCTCCCCGGCATAGAGCATCCGTGCGAGATAGTAGACCGCCGCATCCGGATCGGAGCCGCGCATGCTCTTTATAAACGCGGAAATCGTATCATAATGGCTGTCTCCGTCCTTGTCATAGCGCACGGCCCGCTTCTGTATGCACTCAGACGCTACGTCCAGGGTGATATGGATCCTGCCGTCTGCAGATGGCTGCGTCGTCAGCACGCCGAGCTCCACCGCATTCAATGCGGCTCTGGCATCTCCGCCCGCCACATCTGCGAGGAAGTCTGCCGCCTCATCCTCGAGCACCGCATGATATGCGCCCATGCCGCGTTCCGTGTCAGTCATGGCCCGCTGCAGCAGCTTTTTGATATCCTCCTTTTGCAGCGGCTTCAGTTCGAAGATCACCGATCTGGAGAGCAGAGCGCCGTTCACCTCAAAGTACGGGTTCTCTGTCGTCGCGCCGATCAGAATCAAGGTGCCGTCCTCCACAAACGGAAGCAGGTAGTCCTGCTGGCCTTTATTAAAGCGGTGAATCTCGTCAATGAACAGGATTGTCTTCTTCCCGTACATGCCGAGGTTCTCCTTCGCCTCCTTCACGACTGCCTCCATATCCTTTTTCCCGGCGACGGTCGCATTGATCTGGGTGAATTCGGACTTCGTCGTGTTGGCGATGACGCGGGCGAGTGTCGTCTTTCCCGTGCCCGGCGGTCCGTAAAAAATGAGCGAGCTCAGCTTGTCTGCCCTGATCGCCCGGTAGAGCAGCTTATCTTTGCCGATGATGTGCTGCTGCCCGACCACCTCATCTAATGTCCGCGGACGGATGCGGGATGCGAGCGGCGCCTCCGTCTGCATTGTTTTTGTCCGTGCGTATTCGAATAAGTCCATGGTTGTCTCCTGTATTTCCAGCCCACTGCCTGTTGCCTCACGCAATTGAAGCAGGGGACTTGCTTGATTCGGTTAAATCGATTTTATTTGTTGCCGCCACCTGTAGAGAATGGAAGCAGCTCATGTCTGATATATCGATTATTATCGATGTTATAATGATGCCAGGCTCAAAAGGTGTTTGGCCCCATATGATACACGGGTTGCTTCGCATTTCATGCTCTCGCAATCCTACTGATGCCTACGAATTGCTCCGCTGCGAAGCAGCTCCCGCAATTCTGCAAACATTCGAAATCCGCTGATTTACTACGTAAATCGCTACTTTCTCATGTTTGGCGGGTCCCAAGGTCAAAAGCCTTATCATGCAAGCATGAACGGCTTTTGACCTTGGGACCCTAGCAGCATCAAAACATTTCCTTGACAATCCATCAAAACAAGTGTATTTTAGAAAAAGACATGTGTGCGCGGTGGAAAAACGCAGCGGATGCAGGATCGCAGTCATACCCGGGGAAGGTTCCAAAAAGGGAGCCTGCACGGGGAGATGAATCACGTCAGCGACGCAGGACATGCCGGAGGCATTGCTGTATCCGGACCGTCCGGCGAAGGACAGAACAAGAGACAAGGAGAATGAAAAAATGAGTCAGAAGCTTAGAGTCGGTATTCTGGGAGCAACAGGAATGGTAGGTCAGAGATTTATCTCTCTGCTGGAAAATCATCCGTGGTTTGAGGTCGTGACAGTAGCGGCGAGTCCGCGCAGCGCAGGCAAGACCTACGAGGAAGCAGTAAACGGACGCTGGAAGATGACGACACCGATGCCGGAGGCAGTCAAGAAGCTGATCGTTATGGATTTAAATGAGGTCGAGAAGGTAGCGGCAACGGTCGATTTTGTATTTTCTGCAGTTGATATGACAAAAGACGAGATCCGCGCGATCGAAGAAAAATATGCAAAGACCGAGACACCGGTCGTATCCAACAACAGCGCACACCGCTGGACCCCGGACGTCCCGATGGTCGTTCCGGAGATCAATCCGGAGCATTTCGATGTCATCGAGTATCAGAAAAAGCGTCTTGGCACGACCAGAGGCTTTATCGCAGTAAAGCCGAACTGCTCGATTCAGAGCTACGCGCCGGTGCTGACCGCATGGAAGGAATTTGAGCCGTACGAGGTAGTCGCTACGACTTATCAGGCGATCTCAGGAGCAGGCAAAACCTTCAAGGAATGGCCGGAGATGGAGGGAAATATCATCCCGTACATCGGCGGCGAGGAAGAAAAGAGCGAGAAGGAGCCGCTTCGTATCTGGGGTAAGATCGAGGATGGCGTGATCGTTCCGGCGACCGAGCCGAAGATCACCTGCCAGTGCATCCGTGTACCGGTACTGAACGGCCATACAGCAGCTGTTTTTGTAAAATTCCGCAAGAAACCTACGAAAGAGCAGCTGATCGAAGCTCTTAAAAACTTCAGCGGCGTTCCTCAGGAGCTTGAGCTTCCAAGCGCACCGAAGCACTTTATCCAGTACCTTGAGGAAGACAACCGTCCTCAGGTAACAGAGGATGTAAATTATGAGAATGGAATGGGCGTTTCTATTGGACGTCTCCGTGAGGATACCGTATACGATTACAAATTCGTAGGTCTGTCCCACAATACAGTAAGAGGCGCTGCAGGCGGAGCTGTTCTCTGCGCAGAGACTCTGAAAGCAAAAGGATTCATCACAAAGAAGTAAATATTGGCAAATTATATTAAAAAAGCAGGCTGCCGGCTCTGGCTCACAGAGATATGGTAGCCTGTTTGTGTATGTTTTGGGATTTTGGGACAGGATGATCAAGGCAGAAATGGTGAGGGATTTTTCGTATGATTGGCGAAAATCCATTTGTGCAAGATAAATTCTGCTATACGAAGTGGAATTTTTGCATTTTAGGTTCAATAACAATCTGGAAAATAAATAATGACAGATGAATTTTTGGATGATATAATCATATAAAATAAAAATTCAGAAAATATATAGCGGATTAAAATTCAGGAGGAGAGCTGGTGAAGAAACAAACAATGTATTGTTCTATTGGTCTGCTTATCCTGGTAACAGGTCTTCTGGCATTGCGTTTCTGGTATGACAGTAAATGCGTAAAATTCCAGGATAAAAATATGGAAATACAGACGCTTTATCTTCTGGATTCAGGAAGAGGAAGTGTGCTGAAGGAAGAAGCAGACCGGATCAAAAGCTTTTATGTAACAGACACCTCCGGGCGTTTTGAGACGCTGGAAGATCTGAAATTATTTCCAAATCTGGAAGAACTGCATCTGACATATGACACAGGCAGTATGACAGATGAGGAAAAGGAAGAATTTCAGAAGCACAGAGCCGGAATTACAAATATGCTGGAGGAAACGCTTCCGGAGCTGAAAAAGCTGAGAAAATTAAGTCTGACATATTTTGATTATTTTGAAGATCTGGACTTTCTTTCAGAATGCAGGCAGATAGAAGAACTGGATATTAATTATAACATTATCAAAAATATTCGTGGGTTGAGAAATATGAAAAATCTTCGTATTTTAGATTTGGCTTATAATCCCTTTACTGATATTTCTGTCTTGTCTGAACTGAGAAAACTGGAAGCAGTAAATCTGTACGAGGTTTCTGTGGAGAATCTGGAGGTTTTGGCAGAGCCTCCTTCCCTGAAATTAATTGTTTATGAACCAAAAGATAAAAAACAGGAGGAAGTCTTACAGAAATTAGAGGCCGGAGGTATTGCGGTATACAGAGAAAAAGACTATAGAACAGGATTTGATTATCTGGTCAGAGAAATGGAAGAAGCAGAGCAGTAAACATACAAAAATAAAGTCCGGGAGGGAATGCTATGAGTAAAAGCAGAGATGCTGTAATTGCTGTAACGGCAACCATATTTTTCGGTGTGTTTTCCAGAGTGACTGTGCGCATCCCCTACATGGTCTGGGGATATTTTGACGAATCATTTTTTATTTCATTTGTATGGTGGCTTCTTTATGCAGGAAGCCTCTATGTGGCAATAAGAGAGTATATGGAAAATGTTGACGGTTATTTTAAGGTGATCCTTCAGGCGGGGCTGTTCGGAGGGGCAGCAGCTTTGATAAAAACAGCTGCCGATGTTCTTACAGAGCAGATAATAATCAATATGAACAGCGGAAATGCTGTAATTTCAGTGTTTGTTATGGAACTGGAACTGCTGATTTTTGGCAGTGGCGTGATGGTGTTTTTATATTATTTTGTGGCAAAAAAGAAAATTTTTTCATGGAAAAAATCCTTACATGTGTATGGGGGGATCATAGCAGGCGATCTTGCGGTTTATATTGGAATGATCTACTATTACCTTCTGAAAACAGACTGGGCGCTGGAACGGTTTTCAGGCGCAGTTCAACAGGTTGGCGCAGAACAGGCAAAGCTGAATCTGACAACAAAGTTTGCCCAGGAATCCACTGGCGTGGGGATGCTGGTATTTGTAGTGTTTTTTATTACATTGTGGCTGGGACTTCGTAAAAGTGCAGAAGACAGGAGCGGGTGAAGGGCATTATAACTACTGGAATGTTGTTGAGGAATATCAGTGGTGTTTGCCGGTGATATTGAAAGTACAGGAGAAATGAAAGGTCATTTATTGTCGAAACAGAATATAAACCTTAAATAAACCCCTTGACTCTGACCCTGCGTAATAGTTTATTCTGTAATCACCACACAGGAGGAACAGAAAGATGATGACAGTAAATGAAGTAAGCCGTCTGACCGGTGTAAGTATCCGTACTTTGCAGTATTATGATAAAATGGGGCTGTTAAAGCCCACAGAACATACGGCGGCAGGATATAGACTGTATGACAATCGCGCGCTGGAAAAACTGCAGCAGATTTTGTTATTTCGCGAACTGGAATTTTCGCTTAAGGACATTAAACAGATTATGGATGCTCCCGGTTTTGACAGACAGAAGGCCCTGGAGCAGCAGATTGAGGTTCTTATATTGAAAAAGCAGCGTCTTGAAAATCTGATCGCTCTTGCCTGTGGAATAAAGAAGAACGGAGAAAAATATATGGATTTTTCGGCATTTGATACCAGTAAAATACAGGAGTATAAAAAAGAGGCAAAAGCAGCCTGGGGAAAAACAGCGGAATATCAGGAATATGAGCAGAAAACAAAGGACAGAAACGCAGGGGGATATCAGGCTGCAATGATGCAGATGATGGGCATATTTGCAGAATTCGGAGAGATCCGTACAGGAGAGCCTGATTCTGCCCGGGCACAGCAGCTTGTGAAAAAACTTCAGCGCTGTATCACAGATAATTATTATACCTGTTCGGATAAAGTGCTTGCTGAACTTGGCAGAATGTATGTGGAAGATAAAAGATTTACAGAAAATATTGATAAGGCAGGAGGCTGCGGAACAGCAGAATTTGTTTATAAGGCCATAGAATGTTACTGTGGGGAATAAATCCGGTCAGTTATATCCGACAATCCTCCGGTTATTGTCACAAATACGGAAAAATCTGCTGACTTGTACCTGAATGTTATAAACAGTTAAAAATGGATGGCGGTTAGTCTTTGAAAGGCTGACCGCTGTTTGTTTTGGAGAATACACTTAAAAAACAGAAATTATCTGTATACATGCCCGAAAAAAAGTTTTATACTGGAAAGATAAACAGGATCTGTGTACAGACAGATAAACAGAATACACAGATTTATAAGCAAAGGTGATGTAATACTGTGGCAGAAAAGCAGAAAACAGGCAGGGCAGAGCTTTATTCCCTTCTCCTTCTGGCAGGCGGAAAAAGCAGCCGCATGGGAGAGGATAAGGCAGAACTTCTTCTGGATGGAGATAGTTTTCTTTCCTGTCAGATAAAAAAAGCCGAGAAGTTGGGAATCCATAAGGTTTATGTTTCCGGTCACGCTGCAGGAGCGGATGCTTTCCGGAATGGAGCAGTAAAAAGCAGCATACATATTCAAATGGTTCCTGATATTTACCGGGAACGGGGGCCTTTAGGCGGGCTCCATGCCTGTATGAAGGCAATGGACACACCCTATTGTCTGGTGCTTCCGGTGGATGTGCCTCAGTTTCCGGAGGAAACGCTGGAGGAGCTGCTTCTTGCTCATGAGAACAGCTTAGGCGCAGCTGCTTCTGAAAATGCCGGAAGCTTTGGGAATGGCAGAGAGGGTGGCAATTCCGGGAAACCTCTTCTGCTTGTTCACGGAGAACGGACAGAGCCTTTGATGGGGATTTATCCCGTCTGCATGGCTGATTGTATTGGAGAACAGATAGAGAAGGCTTCTGCTCCGGTGTTTCGGGTTCTTGATGCATGGGGATTCGATACCTTCCGGACATCCGCAGAGGAGTGGAAGATGAGAAATATCAATACTCCGGAAGATTATAGGGAGCTTTTAGCATACATGGAAAAGGGGAAGGTGAAATGATTGAGGGAATTTTGCTGGAAAATGCCCTGGAGGAAATTCTGAAACGGGCAGACAGGATTACAGATACAAAAAAAGTAAAGGTGGAGGAAGCCAATGGATTTTGTCTTGCAGAGAATATTTATGCAGAGCTGGACAATCCTCCGTTTCCAAGATCACCGGTAGACGGGTATGCGGTGCGCTCTGAGGATATCCGGGGAGCGGTCAGGGGAAATCCTGCGGTTCTGAAGGTGGCAGGCTGCATTTATGCAGGAGATAATGGAGGGGCTTTTTCCATAAAACCAGGAGAAGCATACCGGATCATGACAGGAGCTCCTTTTCCGGAAGGGGCAGATACTGCGGTAAAGCAGGAGGATACAGACTGCGGGGAAGAAACTGTAAAAGTTAATAAAAGTCAGAAGCCATGGGACAATTATTGCTTTCAGGGCGAAGATTATAAAAAGAATTCGCTTCTTCTGGCAAAAGGTTCCAGAATTACTTTTGCAGAGCAGGGGATCCTGTCCGGTATCGGGCGTACAGAGGTGGCTGTTTACCGGAAACCGGTGATCCGCGTGCTTACCACAGGAGATGAACTCTGCCAGCCGGGAAATCCTCTGAAACCGGGAAAAATCTATGATTCCAATGGGATGATGGTTTCTTCCCGGCTTCGTGAGCTTGGAGTGAAGCCGGAATCAGTGTCTCATTGTGCAGACAGTGAGGCAGGTCTGGCAGCAGAACTGAAAAAAGCGGCAGAGGATGCGGATATCATTGTTACCACCGGCGGTGTCTCTGTAGGAAAAAAAGATATTCTTCACGGAGCCCTGGAAATCCTTGGAGCAGAAAAAATATTCTGGAGGATCCGGCTTCAGCCCGGGACCCCTACTATTTTTTCCGTATACGGGAAAACTCTGATCCTTTCCCTGTCCGGAAATCCCTTTGGTGCCATGGCAAATCTGGAACTGCTTTTGCGTCCTGCGCTGGAAGCCATGACCGGAGATCCTGCCTTTGCTATGGAAATGAGAAGAGGGATCATGGAAGTGGACTTTGAAAAAAGATGTAAAGTCCGCAGGTTTGTGAGGGCTGTGTATAAGAATGGGAAGGTTTCTTTTCCACAGGGGATTTTTTCTTCAGGCGCAATCGGAACTTTGCGGGGCTGCAACTGCCTTCTGGATATCCCGGCGGGCAGGGAAAATGTAAAAGCCGGAGAGCAGGTGGCTGTATGGATGCTGTAAAAAGAACGGGAAAACCTTTTATTGCAGCAGTCAGCGGAGTAAAAAATTCCGGCAAGACTACTTTTATGGAAAAGCTGATTTCCGAACTTGCCGGACAGGGATACCGGGTGGCTGTGATCAAGCATGACGGTCATGAATTTCAGGCGGACCGGGAGGGAACGGACACTTACCGGATGCGTCAGGCAGGCGCTTACGGAACCTGTATTTTTTCCTCCGGACAGTGG
>OLQE01000989.1_pt1 | contig 18000 bp, 13 predicted proteins | sample 1643161 | NCBI WGS metagenome assembly OLQE01 (sample SAMEA3136650, study PRJEB25190) | human gut metagenome | reverse complement strand
GCGCGATGCCGACAAGCTCGGCTACCCAAACAGCTTCACGATCTACGACACATCGGACAGTCAGGCGGTCGTCAAGCGCATTCTCAAAGAGATGAATCTCGACGAGAAGGCGTTCCCATATCGCGCCGTGCTCACGGAGATCAGCCGTGCCAAAGATGCCGGCATCACGCCGGAGCAGTATCTGGCGCGTGCACAGGCCACGCACAATCCGCGCAGCATCCGCATCGGCGAGGTGTACCAGACCTACTGGCAGCGCCTGTTTTCCGCCGGGGCGATGGATTTTGACGACCTCATCTACAACACCGTCCGCCTGCTCGACGAGCATGCGGACGTGCGCGAGCATTGGCAGCACCGCTTCCGCTATGTGCTCATCGACGAGTATCAGGACACGAACAATCTCCAGTATCAGCTCGCGGCCCTGCTGGCGGACGGCTGGGGCAACATCTGCGTCGTCGGGGACGATGACCAGAGCATCTACAAGTTCCGCGGCGCGACGATCGAGAACATCCTCAATTTTGAAAAGCAGTACAAGCACGCGCGCACCATCCGCCTCGAGCAGAACTACCGCAGCACCGGCCGCATCCTTGATGCCGCCAATCACGTCATCGCCAACAACACCGGCCGCAAGGGCAAAACGCTCTGGACGAAGGCCGACGCCGGTGACCCGCTCACGCTCTACTGCGCCACGAATGAGCGCGACGAGGCGCGCTACGTCGCCGCGAAGATCATGGACGATTTCGGGCAGGGGATCAACTTCCGCGACCATGCCGTGCTCTACCGCACGAACGCGCAGAGCCGCATGCTCGAAGACATGCTGCTGCGCGCCGGCGTGCCGTACCGCATCGTCGGCGGCACGCGCTTCTTCGACCGCGCCGAGATCCGCGACGTGATGGCCTACCTCACGCTGGTGGTGAACCCGGCCGACGACATCGCGGCCAAGCGCGTCGTCAACGTGCCGCGCCGCGGTATCGGCAAGACCACCATCGAGCGCATCGACCAGTACGGCCGCGAGATGAACATGCCGTTTCTCACAGCGGCCGAGCTGGCGGTGGTCGATCCGGACATCCGCGCCTCTACCCGCAATGCCGTGGGGGAGTTCATCCAGGTCATCAAGGACGGCGCCACCTACGGGGGCGATCTGCGCAAGGTCGTGGAGATGATCATCGACAAGGCCGGCCTCATTCGCGCCCTGCAGGACGAGGGCACCGACGAGGCCCGCGGGCGCGTCGAGAATATCCAGGAGTTTCTGGGCGTTGTGGACGAGTTCGTGCAGACCCACGATGCGGAGGAGTCCGACTTCGCCGCGCCGACGGTGGGCGAGGACGAGTCCGCCGAGCCCGTGCGCGTACTGCGCGGCGACTCGCTGGCCGATTTCATCGAATGGGTGCGCCTGCGCACCGATCTGGACACGGTGACCGAGGACGGGCAGGCCGTCACCCTCATGACCGTGCACTCGTCCAAGGGCCTGGAATTCGACTGCGTCTGGGTGGCCGGCATGGAGGAGACCCTGTTCCCCCACATGAACTCCGTGGGCGACGCGGCGGCCGTGGAGGAGGAGCGGCGCCTCGCCTATGTGGCCATCACTCGCGCCCGCAAGCGCCTGTGCCTTACCTGCGCCCAGCAACGGCAGATTTTCGGCCAGACCCACGCGAACCCCGTCTCGCGCTTCATCGGGGAGATTCCCTCGGAGCTGCGCCAGACGAGCGGTCTGGGCTCGGCGGGCTTTTCTGGCACCGGCTGGGAGAAGCGGGGAAGTCGTCGGGGTATTGCCGGGTCGGGTACCGAGGCGGGGGAGGGCCGTGTGTTCGGCCGTTCCAGCGCATCGGGAGCTCAGGGCCGTTCCTTCGCCGAGTATCGTGCGGCCACCGGCACGGGTCGGGCGGCCACGAACGCGGGTGGCTCCTCGCGGAGCGTCGGCTCGGGGCGCGTCGGTGCGGGCGTGAATCCGAACGCGGGCAAGAAGGCCTCGGCGCGCGCCACCTTCGCCGCCGGTGACGCCGTGGATCACAAGACCTTCGGCCGCGGTACCGTGGTGAAGGTTGATGGCGACACCCTGCACGTAAAGTTCGCCAAGACCGGCCAGACCAAGAAGCTCCTGAAGGACTACGCCCCCATCGTGAAGATCGGCTAGGAGCGCGGCTATGGCTCCAGGCCGTTCCGGGCGGCCGTCGCGAGCCGAACAGCAGTGTGCGCCCTAGCCCTCTGCGGGCAGGAGCGCCAGCTCGCGGAGGGCGGGCGCCCCGTCGTGCTGCTCCACCACGTTCACGGAGATAACCGGCACTACAGCTGCGCCGGCCAGAAGCGGCAGGTGGCGCGGGTGGAACTGGATAGACGGCTCGTCGGGGTCGCGGGCCCAGGGCGCGTCGGCTGCGTGCAGCAGGCCCTCGGCCACATCTACGTCTCCGTCGAACACCTTCGCCGTCCGCCAGAAGAAGTCGTTCTCGTCGAACTGCCACAGGGCGTCGTCCAGGGCGACGGCGCTGTCCTGTTGGAAAATCTGGGTGCGGTTCTTGTTCTCCAGCGAGCAGTAGTGCACGCCCAAGGTGAGCTTCTCGTCCAGCGCAAATTCCACGAGCTGCAGGCACGCGAGCTCGCTGTCGGCTACCGGCAGGCCGCCCGCGTAGCTGTAGTTGTAGGGAATGGCATAGGGCGGGTTGGCAATGCGGAAGCCTCGCGCGGCGAAGGGCCCCCACGGCCCCATGGGATAGCCGAACTCCAGCAGGTTGATGCCAAAGACACCCAGCTCGTCCATACCTCGCAGTAGGCCCTTCATTTCTTCCACGGTGCCGGGAATAACGGGCATCTCAACCATGACCTGCGGGATGTAACGCTTCGCAATCGCCATGCGTCGCAGGGCTTCCTCGCGGGCGCCCCCCTCGTCGGGCTTCACGGACAGACGGATCTCGGTCAGGCCCGCGTCGCGCAGGCGCGTGAGGATGCTCTCGTCGAGGAAGTCGCCGTCGGTATAGAGGCGTAGGTGCGCGTCGGGCGCCTTCTCTCGGGCGCGCTCGAGGAACGCCACGGTCTCGTTCGGGTGCAGAAGCGGCTCGCCGCCGGTGAGTGCCACGTGGGTGACGGGGACGTCGCCTTCCAGAAACCCGTCCAGCTCGTCTCGCCAGCCGGCCTTGAGGTACCGATCTTCCTCGTAGCCGGCCTGGTTTGTGTTGAAGCAGAAGTAGCAGTCGCGGTTGCAGGCGAGCGACAGGTAGAACGTGCGGCTGCCCTCATCGGTGGCGCAGGCGACGCAGGCCGACGACAGCGGGCCGGAGGAGATGCTCGCGTCCCCGTTGCGGAAGCGTGCGCCTTTGGCCGCTAGGCGTTTCTTGCACGCGTCTCGCTCGGCAGCATCGGCGTCACGCGGTGCGAAGTCGAGACCGCCGGCGCGCAGGCGGTCCACGTAGTCCTGCCCGATGGCGTTGTACTCGTCGAGCCATGCAGCCAGGGTGGGGCGGTTCCGAGCGAGTTCAGTGAATTTCATGGCGCTCCTATAAAGGCGGGGCGTGTCAGGGGCGTCGCCCTGCGTCGCGACGGGGTCGGGCGCGCGACACTCCGGAGGTTGGCAGTTGCTTGAAACGCGATTATACTCCCAGTCCTAGGATTAATTTGCTAGAATGGCACAAACTGCAACCGCAAAGAAACCGCGCGGGAAGCGCGATGGGCCCGCGAAGGAGTGCCGTTGTTCGGATTCGCCATAGGCTGCTACCTCTTTTTGGGAGGCGTGGCTGGCGGCCTGGGGGCCGTGGCCAGCTGGGTGGCGCTGTGCGTGCCGGCGTCCGACGTTTGCGTGCGCATCGGGGAGGATCTTCGCCGCCTCGTGGGGATTCCCCTGCTCGTCGCGACGCTCCTTACCGTTGCCTCGGCGTTGTGCCTGCTGGCCGATACCGCGAGGCCCGAAGCCGTGGGAGCGCTGTTCGCCTCTCCTCGGGCGAATATCCTCACGGTGGGCGCGTGGTTGCTGCTGGCCTATGGCGTTGCGGGGGCCGGGCTGGCGCTGCGCTGGCTTTGGGGACGTCGCGTGCGCCGCAACCGTGTGCTGTGCGTGGCGCAGGGAGCGCACCTCGCGCTGGGCGTCGCCGTGACGACCTACTCTGCCCTCTACCTGGCAGGCATTCGGGCGGTGCCGCTGTGGCATTCGTGGTGGCTCGTGCCGCTGTTCGTGACGTCGTCGCTTGCAGCGGCCTGCACGCTGTTCGGGGCGGTGGTCTACGGCTCGCGTATCGATGGGCTCTTCCCGACTGCGGTGCGCCGGGCAAGAATGCTCTCGCTTGTGTTTCTCGCGGCGGAGGCCGCAAGTGCCTGCGGGTTCGCTCTCACGGCCCTGGGCGTGCCCGACGCGGGCTCGGCTGCCGCTGCTGCCACGTCGGCCGTCGATCTGCTCTTCGGCCCCGACGCTTTTATCTGGTGGGGCGGCTTCGCGTTGGTGGGCATTGCCGGATCGGCGTTCTTCGACCTGGCCGGCCGACGTTGGCTGCCCGATCGGCGCATGGCGTACAACTTCGCCATGACGGTCTGCGCGTGCGCCCTGGTGGGCACGTTCTCGCTGCGAATGAGCATAATGATGGCCGGGGCGCACCCGGTGCTGGGTTTCTGAAGGCGGAAAAGGAGAAGGAAGGCCCATGAGCCAGAAGGAAAAGCAGATCACGTTCGAGGCCGATGAGGAATCGACTCTGCCTTTGTGGGTGCAGCTGCGCAAGCGCATCGCGTACCTCATCAGCTCGGGCTTTTTCAAGCCTGGCGATCAGCTTCCGAAGATCCGCGAGCTGGCGGCCGACCTCTCCATCAACTTCAACACGGTGAACAAGGCGTACTTGAGCCTGCAGACCGAAGGTTTCGTGAAGTCGGTTCGCGGCAAGGGGGCCTTCGTCACCGATTTGGTCACGCTGCAAAACGACGAGCCGTCCGACGAGGCCGAGGCGCTCATGGACGAGTGCCTGCACGCCTGCCGCAACCTGGGGCTCAGCTACGACGAGACGGTCTCGCGCATGCACGTGCGAGCGGCCCGCTTGAAGATGAAGGAGGCCGCTCCCGCGCGTCGCCCCGACTCCAATGTGATTGTGCTGTTCCCTGAAGGCCAGGGGCTTACGGCGGAGAAGGGAGCCTAGCGTGTGGCGAAACCCCCAGGCCGAGGTCGGCCGCGTCCGCCGCTCCGCCGTTGCGACTGTGTCCACGCCGGAGAGTCCGTGTGCCGGCGTGCCCGTAACGGTTGTTGCCACGCCCGGCGAGCGCACCTCCGATTTCGGCGTCATGCTTTTCATCGTATTTGTGGCGGTCGTGGCCTTCGCTGTGGTGTGCGGCACCGGCTGGGCGCTGGCCGGCTCATTCAGCTTCCCAGTGGCCCTCGCCTCGGCCGTCGCGGCCATGTTCGCCGTTATGGCCGTGCACATCTCTCAGCAATGGGAGCGTGTGGTGGTGCAGCGCTTTGGCCGCTTTAGTCGCGTGGTGGGCCCCGGCCTGTTCTTCACCATTCCCTTCATCGAGCAGACACCCATCCGCATCGACTGTCGTACGCGCTTCACCACCTTCAGCGCTGAGGAGACCCTCACGGCCGACCTCGTGCCGCTCGACGTGGACGCGGTGATGTTGTGGATGGTGTACGACGCGAAGGCGGCTTGCAACGAGGTGAGTGACTTCTCGGCTACGGTGGAGCTGACGGCCCAGGCGGCCCTGCGCGACGCTATCGGCCGGCTTACGGCCGCTGAGGTGGCCATCCGTCGCGAGCAGCTGGATACTGATATTCAGCAGGTTTTGGAAGACGAGGCCTCGCAGTGGGGCGTCGCTATCCTGTCGGTGAAGGTGTGCAACATCCTCCTTCCTCAGGCCCTGCAAGACGCCATGAGCCTCGAGGCGCAGGCTGAGCAGCGGCGCAAGGCTCGCATCATCCTCATGGAGGCCGAGCAGGATATTGCTGCCATGGCCGAAGGTGTGAGTGAGGCCTACGGCGGGGGAGACGCGGCCCTGCGCCTGCGCCAGATGCATCTCATGTACGAGAGTGTCCGTGAAACCGGCGGTACGGTGGTGGTGCCAAGCTCCTTCAGCGAGGGCTTCGTGGAAGGCGCCGATGCCGCCCGCATCGCGCGGGCCGTGGGGGAGTAAGGCCCTGTCGGTCCAGGGTCGCCGTCGCAAAAAGTCTGACGCATGCGTAAGATACTCACGAGTCAGACTCTATATTATCCTCAAACTAGGTAATTAAATCCTAGGATTAATATTGCAATCCTAGGATTGCACGTGGTATAGTGCCAACATCGAAACCAGCTGATTCTCGAAGGAGGGGGAGCGCATCAGCGAGGGGGATTCGGTTACGGTCTACCCGCGATGTCGCACCTCCGAAGTTGGACAGCAACGACTCCACAAGGCCTGGGAGGGCGCGCTGTCATCCAACGAAAGGAGAGAGAAAGTGACTACGTCGGAAAAGAAACTGACGCGACGTTCCTTCCTGGCAAGTACGGCGCTCACCGCCGGCGCTATGGCGGCGGCAGGCATGGCTGGTTGCTCCAGCGTGAGCACCAACGAGAAGCCGGATCTGGCTGAGACGGGCGAGCCCGCGCCCGCTCCCGAACAGCAAGTGTACACGAACTGGTGCCGCGGCAATTGCGGGCAGACCTCCTGCTGCCTGGATACGGTGGTGCGCGAAGGCAAGATCGTAAGCACGCGTCAGCACCCCGTCAAGGCCCAGCCGGGTGTCAAAGTCCAGCCGGGCTGCGTGAAGGGCCCTGCGAATATCCAGCGCATTTACGGCAGTCATCGACTGCTGTACCCCATGCTTCAGACGGGAGAGCGCGGGAGTGATAACTGGGAGCGCATCAGCTGGGACGAGGCGCTTTCGACGATAGCCGAGAAGATGCAGGCCGCCTTTGATGAGTACGGACCCGAATCGGTCGGCTTCCTCAGCAGCTACAGCGGCAACAGCGGCTCGCTGGGAACGGTGTACACGGGTTTTATCAACTTCCCGGAGGCCCGCAGTCCCATCGGCGTCGGTCCGGAGCGCTTCTTGCAGAAGACGGGCGCTAGCATTTTCACCGCTACGGGCGATTTGGCCGGCCTCTACATGCAGATGGTGGTTCTGGGTGTTCCCGCCAATGCTCCAGAAGATGCCGTGAATGCCAAGAATATCTTCTTGTTTGGTAATCCTTGTGATTCATTCAGGGCGCAGTGGACGGCCATTCTCGATGCCAAAGAGCGAGGCGCGAAGCTCGTCACCATCGACCCGCGCTTCTCCAATTCCGCGGCCCATTCCGACCAGTGGGTGCCGATCAGGCCCTCGACGGATGGTGCGCTGATCCTCGCAGCTTGCAACTACATCATCGATAACGACCTTATCGATTACGACTATCTGCGCAACAAGTCAGTTGCGCCCCTGCTGGTGAAAGAGGACGGCTCCTATCTCCGACTCTCGGATCTCAATCTGCCGCTGTACAAGAAAGAGGATCCCGCCACCGGCGAGACTGTAGAAGTTGATACCGAGGTGGTGTACGACGAGGCCTCGAAGACGTTTGGTTCGTCTTTCGAGGTCAAGGATCCGGCTTACACGGGAACGTTCGACGCGAACGGGACGAGCGTACGTACTGCCTACGATCTGGCCCACGAATCGATCAAGCCCTTTACGGTGGAGTATGCGGCTGAAGAGTGCGGCTTGTCCGTCGAGACCATCGAGGAGTTTGCTCGTACCTATGCCGACGGCCCCTCCTTCATTGTGGTTAACTGGGGTTTTCAGCACTATCAGAATTCCTGGAGAATGTACTACGGCTTGGCCTTGCTGGCGTCGCTCTCGGGCAACGCATGCAAGCCGGGCGCGAACTACGGCAATTCGTTCTATTCCACAGCGTGGCACGATATCCCCGTTGTGAACCCGGAGGCGACAGCGTTCACGGTGGAGGATGCCAAGCTGTCCAAGATGGCGTCGTACAGTCGTATTCCCGATATCGTGAACTCTGGATCTTGGGCCGGCGAGGACTACACGCTGCGCCTCTTGTGGATCGCCGGCGCCAATCCAATCGAATGCGGCATCGGATACACTGAGCAGATCGAGGCCTGGAAGAAGATCGATTTCGTCGTGGTTGCGGCAGAGTACTTCAACGACACGGTTCGTCAAGCGAGTCTGGCGCTCCCGGTGACCATGACCTTCGAGTCTGAGGACCTGGCGGGAAGCGGTCTAAACCAAAAGGCCATTGATCCCGTTGGCGAGAGCAAGTCGGACTTTGAGATCTTCGTTGAGCTCGCGAAGGCCATGGGCTACGACGACCTGTATGACAAGGACGCCGAGGGCTATCTCCGTGAGCTGCTCGATACGCCGGACAACAAGGCCGCTGGTCTCGATTACGATAGTCTCCATGAGAAGGGATTCGCCTTCAAGGAGTCCTTCGAGCGCGGTTCCGAGACCGTTGGCGTGGAATACAATGCCACGGGTCGTACCCAGTTCTATCTGGAATCCCTGTATTCCAACGGCAACTGGGACGCCGAGATAACCCAGCAGGACCGTCTGCCCTACTACGAGCACGCCTTCGAGGCGTACCCCTCGAACCCCGAGCGCGAGAAGTATCCGCTGTTCGCGGTCTCCTATCACGACAACTACACGGGTCACAGCATGCACAACCATGTGCCATGGCTCAACGAGCTCCGCGGATTGGAGGGCACGGCGGGCAATGGCGAGCCTTACACGATCATCCACGAGTCGGCGGCGGCCGAGCGCGGCATCAAGACCGGCGATAAGATCAGGGTCTTCAATGCGCGCGGAAGCTTCGTGACGCTCGCCCTCGTCTCAAGGGGCGTTCGCGAGGACACCATCGTCGTCCCCCGTGCCTACGCAGGGGATGAGATGATCGAGGGCCACTTGCAGTCGGTCACCTCCATCGAGGCGCGCGACAAGGTAACGAACAACGACAGTCATAACGACTGGATCTGCCAAGTTGAGAAGATTTAGGAGGGGAAGAGATGACTCGATACGGAATGGCCATAGACACCAATCGGTGCTCAGCCTGCAACAATTGTGCTATGACCTGCAAAGTTGAGAACAACCTTCCCGAGGGCGTCTGGTGGAATATCGCTCATACCGAAGGGGGCGAGTATCGGTACACGCCGGGAGGAGAATATCCGAACGGCCTGAAGATCACCTTCTTCACCCTTGCTTGCCAGCACTGCGATAATCCGGCTTGCGTTGAAGCCTGCCCGACGGGAGCCTCGCAGAAGCGGGAGGACGGGATCGTCATTGCCGACAGCTCGCTCTGCATTGGCTGCGATAGCTGCATCGCCGCATGCCCGTACGAGGGGGTGCGCACTCATCTTGAGAATCCCACCTGGTGTGTCGATTTTGCCATGGGAGACTATGCGGCTCCAGCCCACGTGGCGAACACGGTCGAGAAGTGCATGTTCTGCTCGCACCGCATCGATCGCGGCGAGCTGCCGGCCTGCGTGGAGGTTTGCCAGTCGCAGGCCCGATACTTCGGCGATCTCGATGACCCCGATTCTGATATTTCCAAGGTACTTGCGTCGCGTGAGTACGATCGCCTCCTGGAAGATCAGGGTACTAGCCCGAATGTCTACTTCTTGAAGTAGCGAACGCGCCGGTGTTCATCCGCCAGGTAGAGCTGCGCTGAGCCTCGCGTTGAACATCTCGATGCCGGCCCCTGGAGCTCCCTCCCTCTGCCAGGGGCCGGCCTTCTTTTGCTGTCGGATGGGCAGATGATCCCATCGTACTGATTGGGGACGGTTTTGGTGGAAACGACAAGCGAGAACCGAACGCCTGGCGGATGGGCGGCCCGTGCGACGCTGTTCGAGCTTCTGTCGCTCGGGCTTCTGAAGCCCGAGCGTGTCGTCGCTGAGGTGCTGGTCTCGGGTGAGTTTATGGCGGCGTGCGTGGAGACACTGGAAGTTTTGGGGCTTGATGACAAGGCGGCCTCTGTGCGCGAGCTTTTGACTGGCTATGGGGGCGCAGGTTTCGAGGAAGCATGCCATGAGATTCTGCGTGAGCATACGCGTCTATTTGTGGGCGAGCGCGGGCCTCTGGTGACTCCCTTCGCCGGCGTGCGGGCGGCTCAGGTCCGCGGACAACGCGGGCTTCTGTTCGTGGGGCCCGAGTCCATGGCCATAGAGCGGTTCATGAGGCGCTGCGGGGTGGCGAAAGACCTTGCCGCCGGGCAGGTAAACGATCCGGTGGATCACATCGGCACTATGTGCGAGTTCATGAAGTTTCTCTGCTTGGTGAACGCCCACGCTGTGGTTCCCTCCAGAGGTGCAGTCGTAGAGGTCAATGACTTCGACCGCTTTATGGTCGACCATTTCTCTCCTTACGCCATCTGGTGCGCGAATCAGTTGCGTGAGCTCTCTGACATCCCTTTCTATTGCGCTATGGCCATCATGTTGAATGCGGCCGCGACGCGATAATCGTATCCTGTTCGAGGTGTAGCGGAAAGGAGTGACGTTGAATTTCGTTTTGATGTTACTCGGTATTATCGTGGGGACGTTCGTCTTGCGTGCTCCCCTGCGAAAAGCGCCCGGGTTGTTCTACCTCTTGGCTGTGGCGGTCGATGTGGCCTACGTTCTTGCCGCGCGAGGCGTGCTGCCGAGGGCGGTTTTCTCCGCTTTGTCGCTGCCTATAGGCAAATGCATGTTATCGCTCGCCCTATTTGTAGTGGTGATGTACATCGGCGTTTTCCCCCAGGGCTCTCGGGTACACCAACTGCTCAAACCGGTGAGGAGCGAGCTTTCTATCCTCGCCTGCATTCTGACCGGCGGCCACATGGCGATGTACCTCGCCTCCTACGCTCCCCAACTCGGCATGGGAATGAGCGGAAACGTGATGGGGGCGCTTGCGGTAGCGCTCGTGCTGCTTGTGCTGCTACTCGTTTTGGGCACGACGTCGTTCGGCGTGATCAAACGGCACATGTCCTCTGACGGTTGGAAGCGTCTCCAGCGTTGGGCTTATGTCTTCTTTGGCCTTGTGTACATTCATCTGTTGCTGATGCTGGCGCCCTCGGCCATAAGGGGCGGCCAGACTGCTCTGGCGAGCGTTGCTGTGTACTCGGTGATCTTTCTGGGCTACGCGGCATTTCGCTTATGGCGCGCCTGTGCCGATAGGCGCGCCGCCGCATGCTCCGATGTCGTTACTCGCGCGCACTGCGACAAGTCGAGCGCGTCTCCTGCTGATTCTTGGTGTGAAATGAGCGTGCTCTCTGCAGGCGCGGATGGTCTCGACGACGATGTGTTCGAGGTGTTAACCTAGCACCCTGCGCAGAAGCTGCAGGCCGAAGGCGCGATAGCGATGCCGCCGCGGGCGGTCTCACGCAAGTCGCTGGGTAGGTCGCGGCCCACTTTGTCCATGACGGCCACGTTTTCGTCGAAGGGCACGAGGTTGCTTACGCCGGAAAGCGCTATCTGCGCGCAAACGAGCGCCATGGGGGCCGCGGTGGCGTCGCGTTTCTGGCAGGGCAGCTCTACGAGGCCGCCTACTGGGTCGCACACAAGGCCTAGAAGCGACTGGATGACGTTTGAGGCGGCGTCGAGCGCCTGGGTCGGTGTGCCGTGCGCCATGGCGACGGCCGCAGCCGCTGCCATGGCAGCGGCGCTCCCCACTTCGGCTTGGCATCCTCCCTCGGCGCCCGATACGCTGGCGTTGCGGGCGATGACGTAGCCCACGGCAGCTGCTGTCAGGATGCCCTCGCGCAGCTCTTCGTGGGTGTAGCCCCGCGTATCGCGCATAGCCAGAAGCACGCCGGGCAGCACGCCGGAGGAGCCCGCTGTGGGCGTGGCCACAATGATGCCCATCTTCGCGTTCGTTTCCAGGGTGGCTAGTGCGTAAATGGCGGCCTTGGCCGTCAGCGGATCCATAAGGCGGTACTTTTCGTCCTCCTTGGTGAGGCTGGCGGTCACTTTCGCGGCCTCGCCGCCAATGAGGCCTCCGATAGAGCGCTCGGGCTGGGCGATAGGCCCGGTGGCGGCTTTGTCCATAACCTCCAGCACGCGATCGAGGTACGCGTCGACATCGGCTGCCATGCCTTGCTTTGCGCACAGTGCCTCCTCGCGGGCTCGGAATACCTGGGCGATGGTGGCCCCCTCCCTCTCGCAGAGCGCCAGGAGTTCGGAGCCGCTCGTGTAATTCCAGCGGGCGAAGGTCTCGTCAGCATCGTCGGGTATGGGGATGGGTGCGCCGTCGGTGGCACTCATGGCAGGAATAACGCGGGCGTCCAGGATGCTGGGGTGCAGCATCAGGTAGTCTCGTACGGTTCCGTCCACGTCGTCGTCGGTTTCCAGCACAGTGAAAGCGTCGCCCCGCTTCTCGGTTCGGTGCAAGTTGGCGGTGGCGATGTTGATGCTGCAGTTGGCCAGGACTGAGGAGATGTGGGCCAAAACGCCAGGCGCGTCGTGCTGGTGCACGACCACACTCGTATGCTCGCCGGTGATATCCACGTCGATTCCGTTGATGCGGCGAATCACTGCTGCGCCGCCGCCGATGGACACACCGCGCATATCGAGGGAGCGCCCCTCGAGATCCTCGCAGTGAACATCGACGGTGTTGGGGTGATCGACGGACGTGGCGGTGTCCCACACGATATCGATGGTGGTGTCGGCCTTGTCGGCCAACTCGAAGGAGCGCGACACGTTGGGGTCGTCAGCGTTCAGCCCGATAATGCCCGCGACCAGCGCTTTGTCGGTGCCGTGACCCGAGCCGGTGGCGGCGAACGAGCCGTACAGCGTGAATCGTGCGGCGCGGGGGGTGGCCCCGAACAGCTTTCGGGCTATTGAGGCGATGCGCAAGGCGCCTGCCGTGTGCGAGCTGGACGGGCCCACCATGACAGGGCCGATGATATCCCTCAAGCCGTAGGTTTTCATGCGCTCTCCTTTCGCGCTTCCTGCGCGGGTTCGGCCTTCTTGTCGTCGGCGCGCCGCATACGGAGCCGACGGCCCCGGGCTCGCGCTGCACCCGCACAGCTCCCCGAGGCTCCATTTCATCGAAGAAGCCTAGCACAGCCCATCGCCTTTGGGTTGCAGGAGCGCTATACTGCGTCAAAACCGTAAGTTGGTAGAAAGGGGCATTCATGTCTTCCAAAATCCTCGTCGTGGGTCACCGCAACCCCGACAACGACTCCATCGCCGCAGCGGTGGGCTACGCGCACTTGAAGAATGCGCTGGCCGCTCGCGATGGCGAGGCCGATGCCGTTGAGTACGTGCCCGCCCGCCTCGGCCCGCTGCCGGTGGAAAGCGCCTGGATTCTGGAGCAGAACGACATCGCCGAGCCGGTGCTCATCGAGAACGTGAACCCCGTCGAGCGCGATGGCGAGGAAGTCAAGCAGAAGGTTATCCTCGTGGATCACAACGAGATCGGCCAGGCGGCCCCGGGTATCGAGAACGCCGAGGTCGTCGAGATCATCGACCACCATCGCATCGCCGACGTGTCCACGGCCAACCCCATCCTCTTTTTGAACCTCCCCATCGGCTCCACGGCCACCATCGTCACGCTTCAGTTCCGCCAGACCGGCATCGAGCTGCCCGATTCCATCGCCCGCGTGCTCCTGTCGGCCATCCTCACCGACACGGTCATCATGAAGTCGCCCACCTGCACCCCGGTGGACGTCGACCAGGTGAACTTCCTCGCCGACAAGCTCGGCATCGACGCGGTGGAATACGGCATGGACATCTTCCGCACCCGTGGCGGCGAGGACAAAATGCCCATCGCCAAGCTGGTCGAGGCCGACTCCAAGGAGTTCAAGGTGAACGACGATACGACGGTGCTCATCGCCCAGCGCGAGACGGTGGATCTCCCCACCGTTATGGCCCGCGAGGCAGAGATCCGCGACCATATGAAGAAGCTCGTGGAAGATAACGGCTACGAGTTCGCCCTGTTGCTCGTCACCGACATTCTGGCCGAGGGCTCGCAGTTCATCGTGGAGGGCGACCCGGCCCGCGTGAACCGCGTCTTCGAAATCGAGTGTCAGGAGGGCGGCAACTGGATGCCCGGCGTGCTGTCCCGCAAGAAGCAGGTGGCCGCGCCTATCCTTGCCTCGTAATAATTCCTTGAGGAATTATTACGCGACGCTGCGGGTCCGACAGGCACCTGGCCTTGCCCCTTGTTTTTGCCACGGCGCGGCACGAAGGCCGCTTGGGCAAAAGGCGGGGCAAATCCAGGCACCTGTCGGACCCTCGCTGTTTTCCTTGGGCGCATCCCTGCGACAAAAAGTTTAGGAATTTTGGAAAGAAGGACCCCTATGAACCCCGATCGCGTGCTTGAATCTTTTTTGGAAATGGTGGCCATCGAGAGTCCGTCGTGGCACGAGGCTCCCATGGCGGCCTATTGCGCGGAGAAGCTGGCAGAAATGGGATTCACGGTCACCTTCGATGCTTCTGCGGCGGAAACGGGGTCGGATACGGGCAACCTCATCGCGCATTTGGCCGGCACGGTGCCGGGGCGTATTGGGTTTTCGGCGCATCTGGATACGGTGAAGCCCTGCGCGGGCATCGAGGCGGTCATCGAGCAGCGCCATATCTGCGACGACATTACCTGCCGCATGGCCGAGGTTGTCTGTTCGGCGGGGGAGACGATCCTCTCTGCTGATGACAAGGCCGGCATTGCCGCCATTTTCGAGGGGCTGCGCTCGACGTTGGAATCCGGCGCGCCCCGGCCCGACATCACGGTGCTGCTCACCACCTGCGAGGAGCAGAGCCTGTTAGGCGCCGGCGCCTTGGCCGAGGACGCGCTCGCGTGGCCGGAGGATCTGCCGGCGGCTACCCCGGAAGCCGAGCGCGACGGACGTTTCCCGCTGTTCGTGCTCGATGCGGACGGGGCGCCGGGCACCATCATCATGGGCGCGCCCTACCACTGGACGCTGCGCGCTCGCATTGAGGGCCGTGCCGCCCATGCCGGTGTGGAACCGGAGGAGGGCGTCTCCGCCATTCAGATCGCCGCAGCCGCCGTGGCCGCTATGCCGCTCGGACATATCGACGAGTGCACCACGGCCAATGTCGGCCGCATCGAGGGCGGCGTGGCCGTGAACATCGTGCCCGCCGTCGTGACGCTTTCGGGGGAGTGCCGCTCGCTGTACGAGGATCGCGTGCTCGCCCAGCGCGATGCCATGACCCGCGCCTTGGAAGAAGCCGCCGCCCGCTTCGGCGGTCGGGTGGAAGTGGCCTGGGAGCTGGACTACCCGGCCGTCGTGCACGAGGCCGGCGACGCTATCGTGGCGCATTTGGAGGCCGCTGCGGCCGCCTGCGGACTTGAGTCCCGCCACGCCACCTCCGGCGGCGGCGCGGACGCGAACATTCTCGGCACGAAGAGCGCCGATGCCATCACACTCGGCATCGGCATGACCAACTTCCATTCTGTCGACGAATATATAGAGGTGGCCGACCTCCAGAACATGGCCCGCTACGTCGAGGTCATCATCACCGAGTACGCCTAGGTGCGACGGTGCCAAACTTCTTGTTTTGACAGGCACGGGTGCCAAACTCCCCGTTTTGACGGCGCTCGGCGTCCGTTCCTGCCCGCACTTTCGGCAGTTGTGAACAAATTGTGCCGCTCGCCGGAGAGGATGGATACGCCCGGGTGCGTGGCGTTTGACACACAGCGGAAACCCTCGTAATATACCGCCTCGCGCCTCTTAGAGGCGCTTGTTTTGTGCAGTGCAAGCCCGTGGAAAAAGGAAAGGAAAAGAGTCTTGCCTACAATTAACCAGCTGGTCCGCAAGGGCCGCAAGAAGACGGTCGACAAGTCGAAGACCCCGGCGCTCAAGGGCAACCCGCAGAAGCGCGGCGTGTGCACCCGCGTGTACACCACGACCCCCAAGAAGCCGAACTCCGCTCTTCGCAAGGTCTGCCGTGTGCGTCTCGTCAACGGTATGGAGGTCACGGCCTACATCCCCGGCGAGGGCCACAACCTCCAGGAGCACTCCATGGTGCTCATCCGCGGCGGCCGTGTAAAGGACCTTCCCGGTGTCCGTTACAAGGTCATCCGCGCGGCGCTCGACTGCGCTGCGGTGGACAACCGCAAGCAGGCCCGCAGCCGCTACGGCGCCAAGCGCCCGAAATAACGTTCGTTAAGCCGCGCGGGCCGGTAGAGTCTGGGTAAGGAGCCCCACCGACCTAATGGACGCCGAACCGGTGCCCCGAAGCGCGCAGAAGCAAAAGGAGTAACTACATGCCGCGTCGTGCAGCAGCAGTCCGCCGCGAAACGCAGCCGGACGCAAAGTTCAACAACCGTCTCGTCACGCAGCTCATCAACAAGGTTCTGCTTGACGGCAAGAAGTCCATCGCTGAGAACATCGTCTACGGCGCCTTCGACCTGGTTCAGGAGAAGACCGGCGAGGATCCGCTGACCGTGTTCAAGAAGGCCATGGACAACGTCCGCCCCACCCTCGAGTGCAAGCCGAAGCGCGTGGGCGGCGCCACTTACCAGGTGCCGATGGAGGTCAACTCCCGTCGTGCCACCACGTTGGCGATTCGCTGGATCGTCGACTTCTCCCGCAAGCGCAAGGAGCACACCATGCGCGAGCGTCTCGCCAACGAGATCATCGACGCCTCCAACAACACCGGCGCCGCTGTGAAGAAGCGCGAGGACATGTACAAGATGGCCGAAGCGAACCGTGCGTTCTCGCACTACCGCTTCTAAAGGCTGGTGAAGATACATGGCTAAAATCGATCTGAGAGATACGCGCAACATCGGCATCATGGCCCACATCGATGCAGGCAAGACCACCACGACCGAGCGCATCCTCTACTACACGGGCAAAACTCATAAGATCGGCGAGGTGCACGACGGCGCTGCCACCATGGACTGGATGGTCCAGGAGCAGGAGCGCGGCGTGACCATCACCGCTGCAGCCACCACCTGCTTTTGGAAGTACCCCGGCGGTAAGGCCGATGGCAAGGAGTACCGCTTCCAGATCATCGACACCCCCGGCCACGTGGACTTCACGGCCGAGGTCGAGCGTTCGCTTCGCGTGCTCGACGGCGCTGTCGCGGTGTTCGACGCCGTGGCCGGCGTGCAGCCGCAGTCCGAGACCGTGTGGCGCCAGGCCAGCAAGTACGGCGTGCCCCGCATCGCCTACATCAACAAGTACGACCGCGTGGGCGCCGACTTCTTCCACGCCATCCAGACCATGCGCGACCGTCTGGACGCCAACGCCGTGGCCGCTCAGGTTCCCATGGGCGCCGAGGACAACTTCTGGGGCGTCATCGACCTGGTGACCATGACCGCGTGGGACTTCAAGGCCGACGACAAGGGCATGACCTACCCCGAGGCCATGGACGCCATCCCGGCCGAGTTCGCCGAAGAGGCCGAGCTGCGCCACCAGGAGCTGGTGGAAGCCGCCGCCGACTGCGACGACGCTCTCATGGAGAAGGTCCTCATGGAGGAAGAGGTGACGGTTGACGAGCTGAAGGCCGCCATCCGCAAGGGCACCATCGCCTGCCAGATCCACCCCGTGTTCGTGGGCTCGTCCTACAAGAACAAGGGCGTGCAGGAGCTGCTCGACGCCGTGGTGGACTACATGCCCTCCCCGGTGGACATCCCGGCCATCAAGGGCACGAACCCCGACACGGGTGCCGAGGACGAGCGTCCCTCCGACGTGAAGGCCCCGTTCTCCGCTCTCGCCTTCAAGATCATGACCGACCCGTTCGTGGGCAAGCTCACCTACCTGCGCGTGTACTCGGGCAGCCTGGATTCCGGCTCCTACATCCTGAACGCGTCGAAGGGCAAGAAGGAGCGCATCGGCCGCCTTCTGCAGATGCACTCGAACCAGCGCGTCGACATCGATGCCTGCCAGGCGGGCGACATCGTGGCCGTGGTGGGCCTGAAGGACGTGTCCACGGGCGACACGCTCTGCGACGAGAAGCACCCCATCATCCTGGAGTCCATGGAGTTCGCCGACCCGGTCATCGACATCGCCGTCGAGCCGAAGACGAAGGCCGAGCAGGACAAGATGGGCGTGGCGCTGCAGAAGCTCGCCGAGGAGGACCCGACGTTCCGCGTGTCCACCAACCACGAGACCGGCCAGACCATCATCGCCGGCATGGGCG
>OLQE01000981.1_pt1 | contig 18124 bp, 12 predicted proteins | sample 1643161 | NCBI WGS metagenome assembly OLQE01 (sample SAMEA3136650, study PRJEB25190) | human gut metagenome | reverse complement strand
GGGCCGCGTTGGCGCGGCGCCCGATGACCATTTGCAGCTCGGCCACCTTGCGGCGCTCAGTTTCCAAGCCATCGGCCATGCCGCGCATGCGGCGGTCGAGGGTCGTGATCCACAGACACAGGGCGAGCACGGCCACCGCCAACACACCGAGGCCTACAGCCACCAGGCCAAACGGCGAAGATAGAAACTCAAACACGGGCGCGCCCTTCCCCATAAAAGATAACAACCAATGAATGGGATGATATACGACTGCGCCCCTATTGTCGATACGAAAATAGGCGATTTACCTGCTGGGAGCGGCCTTTATTCCGACACCTGGGCCACAAGCTCGGCCAGCTCGGCCACCGTGGCGTTGTTGCGCGCCGTCTTCTCCGCGCTTTGCGCCGCCCCCTCGGCCGCCGCGGGCGCCCCCGCCGACGCCGATGCAGCCGAGGACGTCGGCGCCTTGGCGCAGCCGGGGCAGCGCAGGGTTACCTGGGTGCCCTCCCCCAGCACGCTCGTGTACACCATCTGCGCATCGGGGCCGAAGAAGCCGATCATGCGGTCATGCACGTTCTTCACGGCAATGCCGAGGCCGGTGGACGACTCCACCTGGGTGATGTTCGCGCAGGTCTCCTCGGACATGCCCACGCCGTCGTCGCTCACCACGATGACCACGTCGTCGCCGTCGGCATCGGCCTTCACCGTGATGGTCAGTTTTCCTTCCGAGGGCATCGCGTGCTTGATGGCGTTCTCCACGAGCGGCTGCACCAGAAACGGCGGCACCATCATGTCCAGCAGCGCGGGGCTCGTGTCCACTTCGAAGGCGAGGCGCGCGTCGCCAAAACGGGCCAGCTCGAAGTTGAAGTAGCGCTGCACCTGGTCAAGCTCGCGGGCGAGCGAGATACGCTCGGTGGAGTCCTCCAAAGTGCGCCGGTAGAACACGGCGAACTCCCGCAGCAGAGTGCGAGCCTTCATGGGGTCGGTGCGGATAAACGAGGCAATGGTGTTGATGGTGTTGAACAAAAAATGGGGGTTGATCTGCGTCTGCAGCATCTTCAACTCCATGGAGGTGGCCAACTTGCGCTGGGTCTCCATTTCCACGGCGGCCATTTGGGTGGCGAGCAACTGGGCGAAGCCGTGGGCGATGGAGCGCTGGGTTTCGGTGATTTTGCGCGGATCGCGGTAGTAGAACTTGAGCGTTCCCTCCACGCGGCCGCCGACGAACAGCGGCTCCACGATGGCGGCCTTGATGCGGCTCTGATCGATGGGAACGGGCAGGCCGATCTCCTCGGGGGTAAGCAACACGAGCGTCTTTCCCCGGCGAATGCACTCATGGGTGGCGCTCGTGCGTATGGCGATTCCCGCCGGGTTGTGAGCCTCCTGGTAGCCCGCATAGCCGAGAACGTTTTCGCAGTTAGTGAGGGCGACGGCAATGGCCGAAGTGTTCGGCAGCAACAGCTCGCACACCTCCTGGGAGGCCTCCTCGGTGAGCCCGTCGCCCATGGCGTCGATCATAGACGAAGCCAGCTGCAGCATGGCATCGGACTGCAAGGCGCGCACGGAATCGGGATCCATCATGAGCCGAATGACCATGACGATGGAAACGGTGAACACGGCGCCGGCCGCTATGAGCACGGGCACGGGGAACGCCGGCTGCGAGAACGTCCACACGAGCGTGATGCCCGCCAGGGCGGCAATGGTGGCCGCGAGCATTTCCTGGTTGAACTTGGGCACGCCGATGCCCCGCGTGGAAACCGTGCCCGATTCGCGCTTCGCCATAATCGTACCCCCTGATCGCCGCCATAATTGACGCCAGTATAACAAACTTGGGAACGCCAGGGAAACGACCTAGCCCCAAACCCCCAGCTGGTTCACGACGAGCAGAACGGCGGCCACCACGAGGAAGCCGGCGAACAGAAAGCGCAGCTGGCGCTCGGGCACCTTCGGGATGAGCTTGGCGCCCAAGGCCGCGCCGGGGATGGAACCGCAAGCCACAGCGATACCGGCAACCCAGTTGATGTTGCCGAGAACCGCCTGGGTGATGGTGCCGGGCACGGCGAGGATCATGACGGCGATAAGGGACGTGCCCGAGGTGAGCTTCATGGGAACATGCAGGACGGACATCATGAGCGGCACCATGATGAAGCCGCCGCCCACACCCACATACCCGGAAGCGAGCCCAGCGAACAGGCCGATGGCAGCACCGATGGCGGCCTCACGCCAGCCAATAGCGGGGGCCTCCAAGTGCGCCCGCTCGATGGCGGCGGCGCGATCCTCGACAGCGGCGAGATCCTTCGACTTCGCGCCTGCAGCGCTGCTCTCAGGATGACATGAGGGGGCGACGGGCTTGGTAGCCTTCGGGGCCTTCAACGCCTTGCGGAACATGGTGACGGAAGAGTAGGCGATGATGAGCGCGGCGGCTCCCATGACGGCCCAGTCCGGCGAGAGGGCGGCAAGCCACACCCCCAAAGGCGACATGCAGGCGCCCCCGAGGCCCGCGGCCACGCCGAGCTTTGGCAGGCAGGTCTTGTTCCGAATATGGGAAACCGCTCCTGAGATAGATGTCGGGATGATGGTGAACAGCGAGGTGGCGGTGCACATGAGGGAGTCCATGGCGTAGCCGAGCTTGAACGCCGGCACGAGCAGCATGCCGCCGCCGATGCCGAGCAGCCCCGCCAAAACGCCGACCACCAGGCCGACGACGAGCGACACGAGAAACAGCGGAATCATGGCTTCCACGACGCTAGTCCTCCATGTCCAAACGAATCTGGGTGGTCATGCCGGGATCGATGTCGGCATGGGGCAACGGAACGGGCGGGGCGGGGATATCCTTCGGCTCCGCGCCTGCGGCGCTGCGCTCAGGGTGACACATGGGGGTAGCGCCGCCTGCAGGGGCGCTCGAGGCGACGGTGGCGGGCGCAGCAGCGACTGGAGCCGGGACGCTCGCGGCAGCCACATCCTGGGCGCGCAGCATGGCCGAGCGCACCAGCGCCTCGGAAAGCAGCTGATCGCTTTCCAAACGATTCATGGCCTCGGGCCAGACGTACTGGAACTCGAAGTACTTCGCGCAGTTGGCCTCGGCGTAGGCGGAAGCGGCGCCCGTGGCGGCCTTGGCGGCCAGGCGGTAGGCCTTCTTGTCGGGGCGTCCGAAGCTGCGCATCCATGCCGTGAGTCGAATGCGGCGCAGAAGACCCGGCTCCAAAAACGGCCCCGGGTAGGGCTCGAGCGAGGCCGGCTTCACCTGCTGAAGGTCGATGAGCGCTCGGGAGTATTCCAGCTTGCGGTACTCGTAGAGCCACCGGAAGATGTCCTGGCGGAAACGCGTGCCCTCGCTTGCGGTGCGCGGGGGCAGGTGACGCAGCACCCACTGGTTGTCGAACCAGATATCCGAGCCGTACATGCGCAGGTCGAGCATGTAGTCCAAATCCTCGCCGCGGGTGATCCACGGGTCAAAGGCGAGGCGCCGGAACGCCTCCTTGTGGACGGCCAAGCAGCCGCCGCACACATGGTTCGAGCGCGACAAGCGCGGGCCGCGCATGGCCTTGGTGATCCACTCGTTGAAGGCGCGGCCCTGCTGCCAGAAGCGGTTGTACCACTTGTCCTCCCATTTCGAGAGGTAGGAGTCTTGGTCGTTCAAATAGTACCCCGTCTTCGCCACGATGGGCACGCCCTGGCGCGTGAGCTTCCCGAGGCCGTACATGGCCTTTTCCAGGAATTTCGGGTCGTCGACCACCTCGTCGTCGTCCAAGAACACCACGGCGTCGAAGCCGAGCACGTTGGCCACGAGCAGGCCCAAATTGCGGATGGCGCCGTAGCCTTGAAGGCCGATCTCTTTGGAGAGGCGCTCGATGTTCTGCTGGGCCATGCGCTGCTCGATAAGCGCCAGCTCCGCCGCGCCGATGACGAGCGTGGTCACGTCCGGATGGCGGTTGGCGATGGCCTGCACCTTCTCGGCCGCCTGCACTTCCAAAGACACGTCGGCGGACACGAGGATGACCACGAGTCCCAGGCCCTCCACCTTCGCCAGCGATTCCAGGCAGCGGCCGAGCTCACCCTCCTGGTTGGGGGCGGTGGGGTGGTCGTAGGTGCTCACCACATCGGCCCCTCCGCGGTGGCGGCGGGGGTAGATGAACGTGGGAATGACGACGACGGGGTTCATGGAGGTCCTTTCGAGTTCAGTCGAAGAGTGTTACATCATTTTAGCGCGTTCGCATCCGGCGGCAATCTCGGTAGGCAAAATGTCATGAACGGAACGAGCCGGCACGGCGAAGACCACCCCGCCCATACACGGGGTATTGTCACAGTCGCGCCCTGTTATCGCCGGCGCCGTCCGCCCTTGGGCGCACCGGCGCGGCGGCGCTTGGTATCGCTCACTTTCTCCTTGTTCATACGGCGCGCCTCCTCACGACGATCGCGCATGGCGGCCATCTCCTGTTGAAGGGCCTGGTAGGACGCGTAGCGCTCCGGTGTCAGCTCACTGGATTCCACAGCCGCGCGCACAGCACAGCCCGGCTCCTCGTGGTGGGTGCAGTCGCGGAAGCGGCACTGCGCGGCCAGCGCCTCCACATCGGGAAAAGCCGCGCCGATGCCCTCTTCGGCGTCCCACAGCCCCAAGCCCCGCACGCCCGGCATATCCACGATGCGGCCGGCGCCGGGCACCTCCACAATCTCGCGGCTCACCGTGGTGTGGCGGCCCTTGCCATCCCCCTCGCGAACTGCGCCGACGCTTAAGACCTCGGCGCCCACCAGCATGTTCACCAGGCTGGACTTCCCCACCCCCGAGCGCCCGATGAGCACCGTGGTGGTGCCCGGCGCCAGAAGCGCGCGCACGGCCTCCACCGATGCCGGGTCGTCCTCGGACACGACGAGCACATCGGCCGCGGGAGCAGCCAGGGCCTGCACGGCCTCCACGGTGGCCAGGGTGGCCGCGTCGTCGGCCAGATCGGCCTTGGTGAGCACGACGGTCACCTCGGCCCCCGTCTCGAAGGCCAGTACCAGCTCGCGCTCGAGGCGCCGCAGGTTCACCTCGCCCACGGGTTGGGCCACAATCACGCACTCGAAGTTGGCGGCGAGCACCTGGGGCACGGCGCGCTCGGTGGGATCCTTGCGCACGAACTCGCGGGTGCGCGGCGCTATGGCCTCGATGACCCCCTTGTCGTGAGCCGGGGGCACCGCCACTTCCACAACATCCCCGATAACGGCCCGTCGGCGCTCCCCCTTCACCAGGGCCGTCGCGTGCTCGCAGCGCAGAAGCTCGCCGTCTTCCAAACGCACGAGCGGGTACCCCCGGTCCAGCTTCACCACTTCGCCGCGATAGCGCGCCTCAGCCATTAGCGCTGCCCCTCCCTCATCTGGTGGAACACGATGAGCATGATGAAGCCGATGGCAACCAGCATAAGCCCCGGCAGAAACGCGCCGATGTCGAAGGGCTGTTCGGTAACCGAGCCTTTCTCGACGAAGGTGACCGTATCTGCGTGCAAGTCGGTCAAACCCTCGTGCTCCGGGCAGATCAGATGGAAGGTACCGCGCACCTGCAGCGTGGTGCCCTTGCGGCCGTAGGCGCCGTAGGTGTCGATGATCTCGGTGGACTCCGTGTCCATGAACACGGGGATTTCGGAATGAACCCTATCGGAGCCCTGCAGGACGATCCAGCTGTAGCCGGGGTCGAACTCGGCGCGAATGCGATCGCCGATCACCTCGCCCGTCACCTGCACGGTCTGGTCGTTCAGGTAGGAGTCGGCCCCCTGCAAGGCGGAGATGGACGTATCGTAGATGAAGGAGCTGTCGGGCTTCTGCTGGGGGTTCACGAGGTTGTCCTCGCTCACGTCCTCGCCGAAGACCGGGTCGGGAAGCTTCGGGCGCGCGGGCTTGTCGACGGCCTGGTCGTCCTCGCCATCGGCCCCGTTTTCGCCCTCGGCCGCACCGCCGCTCGCGCCTTCGCCCTCGGCGCCTCCGCCCTGCACCGCGCCGCCGTCCGCGCCTTCGCTTCCAGCACCTTCGTTCCCAGCGCCTTCGCCGGCCTCCACAACGCCCGTGTCGTCCGTCGGCACATCCTCGTTGGTCACACCGCCATCAGAGGAAGCCGCCGCGTCGCCGTTGGCAGCCCCCGTCGCCCAAGCCACAGGGCCCGGCGCGGCCAGAACCGCCGCGAGCGCGATCGCCAGAAGCGCGATACCCCGCCGCCTCATGAGCGCTCCTTCGGTCGAGGCCGCGGCACCAGGGAGGCCACCACTTCCACAATAAGGGCGAACAGCGTCATGAACTCCAAGCGGCCAGCCCACATCTGGAAGATGTAGAACAGCTCGAGGGTTCCCGCCATGCCGGGCCCCGCCACCGACGTGATGATGCCGCCGTTGGACGTCATGGCCACCGACTCGGAGATTGCGGGAATGGCTTCGAACCCGTGCGCAATGCCCACCAGCGCGCCAATAACGTAGGTGATCACGTACAGGATGAACACCGTCATGGCCTCTTTCACAATTTCCGGCGTCAAGGTGCGCCTGCCCACGTGATTGTAGGAAACGACAACGCGAGCCGAATCCGGTGCCAGCGTCTCCTTCACGTTCGACACGATGGACTTGAAGATGATGCCCATGCGCGAGAACTTGATGCCGCCGGCCGTGGAGCCGGAAGCGCCGCCAACGGCCATGATGAACGCCAGGGTGAGGAAGGCGCCGTTGCTGAAAGCGGTGGTAATCTGGTTGGTAGTGACCACCTGAAAGCCCGTCGTGGTGAACGCCGAGATGATCATGAACAGGCCGCGGCGCAAAAGGGCAAGCATGTCATCAAAGGGCGACAGGGCGAGCGTGGCCGTGAAGACGAAAGCCATGACCCCTATCCAAAGCACCATCGTCTTCGTCTCGATGTCTCGGAAAAACGGGAGCGGACGCCCCTTCCACACCTCGGCGTGAATGACGAAGCTGATGGAGCCCAAAATCATGAGCACCATGAGAATCGCCTCAAGAGGGAAGGAATGGTAGTACATGATGGAAAGCTGCATGGGCGTGAAACCGCCGGTCACGAACCCGGAGGTAGACACCCACAGCGCGTTCAGGAAGGCGCGAGTGGGCTCCATGCCCATGAACAGGCATAACGCCGTGATGATCACCGTGGCGACGGAGACGATGACCAGGGTGATGCGAGCAATGAACTGGGTGGTCTGCACCACGTTGGGCACCACGTGCTCGCTGCGGCCCTCCGACGAAAACAGCGATGCGCCGCCGCCGCGGCCGAAAAGCCCGAAGGACAACGCCACCACGATAAGGCCGAGACCGCCCAGAGCGTGCATAGCGAAGCGGAACATATTATCGGCGTAGGAGAGGTGATCCAAATCGACGATGAGCGAGGCGCCCGTGGTGGTCAAGCCGGAGACGCCGTCGAAGATGGCATCGAGGTAGGTCATGTAATGCCCCGAGAAGTACAAGGGGAACGAGGCGAACAGCGCGAGGACGACCCAGGCGAAACCGGTCACCGCCAGCGCCTGGCGGCGATCGAGGCGTCCGGGCTCGATGCGCAGAAAGCGCAGACTGCAGCCCGCGACCATGGTGATGCCGATTGCCGCGAGGTAGCGCGCCGCCGGCTCCCATTCCTGAAAGACCAGCGCCGTCGCCAAGGGAAGAGCCATGAGCGCGGCGAAGAACAACAGGAGCGTTCCCAGGTAGTGCCCGATAACGCGCAAGTCGTAGAGGGTGAATCGCTGCCACATAGTCGTTGCCCCTAACCGAGCACGATGCGCGTGAGCGCCATAAGCACCCACAGGCCGATAATGAAGCAGACAATGAACAGCAGCACGAGCACGATGGCCGCCGCCGGCGAGGTGGGCTTAACCTCGGGAACCCTGCGCGCCATAGCCTAGCGCCCCGCTTTCGTGCGTGCGGAAGCATCCGCGAGGACGGCCACTGGAGCGGGCGCGGACGCGAGCCCAAAAGCGGGTGCGAAGCGCGAGCGGCGATGGGCGGGGACGTTTTGGTGATCGCGCGGATATGTCAGCGATTTCGTCATGGGCGTATTCTAGTACAATGAGCCATGCGGGTCACCAACGGTAACCCGCACGGCATGATAAACGGAGGATACCGGCCCAGAACACGCGGGCTTGAAACTCTTTGCCGACCGGAGGTGCGGGACGCCCTGATTCGCTCAGACAGTCCTCGCTCTGCAGAACAGGACATTCAGTCCTGTTCTGTTCGCTGCGGAACTTGCTCGGTCAGGGCATCCCGCACCTCCTCTGCATCCGTAACCCAGCTGAGGAGGAGCAAGCCGTGAACGCCCAGGACTTCGAGAAGAGCCTTCGGGATATCGTCGGTTCGCAGAATGTGCGTCCTGACGAGCCCCTGGCCGAGCATACGACATTTCGCATTGGGGGGCCGGCGCAATGGCTCGTGGCACCGCGCTCCGAAGACGAGGTGGCGGCCGTCGTGTCGACTTGCGAGGCGGGCGGGGTTCCCTGGCGTGTGCTGGGACTCGGCTCCAACGTGCTCGCGCCCGACGAGGGACTTGACGGCGTGACGCTTCTGCTGGCGGATAATTTCGCGGACGTCGAGGTGCTGCCCGGCGGCCTCGTGCGGGCAGCGGCCGGGGCCACGAACGCCGCCGTGGCCGCCGTGGCGCGGGATACCGGGCTTGCAGGCTACGAGTTCGCCAGCGGCATTCCCGGCACCGTCGGAGGCGCGGCCATCATGAACGCCGGCGCCTACGAGGGCCAGTTCTCGGACGTAGCCGTGGAAGTACGCTGCCTGGTGCCCGACGGGAATTCGTGGAGCATCGTGAACGTGCCGGCAGCGGAAGCCAACTGGGGCTATCGCACCAGCCGCATGATGCGCGAGGGCTGGGTGGTGCTCGGGGCCACGCTGCAGCTGCGCGCCGACTCCCCTGCCGCCATTGCCTCGCGCATGGAAGAGCTGCGCGAGCGCCGCGAGAGCAAGCAACCGCTGGAGATGCCGAGCGCCGGCAGCACCTTCAAGCGCCCCGAGGGCCACTTCGCGGGGGCGCTCATCCAAGAGGCCGGCTGCCAAGGCCTGCGCGTGGGCGGCGCGCAGGTGTCCGAGAAGCACGCCGGCTTCGTCGTGAACACCGGCGACGCCACCGCCGCCGACGTGCTAGCACTCATCGCCGAAGTGCAGCGCCGCATTCGCCAGACCACCGGCGTGGAACTGGAGCCCGAAGTGAGGCTGTGGCAGTAGCCTGGCAGCAATTCGCAGGGGGCCCGAGAGTATCCACAGAACAACGCGCTCTTTTGCCGTTTTTCAAGCACAGCCCGTAGCCCGAGGTGCCTTTTCGCCACACACCCGAGTACAACTCGCAGCCCGAGGCGCTTTTTTGTCAGGGCAACTGCGCGCCTTCGTCATTTTTGCGGGTCGGGCTACGGTGTTAGCTCATGTTGACAAATAGATGCTAAGCAATGACCTGCTTTTTTGCTCTATACTACAAAGTTTGCTGGATACAACACCGTAGCCCGGGGCGACTTTTTGCCAGGGGCGTCGTCACTCGTTGACATTTTCGAAGGTCTGGCTGCGGTCTTCGGCGGCGGCTTTGCGGCAGCGGCGGTGCAGAAGGTAGGCCCAGGCGAGAACCCTCAGCCTTCGCAGCCGCGCCACGCCTCCCTGCGGGTCTCGTCGAGCACGTCGATCACCCACTGCACCACATAGAGCGGATCCACAGCGCACTCGACCCCGGGGCAGTGCCGCGCGACGACCTCGACGATTCATCTGGCGCCATCGACAAGGAGACCACAGCCACAGCCCTACCGCCCGATGAACCGGTATCCATCTTTCTCGGACAAGATCCGCGATATGGCACCTGCCCTCTTCCAAGATCGGAAGTTTGGTACCCCGAATTCGGCCAAAAACCGCAGTTTGGTACCTCGACTCCGAAGAAACACCAGGTCAGAAATTCGTACGTGCAAGTTTTCAGGTACCAAACTTCGCAATTTGACCAAGGCAGGGTACCAAACTGCCAAACTTGGCACCATTCGATGCCAAACTCCGCAAGTTGGCCGCAAAAAGGGCGACACCAGGTACCAAACTTCCGTTCCTGACGTCGCCCTTGTTGTTTTCGGGCATCAAACCCCCGGTCCCACCGACGGGCGGTCGCACGCCACCCTCCCGAGCAGCCACCTCATGCAGCGGCAACTACCTCGCGTGGCAGTAACTACTTCGTGCGGAAGTAGTCGACACCGCCTTCGAAGAGGGGCTGGTAGGTGTTGCCGAAGGTGTTCTTGTACAGGCCCGCGCCGGCGCGTTCCGTGTGACCCATCTTGCCGAGCACGCGGCCGTCGGGGCTCGTGATGCCCTCGATGGCGAGCACCGACCCGTTGGGGTTCACCGCCAAATCCATGGAAGGCTGCCCCGCGGCGTCCACGTACTGAGTGGCAACTTGTCCGTTCGCAATCATGGAATCCAGCAGAGGCTGCGGCGCCACGAAGCGCCCCTCGCCGTGGCTGATGGCCACCGTGTGCATCTCGCCCACTTCCATGCGGCTCATCCAGGGAGACATCGTGCTGGCCACGCGCGTACGCACGAGCGTGCTCTGGTGGCGGCCGATGTTGTTGAAGGTGAGGGTGGCGCAATCGGCGTCCATGGGACGGATGTCGCCGAAGGGCACCAGGCCCAGCTTCACGAGCGCCTGGAAACCGTTGCAGATGCCGAGCATGAGGCCGTCGCGCGCCTGCAGCAAATCGCGCACCGCCTCGGTGACCTCCGGCGCGCGGAAGAAAGCCGTGATGAACTTCGCGGAGCCGTCGGGCTCGTCGCCACCGGAGAAGCCGCCGGGAATCATGACGATCTGGGACGCGCGGATGAGGCGCGCCAGTTCGGCGGTGGACTCGGCCACCGCCTCGGGCGTCAGGTTGTTCACCACGTACACGGTAGGCACGGCGCCGGCCCGCTCGAAGGCGGCAGCGGAGTCGTACTCGCAGTTGTTGCCGGGGAACACCGGAATGACCACGCGCGGAGCACCGGAGGCGTCGCCCAGCAGCGCCGGGCCGTGGTAAGCCGGAGCTGCCTCCCCTTCGAAGCTGATGGCGGGCACCGTCTCGGCCGCTGCGCGCTCTTCCGGCGAGGTGCGGTACGGGAACACGCTTTCAATCCCGCTGCCGCGTTCCCACGCCTCCTGAACCACGGCGAGATCGGCCACTTGGCCGTCGCACGCCAGCTCGTAAGCGCTGGTCACCTGACCGAGTGCCACCACATCCACGTTGGCGTCGAGCCCGGCATCTTCCAAACGCGTGACGACGGACTGGGCATCCTCGCCGGCGGCCAGCTCGATCACGAACGTGCCGTAGGCCGGCTCGAACAGCTGGCCCATGTCGATGTCCTCGTCCACGGTGACACCCAGGCCATTGCCCACGGCCGCCTTCACCAGCGTCTCGGCCAAGCCGCCGTAGGCGCCGCTCGCGCAGGCCCGCACGACACCCGCACCGATGAGGTACTCCACCGCGTCGAAGGCGGCGCAGACGCTCGACGCCAGCGCGTCCTCGAAGGAAACCCAGATGAGGTTGTCGCCCGCTTCCTTCAGCTCCGGCGAGGTGACGCGGTCGATGTCACCGATGGCCGTCGCGAAGGACACGAGCGTGGGCGGCACGTCCAAGTCCTCGAAAGAGCCGGACATGGAGTCCTTGCCGCCGATGGCGCCCACCCCGAAATCGATCTGGGCCATGAGCGCGCCGAGCACCGCCGCCATGGGCTTGCCCCAGCGCTCGGGATCCTGGCGCAGCTTCTCGAAGTACTCTTGGAAGGTGAGGTACATGTTCGCCCGCTCGAAGCCGGTGGCCACGAGCTTCGCCACCGAATCGAGCACGGCCATGTAGGCGCCGGCATAGGGGTCGTAGGAGGAAAGGTACGGGTTAAAGCCCCAGGACAGGCCCGAGACCGTCGTGGTCTTGCCGCCGAGCACCGGCAGCTTCGCCACCATGGCGAGCGCCGGGGTGAGCTGGCGGGTGCCGCCGAAGGGCATGAGCACCGTGGCCGCGCCGATGGTGGAGTCGAAGCGCTCCACAAGGCCCTTGTTCGAGGCGCGGTTGATGTCGCCCATGAGCGCCGCGAGGGACACTTCCAGCGAGTCGGCGTCGCACACGGCGTCCACCACGGGGTCGGTCAGCTCGCTTGTCGCCTCGAAAGCGCGGTCGCAGGCGCTTTCGGCGAAGCTCTCGTCGGCCGGCGCGGGCACGGCCACCGCCGCATGCTTCGGCGCGCCGTTGCTCGCGAGAAACTCGCGGCTCACGTCCACGATGGTGTCGCCGCGCCAATGCATGCGCACGCGCGGTTCTTCCGTGACTACGGCCACCGGCGTGGCCTCCAGGTTCTCCTCGTGGGCGAGCGCGATGAAGGCGTCCACGTCCTCGGGCGCCAGGGCCACGGCCATGCGCTCCTGGGACTCGGAGATGGCGAGCTCCGTGCCATCGAGCCCGTCGTACTTCTTGGGCACGGCATCCAGGTTGATGTCCAAGCCGTCGGCCAACTCGCCAATGGCCACTGACACGCCACCGGCGCCGAAATCGTTGCAGCGCTTGATCATACGGCAGGCATCCCCGCGGCGGAACAGGCGCTGGATCTTGCGTTCCACTGGCGCGTTGCCCTTCTGCACCTCGGCCCCGCAGCTTTCCAACGACTCCACGGAATGGGCCTTGGAAGAGCCCGTGGCGCCGCCGATGCCGTCGCGGCCCGTGCGCCCGCCCAAAAGCACGATCACATCGCCCGGAGCCGGCGTCTCGCGCCGCACGTGGTCGGCCGGCGTCGCGCCCACCACCGCGCCGATCTCCATGCGCTTGGCCGCGTAGCCGGGGTGGTACAGCTCGTTCACCTGGCCGGTTGCAAGGCCGATCTGGTTGCCGTACGACGAATAGCCCGCCGCGGCCGTGGTCACCAGCTTGCGCTGCGGCAGCTTGCCGGGCAGCGTCTCGCTCACGGGCACCAGCGGGTCGGCCGCGCCGGTGAGGCGCATGGCCTGGTACACGTAGCTGCGCCCGGAAAGCGGGTCGCGGATGGCACCGCCCACGCAGGTGGCCGCGCCGCCGAACGGCTCTATCTCGGTGGGGTGGTTGTGCGTCTCGTTCTTGAACAGGTACAGCCAGTCCTGCTCCTCGCCGTCAACGTCCACTTTCACCTTCACGGTGCAGGCGTTGATCTCCTCGGACTCGTCGAGCCCGGTGAGGATGCCCTTCGCCTTCAGCCAGCGCGCGCCGATGGTGCCCATGTCCATGAGGCACACCGGCTTCTCATCGCGGCCGAGCTCGTGGCGCAGCTCCAGATAGCGGTCGAAGGCGGCCTGCACGTTGGCGTCGGCGATTTCCACGTCATCGAGCACGGTGCCGAAGGTGGTGTGGCGGCAGTGGTCGGACCAGTAGGTGTCGATCATCTTGATCTCGGTGATGGACGGATCGCGGCCCTCTTCAGCGAAGTAGGCGCGGCAGAACTGGATGTCGGCCAGATCCATGGCAAGGCCGCGCTCGTCGATGAAGCGGGCCAGCTCGTCATCGGAAAAGGCGGTGAAGCCCTCGATGACCTCCACGTCGGCCGGGCGCTCGAAGGCCATGGCCAGGGTGTCGCGAGGCTCAAGCGACGCTTCGCGAGCCTCCACCGGATTGATGACGTAGCGCTTCACGGCTTCCACGTCAGCGTCGGTCAGGTTGCCTTCCAGGTAATACACCACTGCCGAGCGAACATCCGGGCGCTCGCCCTGGCTGATGAGCTGGATGCACTCGCTCGCCGAGTCGGCGCGCTGGTCGAACTGGCCGGGCAGGTACTCCACGGCGAACACGGCCGCGCCGTTGGCCTCGGGCAGGTCGTAGGTGGCGGTGTCGGACTGCGGCTCGGAGAACACCGTGGGCACGCAGGCGGCGAACAACTCGTCCGTCGCGCCTTCCACGTCGTAGCGGTTCACCAGGCGCACGCCGGTCAGCCCCGAAATGCCGACGATGTCGCGCAGCTCGGCTGCCAGGGCGCGAGCCTCGCCATCAAACCCGGGCTTCTTCTCAACATAGACGCGAGATACCATGGATGTGCCTCTCTCTTCAAGGGACGGGCGCTCGAACTTTTCTGTAGGGGCTGACCTTGGTCTGCCCTCCCAAGCGGGATTATCCCACTTGAGGAGGGGCGACCGAGGTCGCCCCCTACGGTGGGGGTGCTACTCGGCTTTTTCGGCTTCCTTCGCAGCCTTCTTCTCAGCTTGCATCTTCTCACGGTTGGAAAGACGGAAACCGCTGCCGAACAGGCCGCGACGGGCCGGCCTCACCGGAACCTCATCGGACTCGCCGGCACCGGCGCCCTCCGCGCCCTCGTCGGGCTCGCCGCCCTTCTTCTGGGCCGCATGGCGGTTCTGGTTCTTGCCGGAGCCCTTCGCCTTCACCTGCTTGGCTTGTTGCACGCGACGCGCCTGCTTCTCGGCCTTGGCGTTCTTCTCCTCAAGCGCCAGCATGCGCTCCTGGTAGGCGACGCGCTCCTTCTTGATCTTCCAAAAATCAAGCACGAAGGCGGCGATGATGAACACATAGGCCAAGATGAGCGTGACCACGCCCACCGCCGGCGGCAGCGATTGCTGGCCGACGAAGCTCAAGGTCGTACAGCCGATGGCCGCGATGAGCAGCACCCACCAGATGGCGCGCAGACGCTTGTAGCGCGGCGTGTCAGGCTTGTAATACTTGCGCTCCACCTCGCGCTGCTTTGCGGCAGCGGCCTTGCGGGCGGCCTTCTCCTCGGCCTTGCGCTGCTCGGGCGTCTTCTTCGCCGACTTCACGGTGACCGAGGCGGCGGCCTTGGCCTTCGGCTTGGCCGAGGCGGCCGACTTGCGCGTTGTGCCGGTGCGCTCCTCGGAGGTGTAGCGTTCGTTCATGGGGTTGCGCTGGGACATGTTACTGTGGTTCTCCTTCAGTGGTCGATCAGGCGGTCGGCGTTAGAACGTTTCAGGATCGAAGGTCTTGCCCGTAATAGTTTCATAGGCCTGGATGTACTTGGCCGAGGTGGCGTCGATGATGTCCTGGGGCAAACGCGGCGGATTGCCGGTTTTGTCCCAGTGGGCGGTGAGCCAGTCGCGGACGAACTGCTTGTCGAAGCTGGGCTGGTCTTTGCCTTCCTCGTAGGTGTCGCCGGGCCAGAAGCGCGATGAGTCGGGCGTGAGCACCTCGTCAGCCAAAATGATGGTATCGCCCAAGCGGCCGAACTCGAACTTCGTGTCGGCGATGATGACGCCCCGGGCCGCCGCGTGATCGGCAGCGGTGGTGTACACCTTGAGCGCCAGATCGCGCAGGGCGGTGGCATCCTCTTCGCCCAGGATTTCCACGAGACGGTCGAACGAGATGTTCTCGTCGTGGTCGCCGATTTCTGCTTTGGTGGACGGAGTGAAGATGGGCTCGGGCAGCTTCGAGGAGTTCACGAGGCCCTCGGGCAGTCCGATGCCGCAGACGGTGCCCTCGCGGTTGTACTCCTTTAGGCCACTGCCGGCCAAATAGCCGCGCACGATGCACTCGGCGGGGAACATGTCGGCCTTCTTCACCAGCATGAAGCGACCGCGCAGGTAGTCGGCGTAGGGCTTGAACTCCTCGGGCAGGTCGGCCACGTCGGTGGAGATGAGGTGGTTCTCCACGACGCCGTCGAGCAGATCGAACCAGAACTTGGAGAGCTGGGTGAGCACCTGGCCCTTGTAGGGGATCTCGTCTTCCAAGATGTAGTCGAAGGCCGAGATGCGGTCGGTGGCCACGAGCAGCAGCCTGTCGCCCAAATCGTACAGATCGCGCACCTTGCCCTGCGCGTCGGGGGTGATGTCGATTCCCGCCATGGAACGCCCTTTCTCCTTGATGGCCCGGCTGCCGCTCCGCTCGAACACCGCCCAACGGACGCCGTTCGAGCGCAGGTACCCAAGCGCTTTTCGCGTATCGGACATTATGGCACAAATACGGCCCTCGCACCGTCGCTTCACAGAGAACGGCACGATACCCCTTCTGTTCGAAATGGCCAAAAAGCACCCATTAACTGTCAGCCGGCGCACCATTTCTGGCCATTGATTGTCCGGCCAGCAAAAAGCCCTCCATCCGTTTCGCGTTTCGCCTGGTCAGAAGACGCGGCAATCGACGAGAACATGGACGCGCGCGCACCAAATGCAGCTAGCGGTCCTTTTTTGGCCAAAACGGGGCCAGCACAGGGGGCAACTCGCAGCTAGCTACCCATTTTTGTCCAATACGTGTCCACCGCAGGGCTAGCTCGCAGTTAACGACCCCTTTTCGGCCAAAACGTTACCATCCCAGGGGCTAGCTCGCAGCTAGCTACCCGTTTTTGTCCATCTCGATCGTCAGGCGCCCAGCAATGCCGTAAATCGCGCCATCCGGATCGCCGCGACGTTGCTTCGAGGCCGCAAAACTTGCAGAACGCCGAAGGGCACCTTCTCCTATCGGCTTGCTTTCGCGGGCTTTTTGTGGCCGGTGCGCTTCTTGGAGTTGCGGCGGTGCTTGGAGGCGTCTTCATCGTACAACGGGATATGGATGGTGAAGCAGGCGCCCTTGCCCTTCTCGCCTTCCACCTGCACCCAGCCGCCGTGGCGGTCGACGATCTCCTTCACCACGGCCAGGCCCACGCCCAAACCACCGCTCTCGCGGTTGCGGCCGGCGTCGGCGCGCCAGAAGCGCGAGAACACCATGCGGGCCTCCTCTTTGGAAAGGCCGATGCCGGTGTCGCGCACGGCGATGGAGGCCATGATGTCGCCCTTCTTCACCGACACCGTGATGTGGCCGCCCTCCGGGGTGTAGCGCACGGCGTTGGAGATGAGGTTGGCCGTGGCCTGGCGGATCATGTCGGCGTCGCCCACCACCATGACGTCGGGCTGAGCGTCGTACTCCAGGGTGAGGCCGGAATCGGACACGAACATCTCATGGGTGGCAATGATGCCGGCGATGAGATCGCCGACGTTGACAACCTCTTCCTTCATGGGCTCGGCGCGGTTTTCCAAGCGCGACAGCTTCAGAAGGGCGTTCACCAGCCGCGACAGGCGCTGGATCTCGGAATTCACGGTGACCAGGCGCTCCTCATCGGCCTCGTAGACGCCATCGATCATGGCCTCCACCGTGGCCTGGATGGCCATGAGCGGGGTGCGCAGCTCGTGGGCGACATCGGTGGTGAGGCGCCGTTCCAAATCGCGGTCCTTTTCCACCGACTCGGCCATGGCGTCGAAGGTCTCGCCGAGGCGGGCGACCTCGTCTTCGCCGGTCAGCTTCGTGCGGGCCGACAAATCGCCGTCGCCGATGGCCCGGGCCGTCTTCATAATGCGGTTGATCGGCGACACCAAGTTGCGCGCGAAGAGGAAGCCGATGCAGGAGGCGAGCACGATGGCCACGCCGCCGGCGATGAACATAGCCTGGTAGGAGTTATCGCGGAACTCCTGGTCGGGCTGGCGCATAAGGGCCTCGGAGCCGTAGACCCACAGGCGCACGGTGCCCACTTTCTCGCCATCGGGAAGCACGATGGGGGCCTGAGCCACCTGGGAGCGGTCCTGCGGCTCGAAGGACTTGAACACATCGCCCTGCTGCTCGTCAACGATAATGGAGGAGTCGAAGGCCGTACTACCCTTCAAGTCGACCACCTTCACGCCAACGCCGCTCGTGAGCTCGGTGGCCTGGGCGGCCGGGCGCGTGGTCTCGGGGTTCCACAAATCGCCGGTCTCCTCGTAGATGGCCGCGATGCGATCGGCCGTGGTGTCGCACAGCGTCTGCATGTTGTCCGCCGTGTAGGTGCGGAAATGCTGCTCCCACACGAAGGAGACCACGCCGATGGCGACGAGCGCCGTCATGGCAGCGATAAGGGCGAAGGCCAAGGTCACACGCGTGGTATAGGAAAGGTTCGACCAGCGCCGACGGCGCCTTTTCTTCTTGCGCTCCGGAGACGGCAAAGAGGTCGCCGGCGGGGCGACCTCTTCAGCGGTTTCCAAGATGCGCGGTTTTGCTTCCGTCTCGGTCATGAAACTCCTTCGGGACAGACGGGACGGCCCGCGGGCCGGGGATGTACGCAGATCGGGCGGCTACTGGCCGTTCTTGGTGGGATCCTCGAAGCGGTAGCCCACGCCGTGCACGGTGTAGAGCCACTTGGGGTTGCGGGGGTCGTCGCCCAGCTTGGCGCGGAGGTTCTTCACGTGGGAGTCGATGGTGCGCTCGTAGCCCTCGAAGTCG